>Ga0129310_1001352_pt1 | contig 21831 bp, 16 predicted proteins | sample Go1ome_2_FD_94433 | JGI IMG/M metagenome (GOLD analysis project Ga0129310, IMG submission 94433) | Western lowland gorrila individual fecal microbial communities from Wisconsin, USA - Go1022A metagenome | ecosystem: Host-associated > Mammals > Digestive system > Large intestine > Fecal | place...
CATGGCAAGGGCATGGATGAGTGAAGGTCATCCATTTACCTGCGACCATTCCGAAGAGGTCTGCGCCAATGCCCTTAAGGTATTGGAAGCCGGGCGTAAGTCTGGCGTCCCCATTTTCCATACTACCACAGGATATATCGGAAAACAGCAGTGGGACCTTCCGCGCTGGGACGAGAAAATCCCCATGAGCGCCCTGGATATCAACTCCGAATGGCTGGAGATTGACCCCAAACTGAAACCTCTTCCCGAGGAGCCGGTCATCCATAAGAAATACGCGTCGAATTTCTTCGGGACCCATCTTGCCCAGACCCTTAATTTCCTGGGCGTGGACACCCTGATTGTCATGGGTGCAACTTCCTGTGCCTGTGTGCGCCACACGGTCATGGATTCCACCGGTTATGGGTTTAAGACCATTATACCCGAAGGAACCGTGGGCGACCGTGTTCCGGGTGTGATTGAGTGGAACCTGTTTGATATGGAAGCAAAATTTGCGGACGTGGTTCCTATTGACGAGGTGGTCAGGTATCTGGAAGGAATTGATTCCAGCGTATACACCAAACACGAACGGTCCTTGGACCAGTAATGATTGATTCCTGGCGCATCATGCATCCATGAAAGGAGTTAACATGAGCCTTCTGATTAAAAATGGAACCATTCTCACAGCTACCAGCGAATTCACAGGCGACCTCTACATTGAAGGAGAAACCATCCAACAGATTGGATACAACCTAAAGGCGGATGCTGACCGGATTGTGGATGCCACAGGCAGATACATACTGCCGGGAGGCGTGGATGAACATGTCCACTACGGCTCCTTTGGAGGACGGCTTTTTGAAACCGCCGAGGCAGCGGCCGTGGGCGGGACCACAACCATTGTGGACTTTGCACCGCAGGAAAAGGATGTGCCTCTTTTGGACGCCATCCGGCGGCAGGCCGCAAAGGCGGAGCATATCTCCTCTGTGGATTTTGCATTTCATGCAGTCATCATGGACCCCAAGGAATCTGTTTTTGAGGAAGTCAGGCATCTGCCGGAAGTGGGCGTGGCCACACTGAAACTGTTCATGGCATACAAAGGCACTTCTTTTTACTGCGACGACGAGGCAATCTTAAACGCCATGATGCGCGCCAAAGAAGCGGGTGTAACCATGATGGTCCACGCGGAAAATGCAGATATCATAACCATCCTGACAAACCATTATTTAAGCCAGGGAAAAACATCCCCTGTCTACCACTATCATGCGCGGCCTCCCATTGCGGAGGAAGAGGCAACCGGCCGTGCAATCGCACTGGCCAAGGCCGCTGACTGCCCCCTTTTCGTGGTTCACGTAAGCGCTAAGGAAGCCATGGAGGCAATCCGTGAAGCACACAACCAGGGTTGGCCCATCTTTGGAGAAACCTGTACCCATTATCTGACCCTTACCACTGATTATCTTGACAAGCCTGGCTTTGAAGGCGCCAAATACATATGTTCGCCGCCTCTGCGGCCCCAGGAGCACGTGGACGCCATGTGGCATGCCGTGCGCGAAGGATGGCTTACTGCCGTGGGTTCCGACCATTGCGCCCTGGACGGCGGTTATGAAGGGGCCAAGAAAAAGGGAACCAATTTCTCCAATGTCCCCAATGGCTGCCCCGGTGTCCAGGACCGTCTGGCCCTGCTGTGGACCTATGGTGTGTGTGCGGGAAAGATTACACGCCAGAAATTCGTGGAATTATTTGCAACCAATCCCGCCAAGGTGGTGGGGCTTCCCGGCAAAGGCGAACTGCGGGTGGGCGCTGATGCGGACATTGTCATCTTCGACCCTGAATGGAAGGGCGTGATTACCAACAAGGACAGCCTTCATGGAATTGATTATGAGCCATTTGAAGGATTTGAAATCCAGGGACGCCCTGAACAGGTATATCTGCGCGGCAGGCTGGTGGCCCAAAATGGTGTGTTCGTTGGCGGACAGGGAGGGGGACAATGGCAGAAATGCCAGCCCTACGGCCTGTGTTATGATTATTATCACAAATAAATGACCCCTGCATAGTATCCATATGCCAAAATAGGGTGTTGCAAAAGGCGGTCCTTCCACACTGCGCTTTATCTGCCACATGGCAGGTACTGATTCCGCGGTGGAGGCTGCCATCCTGCAACACCCCTTTTTATTTATACTATTTTACTGCAATGGCTTCAATCTCACAGAGCACGCCCTTTGGCAATGTCTTTACAGCCACACAGCTCCTGGCCGGCTTGGACACAAAATAACCTGCATACACCTGGTTAAAGGCTGCAAAATCATCCATGTCCGCAAGGAAACAGGTGGTCTTAAATACCTTATCAAAACCGCTGCCCGCTGCTTCCAGGATGGCGCCCACGTTCCTGCAGCTCTGTTCTGCCTGTGCTTCGATTCCCTGAGGGATGGTTTGGTCAGCCGGATCCACCGGGATCTGCCCCGACGTATAAACCAGGCCGTTCACCTCAAAGCCCTGGGAATACGGTCCGATTGCGCCCGGCGCCTTCTCTGTACTGATGATGTCCATGTTAAAATACCTCCTCCTGCATTTGTTATGTTATCGCGTTCACATTCAACTGTATTCATTATAGCAGATATGCCGCCTGTCTGCAAGGACAATTGGAAATACGTTGTTTTTTCCTCTGTTTTTATGGACATCCATATCCTCCGGTGCTATAATGATACTGATTTTTTGCGTCCTTACATTCAACTGAAATAACCTAATATCCATATAATCCATATAATAAGAGGTGCAGAAATGACAGATACCAATAAAACCGCGGAATCACTCCCGCTCTATCACATTGACCATACATTATACCAGGGCCGTCCGGCTGACCTTTCCGGCCGTCTGGAGAAAGAAATTCGCGCATATGACCTGCTGGATTCCCTTGGCGTGCCTTATACCCGGGTGGACCATGATGCCCTTCCCACCATTGAGGCATGTCTGGAGGTGGACCGGCTTCTGGGCGCTGAAATCTGCAAGAACCTGTTCCTGCGCAATGCACAGAAAACCGAGTTCTACCTGCTTCTCATGCCAGGGAATAAAAAGTTCAAGACCGCCGTGCTTTCCAAACAGATTGGAAGCGCCCGCCTTTCCTTTGGGGAACCTGATTTCATGGAACAGTTCATGGACCTTACGCCTGGTTCCGTCACGGTCCTGGGCCTGATGAACGATAAGGAAAACCGGGTCCGGCTGCTGATTGATAAGGATGTACTGGACAGCGGGTTCTTTGGCTGCCATCCCTGTATGAATACGTCCAGCATTTTGCTGCGCACCAGGGATTTAGTTGATAAAATACTGCCTGCCATGGGACATCCCTATACAGTTGTGGATCTGCCGTACGCGGAGTGAGGCCGGAACCCATTCTGATTTAAGTTACAGGATGCCCCGCCAGGGGTTTTGCAAAAACTGAACATCGACATGCCGTAGGGCCGCGAAAAATGGAGTTGGACATACTTAATAAGGTTGGACGAACTTAATTTTCCGGCCCTTTTTTGGAATGGATGAACGGAAAGCTTATCTGTGTCAGGAAAAATCCATCCTTCTGTCCGCTGTAAAAGCTTCCGCCGTGGTCCTCAATGATTTTGGCGCAGGTCTTAAGGCCGATTCCGGTACTCTCCTTTACCTCTGCATCCTCTGCCACATAGTTGCCAAAACAGATGATAAGACAATCTTCCCGCTGTTCATAGGATACGGTCACCGGCCGGTTCCTGTCCGCGTATTTTAACAGATTGGAAAAAATATTCCCGAATACCCGGCGGCACAGATTGATGTCCGCCAAAAGCCTGCAATTGATTTCATTGGAACTGCGCCTGATGTCAAAGCCCCCGCTCTCCATGTCAAAAAGACTCTCTTCCACGATTTGGCCCAGGAATTCAGCCCCATTGACCTCCTCTTTCTCAAGCGCCTCCCGCTCTCTTCCGTACACAATGAAGTACTCAAACAACTGATCAGAAAGTTCTTTAATCCGGTATGCCTTATCCCGGATGGAATTCAGATACTTTTCCTGCTTTTTGCTGTCTTCCTCCTTCCCCATCTGAAGAATGTCCACATATCCCAACAAGGAAGTCAGGGGGGTGCGCAGGTCATGGGACATGGCAGTGACCAGTTCACGGTTGGCCTTTCCCGCTTCCTCCTCCTTCTGCTGCCGTTCCTTAATGGCACAGCGCATGGCATCGATTTCCGATGCCAGGGAGGCAAGCTCATCCTTTCCCTTCACTGTGATCCGGTAATCCAGGTCCCCTCCTTTCAGTATCTGTATCTCCTGTTCCATCAAATCTATGTACCTGATTTTCCCGCGGATCATCATGACCAGGATCAGGGCAAATGCTGCCATGGATATGACGCCGCCCAGCACACTGGCCACAGTATAGTAGCCGTACTCCGCATAATAACTGACTCCTGCCTGGGCTGTCCCGTCTGCAAATCTCACCTCATAGAGCCATGAAGTATCTTCCCATTCATTCATTTCCGGGACCATCACCATCACCTTGGCGTCATTGCTGTACCTGAACCTGCCGTCTTTATAAATGGTTATGAGAAGGTTTTTCTCTCCTGACGCCCACTTGTCCAGCATCTTACTGTCATCTGTGGACAGTCCGTTTTCCGTCACATATGCCTGAAGCCGCCCCACACACGCCTGTTCCCTCATGATTATCCTGGCTTCACTGAAAAACGCCCTGTCCAGGATTCCAAAAAACAATGCATTAAGGGCCATGTAGAGAGCCAGTGAAACAAGGGCCGACACCACTGCCGCCAAGGCAAGCTCTGTCCCCAGCCTGCTGAAATTTCTTCTCCTACTCAATCCGGTACCCCTTTCCCCAAACATTGACAATATACTTGGGATTCTTCGGGTCAGCCTCCAGTTTCCTGCGGAGATTCCTGATATGGACCATCACCGTATTATTGGCGCTGTAATAATAGGCTTCCCCCCAAACGCTCTCATAGATGTTCTCAATGGTAAACAATTTACCCCGGTTGGACGCCAGCAGTAAAAGGATGCGGTATTCCAGATCCGTGAGAAGGATTTCCCGGCCGTTTTTCATGACCTCGTTAAATGATTTCTGAATCACCAGGTCCTTGACAGCTATGGATTCCTCTCCGTCCTCCTCCTTTCCTTTATAGACATGGTACCGCCGTATCATGGCCTTTACCCTGGCCGCCAACTCTGCATAGGAAAATGGCTTTGACAGATAGTCATCACCTCCTGCCCCGAATCCCATGGTCTTGTCCGAATCTTGGGTACGGGCCGTGAGGAACAGGATGGGGGTATTTAACTTTCTCCGTATCTCTGCGCAGGCTGAGAATCCGTTTCGTCCCGGCATCATCACATCCAGTATGATCAGGTCAAATGTATCGTCTGCCATGGACGCTGCCTGCTCCCCGTTCTCCGCCTCCATAACCTGGTACCCCTCGCTCTCCAGCAGAATCCTCACCACCTCCCGTATTTCCAGATCGTCATCTGCAAATAATATCTTCCGCCTGTCCAACCTGGCACCTCTCTTCCTATCCATTCTTCATAATCCCGCTGTATAACCGCTCTTCATAATTGCGGTTCATAACCACGCTCCATAATCCGCATATTATGTATCCATGTTCCTGGCATGGATGTCCTGTCTTGGTAAACTATCTTCCATTATAGCTCAGATACGCTGTCTCTTCCACCAAAACAGTCAGATGCATCCGGCTGTTTCATCCCGCTATTTCGTTCTGAGTTTTCCTGTCCTTATTTCCTGCCTGTCAGTCATGTTTGATTGCCTCCAGCGCTGAAATCCTCACTGCCTTGCTGGCCGGATAATAACCTGCCCCCACGCCCACCGCAATGGAAAACAGGACCGCAAACAGGGACAGCCACCATGGTATCACGGACAGCCTGGAAGGAGCGCCCGCCATGTCCGCGTCCATGGTGCCTCCCATGACCATGGATGAGGATGCCATGCCTCCTGAAGTCATGTTCATGATAAAAGATATGGCATAACTGAATACAGTCCCTGTCACTCCTCCCAAAAATCCGATAAAGCCTGCTTCCAGCAGGAATATCTTCCTTATGTCCCTGACAAAGCATCCCAGGGATTTCATGACACCGATTTCCCTGGTCCGCTCAGATATGGACATAATCATGGTATTGGTGATACCCAGGGCTGCCACGAACAGGGAAATCGCACCCAGGCCGCCTAACATCATCTGCTTCTGCCTGGCCTCCTGCTCCATGGGTTTGCGGATGGTTTCCATGGAACTGGTCCGAAATCCCATACGTTTTATTCCCGCCTCCACCGCTGCCACCTGATTCATATCCTTAACCTTAACCAGGGCGCCTGAATACCCTTTTTTCCACTCCGGCTTCTTACCGCTCAGCCTGGCCTGCTGGTCCAATATGGTCTTAAGCATTTCCAGGTCCATGACAAGTCCCATTGACGTCTCCTCCCCTTTTCCGTAATCCTCCTTCATTCTTCCGGCGGCTTCCAGCTGGCGCGTGATTTTCTTATCATCCTCCTTATCGCTGCTGACATCCAATGTATAGGATGTGTTCAAGGCGTCAAAATACGGCTGGGGCTTCACAGGCATCCCCCTTTCATCCAGGTCATCATATCCGCTGTACATATCAACCGTATTCCTGCCGGAAGGCCTCTTGGTATCCTCAAACATATAGGCAAAATTCTCACCCACAAAGACGCCGTCCCTTCCCGCCTTGTCCCACGAACCCTCTGTCAGCTTATATCCCATTGCTCCGGCCGCCTTCACGTCAATGCCCACAATGGTGGTGTAGGTGGACCTGTACCGGCGGTTTCTTCCTGCATACAGGGTAATGGGGATGTTTTCTGCCGTTAGTTTTGGAGTGACCGCTTCCACTGACTGCATTTCCTTTAAGCGCCGGATTGCCTTGTTATCCAGCTTTGCCGAACGGCTCCCTTTGCCCGCCGGATATACATTAATGATGGTCAGGTCCCCCATCTGGGCCAGCATGTTCTTCTGCGCCTCCTTCATTCCGATTCCAATGGATATCATGATGACCACGGAACAGCAGCCTATGATGACTCCCAATACAGTGAGAAAGGTCCTGCTCTTGTGTCGGGTCAGATTCTGGATACATATGGTGAGTAAGTCCTTTGTTTTCATGGCTAATCTTCCTCATTTCCTGAAATCCGGTCCCCTGACCGGGTATCCTTTGGTTCATCCCGGTCATCCGGTTCCTGGCCGTCCTCCAGCATATCCCGGTCATCCGGTTCCTGGCCGTCCTCCAGCATATCCCAGTCATCCGGTTCCTGGCCGCTCTCCAGCAGATCCCATCCATTCTGTCCCTGGCTCCTGTCCTGGCCGTTCAATCCCCTGGATTTCTTCCTCTTTATCCACAAAACCCCTGCCAGCAGCGCTGCGGTAAGAATACCCGCCGGCAATTTCCAGTCTCCCCCTCTTCCTCCGTCCATTTCCCCATCCATTCCATCAAAGCCGGACGTTTCCTCGGCAGCTCCCTCCTTTACCTCAAATGTCACGGGAATTTCCATTGTCCTTACCTCCATGGCCTCGTCCTCATATGTCACCTTCACTTTGCCTTCAAAGGTTCCTGCTTTTTTCGGGGTTGCGATAAAATCAATGGTTCCGCTCTTTCCGGCATCAAAGTTCCCCAGGTTCATGCTTCTGTCAATGACCTGGATATCACCTTCCAGGCTGGCTTCTACATTGTACACCTGACCCCTGCCCTTGTTCACATAGGGAAGGGAGATGGTAGTCTCTTCATTCTGGCGGATTTCTTCCACAAAAGAAGGCGGGCTTACCTGGAACCGGTCAGGCTGGTAAACCGGCACCGCGATGGTTTCAGCTGCCGTGGACTGTTTTCTCTCTGTCTTGTCAATATACTCGTATTTGCACGATATGGTTATCTTAGGGGACTGCACCTTGGAATCCTTTGTCTGGAACAATGCCTGGACATCCACCTGCTGGTTTTTCCTCTCCCCCGGCCCCATCTTTGGGACATAGAATGTATTGGAAGATGAATTAATGGACAGTCCTTCTCCTGTTTCCAGGGAAATGACCACATTTTCAATGGGCGTTCCCTGGCTGGTATTCATGAACTCCATGTTCAGAGGAAACACCTGTCCCGCCGAGACTTTATCTCCATATGTATAATTGGTCAGTATGATATTAGGCGTGGGGGCTCCCGGCGTGGCCGTCCTGCCATTGGTCGGCACCACAATCCGTTCCGAATACGTGCCCTGGGCGGTTCCTTTATCCATATCATAGTCGAATTTCAATGTGACCCCCATAAGCTGGGATGCAGCGGATGACAGCTCGTATCCGGCCTTAAGGCTCACTGGCACATCCACGGACTGCCCCGGGCCTATCTCCCCAATCTGCCGTGTATCCGTTGCCTCCAGAAGGGATATCTGGTCATTTGGTTCAAAGGCAGCGGTAAGATTCCGAATGCCTTTGACTGTGTCGGTATTTTGAATCTTTAAGAGGATCTGGAACGACTGGCCGGAATTAACCGGGCCCATGGGGCCCCTGTCTATCCGCAGTACGGGCTGGCCTGTGGCCGTGCCTCCTTTGACAGGCAGAAGGACTTTCTGGGCAGAGGCGGCCGGCGTCAATTGCCCTCCTGAATAGTAATTATATTTTAGTTCCAAATCAATGAGCTGGCTGGGACCGGATATATCCTGTCCCGCAATCAGGTTAAATTTCACGTTCTCAGTTTTTCCCGTATCCAGACGGCTGACGATTCTCGCGTTAGTATCGTCGCCTATAAACAGCGAGGTTCCCGGCGATACGTTTACCACCATATCCTCGATGTCCGCATCTTTACTGGTGTTCTCAAGTTCCACTTCCAGGGTGAAGTGGTCCCCAGGTCCCACAGGGGTCTGGGGTGAAATCCGCCTGACTCTTATGATTGGCTGCCCTGTGGTGCTCCCTGTATCCCTATTTTCCCTGGGCGCAGACTCCTCACATTCCGAAATGTTCACCTCCAGCTGTTCCGGAGGGATTCCCGAACTCTTAAATCCCACCTTCAGCCTCAGGATATCCCCCTTTCCCGTATAAGTAAGCTTTGAAAATGTCACTGTCAGCTCCAGGTCATCCTCCTTGTCTGATGTGATTTTCACCTTTGGGTTTTCCCCGTTCCGGAAGCTGTCACTCATCTTGGTCACGGTTACCCCCCGTTTCCCCACCTCGCTTGTCTTGATTCCATTGCTTCTTAGATTGACCACCACTTTTGCCTGGCGCCCTTTGCGCAGCACATCCAGGGTATCCTTTGAACCGCCCAGTGCAAAAACATCATATCCGCCCACCCACAGGCTGCCGCTTCCTGGGTCTTCATGGTCCGGGTCATGGGAGCCTTCCGGTTTGCCGTTGTCTCCCCCGCTGCCGCCCTGGGACCCTCCGCCCTGGCCGCTGCCGCCCTGGCCCCCGCCGCTCTGGACCCCGCCGCTCTGGACCCCGCCGCCGGAATCAGAGCCTGAAGTGCCCATCTCCCTGTCTGGCCGCAGTGTTGCTGCACCGGTACCTGCTCCGGCGCTTCCTGTGCCTGTTCCGGCGTTTCCTGTGCCTGTTCCGGCGCTTCCGGCGTTTCCTGTACCTGTTCCGGCTCCTCCAGTTTCCGTTCCTTCTCTTCCCGCTCCTCTGGCTCCCGTTCCCCCGGATTCCATTCCTACTGTTCCTCCGTCTCCGGCTCCCGTTCCTTCGGATTCCATTCCGGCTGTTCCCGCGCCTCCGGCTCCCGTTCCTTCGGATTCCATTCCTACTGTCCCTCCGCCCCCTTCCCTTTCAGCGGTTCCTTCGGCGGCTATATTTCCCCGTAGCGCCGGGCTGTCCGTTTCCTCTGCCATGACGCGGCCGCACATCCCTATTATCAAAATGGCTGCCATCACCGCTGCCACTGTTCTTTTTATCAATCCTTTCATCTCCATCCTCACTGTCCTTTCCTTTCATCTCCCGTTATGACTCCATCCACCAGCGTCACAATCCGGTCCGCATACCTGGACATGCCCGGGTCATGGGTCACCAGTATGATGGTCTGGTTGAATCTTCTGGCAAACCCCATGACCATGTCCATGATTTCCGCTGTTGTTTTTGTATCCAGATTACCCGTAGGTTCATCTGCAAACACTACCTCAGGCCTGGACACAAACGCCCGGGCTATCCCCGCCCTCTGCTGCTGTCCTCCGGACATCTGGGAGGGATAGTGGTGAAGCCTGTGTGAAAGTCCTACGCGTCTCAACAGGTTTTCTGCCATGGCCTCCCGCTTCTTCCGCTCCACTCCCTTAAACATCAGGGGCATGGCCACATTTTCAACTGCTGTCATGGACGGCAGCAGATTATAGGACTGAAAGATAAAGCTCATGTGCTCCTGCCGGAAGGCAGCCAATTCCTCCTCACCCATGCGGGAAATACTTTTCCCGCGGATGAACACCTGTCCCTGCGTAGGTTTCTCCATTCCGGCCAACTGGTTCAAAAGCGTGCTTTTTCCCGAACCAGACGTGCCGAAGATACAGCAGACCTCGCCTTTATAAATCTTCAGGTTAATCCTTTTAAGGGCCACCACTTCCTCGTCCCCCATCTGGTAAACCTTCCGCACATCCTTAACATATATGATTGGTTTTCCATATTCCCTCATTTTTCCATCCCTCTTTCCATGGGTCTATGATAAAAAATAATCCCGGTGAAATTACCTCATGGAAATCTTAAGAAATCTTAATTTCACATTTACCTGTATTTTGGTATGGCCTTTTGCAAATGAAGACAGACCTGATTTAAGAAGGGAATTCAATATGGAAAGGATGCCCGGTTCTGGAAAAATCCAACTTCAGAAAAGGGCCTCTTTTTGGAGCATGCATTTTGGACCATACCGGATAAACCGGAGGAACAATCCGGGATACCACGGGAAACCCAATATAGGAAAAGACGGGAAAGCAGGACTGAACAGACCTGGCTGGATATTCAGCAAATAGAAAAACCGCATGCATCCGCAGACAGCCATCACCCAGGCCCTGCTGGCCTAAAAGCAGGAATCAGGTCATAGCCTTCACATAAAAATGCAGGCTGCAAAATGTTAGTTATAAATATAGGGAACTACTAACTTCATACTTAATAGTCAGTAGTTCCCCATATACATATCGTTTAAAACCAAACATTGTCATTGGAGAAATTTCTTTAAATCTGTCACAAATTGTGTCTGCGCCTTCTTCAAATACGTTTGTTCAAATACACTTTTGCCAACTGGTCTCATGGAAAGCATTTCCGCTGTTACACACGCTGTAAAGTCGATTTCTGTTTCATTGCCTTTGGACGCAAATACAATGGTCCAGTGTCCTTTTGTATGGCTGTTCCTTACATCAAGCTCCCAACGCCTGTACTGTTCAACCGCAGTAATTGTAAATGTAGTGGGATAGCCATTAGGGGAATATTCGATAAACTGTTTTTCATCTAGGAACTCTGTTTTGCCCACATCACTTCGCCATGTATGATAGCGCTCAACTGCTGATACGGTTTCCCATACTTGGTGGATGTCGCATTGGATAACAGCCTTAATATTGGATGTTGTCATATTCCATTCCTCCTATCTCAAAAACCATTGTTGGTCCACCTCCGCTGCTAACGGATGATGATGCTTTATTTTTTAACATTGAAATAATACCAGCGAATACATATTTAACTCTCTATATAAGGATTTTCTTCAATTAATTGGTAAGTGATATAAGAATTATAAAATATAATCGTGCAATATGATAGTACTTGAAATATTAAATATTCATTTATAAAACCGAGATTTTTTTGTTTCACATTGTAATAACCCGTTGACAGGCTGATTGTGGGCATATTATCTGAAAAATGGCCTTGGGCGCGGCAGCGCACCGATTCCACTTCTGTGATGTATCCCTTTATATACCGGATTTCAGGAACCCTGCTGCTGCCGTCATCTTCTTCTGATAATGAATGTTGTTAATTCGATTCAGGTTATTCATACCATATAAATTCAAAGGAATGATGTTCCATATTTATAAACATATATGTAATCCCGCCCTATCTGATAAGTTCAGTTTTCAATTGTTAAAAGCCGCCTCCCGGCGGCTTTTAACAATTGAAACATTCCTTTACAGTTTTTCCTTTACAGTTTTTCCTTTACAGTTTTTCCTTTACAGTTTTTCCTTTACAGTTTTTCCCTTACAGTTTTTCCCTTACAGTTTTTCCCTTACAGTTTTTCCCTTACAGCCTTTCCCTTACAGCCTTTCCTCCACAACTTTCCCCTATATCAGATATTCCCCCATGGTCTGATACCCCAATCCCTGCCTGCCCATGATCCCCATCACGTGTTCACGCCATGCAGGAGGCATGCTCCAGGACAGGCCGCAGCCGGCGGATATCTGCCTCGGCACCGGTATCAGACGTCCCGGAACATCCTCTTTGCGGCAGACCGTCTCCATGGCAATGGCCTCTGCCGTTGTATGGAATGTTATTACCAGTCTCAGTTCTTTTTTCCTCATATGCTTCACTCCGGTTTCCCGGTGCCGGATGGCACCGGCATTTACTCAATGATCAGCCTGAATCCCAGTCCGTCCTGTTCCACCGTTACCTTTTTGCCCTGGCTGATTCCGTATTTCCTCACATTTTCTTTTGTGTGGTTTTCGCTTACCAGGACCTGGATTGGTCCGCTGCCATGGGTTTTCAGGGCATTGGCTGTCAGAAGGACGGGTTCCGGACAGGATAAGCCTCTTGCATCTACTTCATACATCATAATAACGTCCCCTTTCCTATATCTGTTCTTTCCTTGGCACAAACCCGATTGCAAACAGGACTGCAATGCATAGGATGACCGCTGCTTTTCCCGCGCCCTGAAGTCCTCCTGCCACTGCCGGGGATGACTCTGTGGCAGCCGCTGCCGCCGCAGCTGCAAAACCAAAGTTATGACAGCAGGCAGCCCCCACAAAAAGCCCTAAGAATGTCACTGCGGAATCCGAGGAACCCTGTCCTGCCAGGATCAGCTGCCTTAAGGGACATCCGCCTGCCAATACCGCTGCAAACCCCACTGCATACATTCCCAGGATGTTCCACAGATGCTGTGAATGCGCCACCGGCTGGCCGTCAAAGGACAGTTTGAATCCGCCTGATGCCATGTTGTAGATTAGCATGACCACAAAAAAACCGCCAATGATGGTAAGCAGGTCATAATTCCTCATCAGGAATAAATCCCTGAAACCGCCTGCAAAGCAGGTCCGGCAGCGCTGTGACACCATACCGAATGCCAGGCCTCCTGCAAGGGATATCAGTACCGGCGCATGCATGCTTCCCGGTCCCTTCTCACTGACCGCCATGGCTCCCGTGACAATGCTGGCAATCAGGATTACCACCAGGATAGAGGGCAGGATATAACCGCTGTACGACCTTGTCCCATAAGCGCGCCCCAGGCTGAATCCCCGCTTTAAGGCCAGGGTGCCGGTAACAGTCCCAAGCCCAAAGCCTATAAGCGCAACATATGCGTTCAGGTCGCCGGCGGCCATACGGATGACCATCCTTAAGGGACATCCCAGGAACGCCAGGGAACCTATCATCATGATGACTCCCAACAGGAACCGTATCATGGGGGAAGAACCGGCTGTGGAGCGGTATTCCCTTGTTACCAGGGATAGGATGAACGCCCCCAGCACAATGCCTGCGATTTCCGGCCTTACGTACTGCACAGCCGCTGCCTGATGGAGCTTCATGGCCCCTGCCGTATCACGTATGAAACAGGCGATGCAGATTGCCATATTTTTTGGATTTCCCATCCATGCCAGCAGCGCCCCAAACACTCCCAGCACTCCGCCAAACATCATCAGTTTTCTTTTGGAATCAATGTTACCCATGGTATATATCCCCCTATTTTATGATTTGAGATTTATATTGATTCAGCCATTTCCCTCACTGCCAGCACAGCCTGGTCCATCTCTTCCTCCGTGTTATAATAGGACATGGAGAAACGGACAGCCCCCTGCTTCACGGTTCCCAGCGCCTGGTGCATCAGCGGCGCGCAGTGGGCTCCTGCCCTGGTATAAATCCCATAATCCATTGCAAGTCCGTCCGATACCTCACCTGAATCATGGTCCCGGATATTCAGCGCCACCACCGGCGCATGAAGGTCCATACGGGAAAAATCCCCGTACACGGTGACTCCCCGGATATCCGAAACCCCTTGGTAGAAACGTCTCATCAGCAACTGTTCCCTGTTCCGGATGGACTCCATCCCGGTTTCTTTTATAAATTCCAGGGCCGCGTGAAGCCCTGCAATGCCATGTCCGTTCACCGTGCCTGCCTCCAGCGCTTCCGGCATGTCTGAGGGATGGAGTTCCGAATAGCTGTGGGTTCCGCTCCCGCCAGCCATCAGGGGACGTATGGAAATGCCTTCCCTTACACATATCCCTCCTGTCCCTTGGGGGCCCATCAGGCTTTTGTGGCCGGTAAAGCAGAGCACGTCAATCCCCATCATCCCCATATCTATGTCAAATACCCCTGCTGTCTGGGATGCGTCCAGTATGAACACCAGGGATGCCCGCCTGCAGATTTCCCCCACCCTGGCAATATCCACCAGGTTTCCTGTGAGGTTGGAGGCATGGGTGCATATAATCCCCTTTGTGTTTGGCCGGATGGCTGCCTCCATGTCCTCATACCGTATATTGCCCAGTCTGTCGGCCCTGACAATGGTCAGCTCCACGCCGTTTTCCCTCATCCTATACAGGGGACGGAGCACGGAATTGTGTTCCAGCATGGTGGTAATCACATGGTCGCCCGGTGAAAAGATGCCCTGGACAGCCATGTTCAGGCTGGCGGTTGAGTTGGCCGTAAATGCCACCTGAAGGGGATTGCCAAGGCCGAACAGCTCCGACACAAGGACCCTTGTATCATATATGGTCCTGGAGGCTCCCAGGGATGCCTGATGGCTTCCCCTGCCCGAATTTCCCATATGGCGCATGGCATCCGCCACTGCCTGGATGACTGCCTCAGGCTTATGGTAAGTGGTTGCCCCGTTATCCAGATAAATCATTTTCCTGTCTCCTTTCGCTGCGGATATCCGGTAAGGTTACAATCTCAGGATATCAGGACCCGTTTCTCCCCCATCATCTTTGTTATCTTTTTCTTATCCATGAACTCCAGCATCTGCACCGCGTATTTACGGGATGTGCCGCACATGTCCCGGAACTCGCCCAGGGATATCTCCCCATTCGCCGCAAGATAATCCTTAAGCCTTGCAAGCACCTGTCCATAGGCAGCGCTGTCCATATAGGACGCCGGGTTCAGCTTCACCAGCCGCCCGTTCTTATGCATATCGGCAATAATCTGCTTTGCCCGGTTCTTATCCTTGAACTGATTCAGCACATCCACGGTAAGGGGCGCTTCGATTCCGGCCTGGGCGTATATGGTCCCTATCTGCTCCAGCATGCCTTTTAACTCCCTGGAATACTGGGTGGAAAAATCCTTGCCGGATACATAGGCCCCCTGTGTCTTGACCACCATGCGCTTGACCAGCTCTGCCAGCAGCACGGCGCCCTTCCTCATGTCATTCAGCCGGAATTCCTCGCTGAGCCTGGATTTGAATTCCTCCTTATCCATGCCTTCGTTGATTGGGTTCTCCCTGTGATACCCTGACAGCAGACCGTCCGCATAATCCGCGATTGTTTTCCAGTAATCCATATGGATGACGGACTCATCGGACAATAGCAGGATACGCTTACTGTCCTTTAAGGCGCCGATCATATGACAGGCCCGGGATTTTGGCATATCCATATCTGCCGCTATCCGGTCCACGGACGGGAAACGCCTGCTCTCTTCCTTAATCATCAGCTCCATGACCTCCTGGTCCGTGCCTGTTTCCTTTTTATGCAGGGATCCTATGGCCTCCTCATCCCCCCTACTGTGTTTATAAGGGGACGCATCCAGCACAATGCCGCCTCCGAATGTCTCCACAGGAGAAAGGAACCGGATGATGAACCGGTCATTCCTCTTAAGCACCACCGGCTCGTCAAACCGGATCTGGGCATAGGCGCTTTCCCCTGGCCCGACACGGTCCTTGTCCATCAGGACCGCTTTGGCAATGGTCTGTGCCGCGCCATAGTTCAGATGAATCCTGTCCCCGGACTTAAGCTCCCTGTCGCTGGTCTGGAAAATGGACAGCTTCACATCCGCCAGCGTGGACGTCACAAGGGAGCCTGGATAGGCCAGTACATCCCCTCTTTTCAGTTCCTCCTTCTTAACATTCAAAAGGTTCAGGGCCGTGCGCTGTCCCGCATATGCAGCGTCTTCCCGGCAGCCATGGGACTGGATTCCCCTGATTTTAATCAGGCGTTCCCGTGGATAGAGCATGACCTCCTGTCCTGTCTGTACCATCCCTTCCTGCAGGGTTCCTGTAATCACGGTCCCAAACCCTTCTGTTGTGAACACCCGATCCACGGGAAGGCGGAACAGTTCCGGTTCCGTGCTCCGGCTTCCCAGGTCTGAGACCATACGGATGATTGTATCATGGAGAAGCTCAATGTTCTCCCCTGTATAGGATGAAACCCGGATGACCGGGGCATGTTCCAGGAAGCTGCCCCGGACCATGTCCTCCACATCCGCCTCCACCATTTCAGCCCACTCCTCATCCACCATATCGCTTTTTGTCAGTACCAGGATTCCCTGTGGGATGTGGAGCATTTTTAATATCTCAAAATGTTCCGTGGTCTGGGGCATGACCCCCTCGTCCATTGCAATGACCATCAGTACCAGGTCGATTCCCCCGATACCTGCAAGCATGTTCTTCACGAATTTCTCATGGCCCGGCACATCAATGATCCCGATGTGAAGTCCGGCATCATTGGGCAGATTGGCAAATCCCAGGTCAATTGTAATCCCCCTCTTTTTTTCTTCTTTCAGCCTGTCTGTGTCAAAGCCGGAAAGCGCCTTTATCAGGCAGGTCTTTCCATGGTCCACATGGCCTGCTGTCCCCACAATGATATTCTGCATTACCCTTCACCGCCTTTCATGTGAGGAAAAATCCCTGCCCCATCGGCCGGCGCGCCCTCTGCCGCCCACAGAAAGGCCTCGGTCACCAGAGGAAATTCCTCATCCGCAAGGGTCCGCACATCCACCAGCACCCTGTCATGGTTTACGCGCACAATCAGGGGGACAGGGGCCTTCCTCAGCTTCCGCTCCAGCTTCTGGGCAGGCAGGTCTTCCTTCCATACCCCAATCCCATATCCCTTAAGCACGCAGGCAGGGGCGCTCCCCCCGCCCACCTGGTCCGTACAGGATTCTATCTCATAATGAAAACCCGGGCATGCGGCTTTTAGCATGTCGGCCAGCTGTCCGGCCCTTTCCTTCAGTTCATGGGGCCGCGCGCAGATCATCTTAAGCACCGGTATTTCCTTTACCGCCGCCTCCTGGTCAATGTACTGTGAAAAGGTTGCCTCCAGGGCTGCCAGGGTCATCTTATCCACCCGGAATGCCCTGGCAAGAGGGTGTTCCTTCATTCTGTCTATGTATTCCTTTTTCCCGATGATGATGCCTGCCTGGGGGCCGCCTAAGAGCTTGTCGCCGGAGAACAGGACCACATCCGCCCCATCCTTAAGGGCATCCGTCACCGTCGGCTCATCCAGCCCATACCATCTTAAATCCGTCATAAGCCCGCTGCCCATATCATAAATCACAGGAAGGCCCAGTTCCTTTCCCAGGACCGACATCTGCTTAAGACCCACATCCTCCGTGAATCCCACTATCCGGTAATTGGATGTGTGGACCTTCATGAAACAGCCGGTCACCCCTTCTTCATATGCATTCCGATAATCGGATATCCTGGTCTTGTTGGTGGCCCCCACCTCCCTGAGGATGGCGCCGGACTCTCCCATCACATCGGGAATCCGGAAGGAACCTCCCACTTCCACCAGTTCCCCCCTGGAGACAACCACTTCCTTTCCCCTGGCCATGGCTGCCAGGACCAGCATGGTGGCTGCCGCGTTATTGTTCACGGCCATGGCTGCCTCGGCCCCTGTCACCTTTTTTACAATGTCCTCCACAATCAGGTGGCGGCTTCCCCTTGTCCCTGACTTCAGATCATATTCCAGGGTACAGTATGCATCCATCACATCCGCCACTGCCTGTGACGCCTCCCTGCTGAGCCTGGCCCGCCCCAGATTGGTATGGAGCACTACCCCTGTTGCATTGAGTATCCGTCTTAAGGGCTTTTTCTTCTTTTCCGCCAGTATGGCGGTTATCCTGTCCATGATCTCGTCCCGGCTCAGGACCCTGTCAATTGTCCCCTTCAGAACGGCCGTCCTCATGTCCCCCACTGCATCCCTTACTGTTTCCACAATCAATGGCCTTGGCATGGTTTCATAAAATAAGACGAGGCGCTTATCCTGCAGCACCTCGTCCACTTTAGGAAGCCCGCGCAGAAGCACTTGTCTGTCTTCCATCGGTCTACCTCCTTGGTTGTACCTGAACACGGGCTGAGTCCTGCCCGTCCACGGCACCTGCTGCATAATTAGCAAAACGGAGGTGGTGGGAATCGAACCCACCCGTGAAGCTCTTAACTCCACACAACGGTTTTGAAGACCGCGGGGCGCACCAGCTACCCAACTTCCTCCCAATTATAAAGCGATATGATTCAGTTGTATACTTTGACATGGATGCGCCCACTTAAGGCAAAACACACCCAAACGGAGATGGTGGGAATCGAACCCACCCGTGAAGCTCCTAACTCCACACAACGGTTTTGAAGACCGCGGGGCGCACCAGCTACCCAACTTTCTCCCTGATAATTAAAAATCCTCCATGGGATGCGGTCCATGGGAAATGTGGCGGGCGGGGGAATGGCGCCCTCTCCCCCACACATCCCATGAACCTTAAATCAATCTATATATCCTGCTTTCTTCAATATCCCTGCTGCCTTTTCCAGGTTGGCCTGGGACATCTGGACAATGGGTCCTGTGCATCCCATGCCGCTTTCCGCATAGATGCCTTCCTTCCAGAGCGCCCTCACCGCGTCATCCAGATCCATGACCTCGATTCCCGGGATGGCCGCTGTCACCACTTCCTTGGGCGGGCAGGCCGCTTCCCCTGCCTCCTCCTGCTTGGCCGGGGCGTTCTTGGCTAAGAGGGTATCCAGTCCGGCCTTTCTGGCAGCCGCATATTCCGCGGCCGCAACCTCCCTCCAGCCGCCTGCGATCAGGCTGGCCGCATATTCCATGGCCCCTGCGACCACAGGCGCGCCGGAAGCCCTGGATACAATCATGACCAGCTTGTCATAATCTTCGCCGATGCCCGGTCCGTAGCCATATCCGGATGCCTCATACTGGCCGCCGGTGGTGTAGGAGGAAAACATCTTCATCATCAGGTTTCCGGTAAGGGAATCCATCACAACCACATCCGCAGTGCCCATCAAAAGGTCGTTGCCCCTCATCTCCACGCCCTTGTCCGCCCTTGCGGATTCTGCCAGCCGGATATCATATCCATTTTCCTTAAGGGCCTTTAAAATCTTTTCACATGCCCTGGCGCCGTCTATGTTGGCAATCCCCACCGTCGGGTTTGGGACACCGTCAGCCTTGGCTGCAATGATTCCTGCAATGGCATTCCTGACCAGGGCAGATACCCGGTCCGTGTCCGAGGTCCCTGTGGTATTGGCAATATACATGGGCTTTCCCTTTGCAGGGGTTATTACCTTGCCCACGGTTGACACACCGATGGGGAATGGATAGTGCATGGTCACGGCTGCCTGGGCATCTCCTGACGCCAGGGCCTCTTCCATGTCCTTGTGGGCATCCGGGCCGTCACAGACCCTTACCTCAATCCCCTTCCTGGCAGCCAGGTCAAGGGCCAGATCCATGTCCTCCCGCCCGTGCTCGCTGCCCTCCAGTGCAAATACCACCTTTGCGCCGCAGCAGGACACAGCCCGTGCCAATGCGGATTGCGTACGTTCCGCCCTTACTTCCCCGGCCTTCACTTCTCCTGTTTTTGCTTCCCAGGTATTTATATCCCCGGCGTCTGCACGTTTGTCCTTCACGCCCCCTGCTGTACAATTCCCCTCATTGGCTTCCACCACAAAGGATACCCCGTCAAACAGGTTGGTCATGCGGCCCAGGAACAGGGAGCCCTTGCCCACAATCATGGCGCGTTTCGTCCTGCCCTCCATACATTCCTTTACAAGAGGCCCCAGGTACGGGACTCCGGATGGAATGTGGCCCTGGGTGGGCGCCCAGCCGGTCATTCCGTGTTTTTTTACAAAGGACGGGATATCGGCCCGTTCAATCTGCTTTTTCATGACAGCCAGGGCAGCAATCATCTTATAGTTGGCTTCCGGCACATCCCCTGCCCCCGCGGGTTTGGTGATGTCCGGGTTCTGAAGTTCCGGCGCATACTTGTCAATATCCGTGAATTTAAGCCCAGCCTTTTCAAGGGGTTCCGCCACCAGGGAGCTGATGACCATCTGAGGCGCTGAGCCGGTTCCGATTTTATGGCATCCCACTATATCCGTGCGTATCCGGGGATGGATTCCGTCGTCCTCGGATACCAGTACGGAAAATCCTGCAATACAGTCTTCCAGGATTGGAAGTCCTTTCTTCACATGGTCCTTGCCGTTCATGCCCAGCTTGGCGGTACATCCGCCGGCCGTGACAATGACATTTTTAAATGTGCCTGATTTGACCAGGGCAGCTGCATGTATCATGGCATGGGCGGGTCCTGCGCAGAAACCGCGCACATCGGAGCCCGTGGCATTTTTATATCCGGCTATCTCAGCCGATGCCTTGGCAAAGTTTCCCCCGCCCCTCTGGTTCATGTCCCCGCAGGCTTCCTCGCAGCAGTCAATCACATATTCCACATCATCGGGATTGAACCCGTTCTTAAGCTTCAGTTCAATCAGGGAGAGGACGTTGGACGCCTTGGACACCAGGTTTTCCAGCATCACATGGGCGGACAGGTTCACATCCACATCATGGGCGCGCTTTACAACGCCTGCCAGTTCTTTCCTGTGGATATAAAGCCCCTCGGAATGCTCTTCCCTTACAAGGCGTTCCAGTTCTTCCCTTGGCCCGTTATTCTTAAGAAGCCCTTCCAGCTGCTGCTGTGTGAACATGCCGCGCTTTTCCAGCTTATCCTTCACAGTCCGCGCGAACCCTTCCTCCAGCATGACCAGTTCGAACACATCACAGATGTGCATGACCCCGTAAAATTCATCTTCAGGGAGTATGCAGCCAAAAGGACCTTCTTCCTTTGGCTCATTCCACTTTTTATCATAATATGGGAACGGTGTTTTCCCCAGTTCCTCATGGGACGCATTCCCTATGTAAACCTGGTTTGGGATATAGGAAAGCACGTCCTCATATTCCCTCAGGTGTTCCGGCAGTTCCACCAGATACCCGGAGTCCGGGTTCACAACCCGCTCGGTTGTCTGCGTGGTGCCGTTATATATAACCATATCCGGGGTGGCAGCCAATGTATAGCTGGTCCCCTTAATAACCGGATAACCTTTCATTCTGTAAGTCCCCCAATTTTCATGAACAACCTGTGTACCGACCGTCCTGTCCCTTCCCTGACTCCTGTATGATACAGGCGCCAGCAAGGCAGCGCCCGTCGGGATGGGAACAGGCTGGCGCCGCAATCTTTCGCGGCGCGTCCTGTTCCGGATACGCTCCTGCAATCCTCAGACAGGCTGCGGATCAGTATTTTCCGTAGTCCTTGCGGATTTTCTCCACTTCCTCATGGATTGCCGGAACGTCCATAACCATCTCCATCATTCCCACCTGTTCATCATAAACAGAAGGGTCTGCCTCTGCCTTTACTTCATCTTCGCAAATGTGATATACATTTAGTCCCAACTGGACTCCTGCTAAAGGACCTGCGTAA
>Ga0129310_1001353_pt1 | contig 21829 bp, 22 predicted proteins | sample Go1ome_2_FD_94433 | JGI IMG/M metagenome (GOLD analysis project Ga0129310, IMG submission 94433) | Western lowland gorrila individual fecal microbial communities from Wisconsin, USA - Go1022A metagenome | ecosystem: Host-associated > Mammals > Digestive system > Large intestine > Fecal | place...
TGGACGGACCGCTGGTGTACCGGTTGAGCTGCTAAGCTCATGGCCGGGTAGCCAAGTCTGGCAGGGATAAACGCTGAAGGCATCTAAGCGTGAAGCCCCCCTCAAGATGAGATATCCCATTCGTTAAGAAGTAAGACCCCTTGAAGACGACGAGGTAGATAGGGCAGAGGTGGAAGTGCAGTAATGCATGGAGCTGACTGTTACTAATCGGTCGAGGGCTTATCCAGGAAGGTCGGGTTAACTGATTCAGGTAAGAAGATGATTTCAATATGTGGTTTTGAAGGTATGTGTGCACGAGTGGCTCAGTGGTGGAGTATCGCCTTGCCAAGGCGAGGGTCGCGGGTTCGAATCCCGTCTCGTGCTCTAGAGTAGAGGATATCCAGTGTGGATGTCCTCTTTTTTTGAGGAAAAACAGAACGTGAAATGAGTGTATTGAGGATAACGAAAGAAAAATTAGGACAGCCAGAGATCTCGATAATAGAAATCTCTGGCTGTTTTGTATTCTTGTTTTCCGCCTAAACAGGGTAGAGCTAGGGAAAAAGTAATGGCCAGTAACTTCAGTGGTTTTGTTTCTCACTGGAATTACTAGCCATTTTTGTTGTCACGCTTCTGGAAGAAACTTCCGATGGCAGGTCATGTAGGTATTATAAAGAAACTGTTTGCTTCTTAAATTCCTGTCCGATCTTATTCTGCTCTTTCATACATGCGATGAATTTTTCGCGTGTCACGTCCTTCGGGCGGTACTGCCATTCGGTGGAGGTGACGGCTTTGTCTGCCATGACATCGAATTCATCTTCTATGATATCGATATCTTCGAAACATACCGGAAGACCGATGCTGGCGTTGAATTTCATGACGGCATCACGGAGGTCATTCTGTCCTTCGTATGTGAGCAGGCAAAGAACGCCGAGGGATACAACTTCGCCATGCAGGTGTTTATGGCCGCCGCGAGTGACGGTGGAACCATAGTAGACACAGTGGGCGAGAGAAGAATTATAGTAGTAATCCGGAATATGGGTCGTCATGTTGGAGACGATGCCGGTGGAGATAATAATATCCAGAGTGACCTGCATCAGAGCATCGCTGACTTTATGTTCTTTTAAGGACGCAAGCGCCTCTTTTCCGTAATCGAGGAGCGGCTGCGTGCAGACCTTGCTGAGCTGGACACCCATCAACGGGGTATGGCTCAGATGATCATCCTTGCTGGAGAAAACTGCCTCACATTCTTTGGAGAGCGCGTCACCGATTCCGGCCCAGAGGAGATCGTAAGGGGAATCCGCGATAACGGCTGTGTTGATGAATGTGTGGTTGGCAAGTTTCGGGTAATAATACTCCTTAAAGGAACCGTCTACATTGTAGATGACGCAGATGGCAGTCACGGCAGCACAGTTGCTTGCAACGGTCGGAAAAGTAAATAGCGGTTTGTCCAGCTCGTTCGCCACATATTTTGCGGTATCACAGGCTCTTCCGCCGCCGACACCGAAGATGATATCTGCGTCGCGGACGGTCTGATTTGCAATCAGTGCGTTGCCGTTCTCATAACTGGAATCTCCGCCATACCAGATAAAATCTGTGATCTCGAGATCAGATCCTTTGATACCATCTAAGAGCGCTGCCTTAGATTTTGCCATGGCGGTCTTGCCGCCGATCACAACAGCTTTTTTGCCATAGTTTCTCGCGACATATGGAATTTCTTTGTAACAGTCTTCGCCGATGGAATAATTAGGAAGATATACACTGTAACTCATTTGCTTCTGCCTTTCTTATTGTAAGCTGACAAATATATGAAAAGAATACTTGTCAGGTTATGAAGGTAACTGTTTGAGGATAGAGTAGACTGTCCAGAAGCGTTACGGTTGATAGATAGTAAGATTCAGTCATTGAAAAGAATAACTTATCAACATTATAGGCATCTGGGGAAAATAATTCAAGACTTTGTAAAATTATGTCTTTAAATTTTTAAATTATTGCGCATCACATTGCCGATATTTTGGAAGACACTTACTGTTGGGTAACTCGATGGTTATATGGTAGAGGCACCTTAACGCAAGAAGGGAAAGGGCAAAAGCGAAAAAGTTGTGATCTCTGGCGTAGTGGTTCATATAGGAAAGGTAAGAAAAAGGATTCTGTGTTTTAAGTTCACAATTAATTCACAAAAAATTAGCACTCGCCTATTGACAGTGCTAATAATATGTGCTATATTACACGTAGAACAAAGGAAGAGAGAAAGAAAACAAAGGGATGCAAAAAGTCCCGGAGGTTTCCGGATCTCTTAAAACAATAGATTTTAAATATTCTGATTGGAGGAATGATTTATGTATATGCCGAGTATTTTTGGAGAAAGTTTATTTGATGATATGTTCCCGTTTGATGACAGTTTCTTTACTTCTAAGAAGAACCCGCTGTACGGTAAGAATGCTTCCAGAGTTATGAAGACCGATATCAAGGAGACCGAAGGTTCCTACGAACTGGACATCGATCTTCCGGGATTCAAGAAAGACGAGATCACAGCAGAACTGAAAGATGGTTATCTCACCGTCAGTGCCGCTAAGGGACTCGATAAGGACGAGGAAGACAAGAAAGGTCACTACATCCGTCAGGAGCGTTACTCCGGAGCGATGAGCAGAACCTTCTATGTAGGCGAAGATATTAAACAGGAAGACATCAAGGCAAAATTTGAAAATGGTATCTTAAGCCTGTCCGTTCCGAAACCAGTAGAGCAGAAGAAGGTTGAGACACCGCAGCACATCGCAATCGAAGGCTAAAGAAGTACAGCAGACAATGCGAACTGTTTGAAATGTGCGGCATGAATGATGACGACCTGTAACTGAAGAAAGACCACTGTCTTGACAGAGAGAGCTGTTGAGACAGTGGTCTTTTTTGTGCCTAAGCGCACTCGCGCGAAAATGCAGGTTGTCGCAAGCGACCGCGCTCGGCGCGAGAATGTGCCAAGGTCCATTCTTGTTTATCAATTTATTTTTTCGATAATTCCAGACGGTGCGGTTCCAGTTACGGCCTGTGTCAAAAAATCATGAACGGCTTTACCTGTGTTTCGAGGCATAAAGCAGGTATGCCCTTTATCGAGTTTAGAGATCTCCTGCATTTCATTTTCTGTAAGTTCAAAATCAAAAATGTTTAGATTTTCTTTCATTCGCTGTGGATTAGATGTTTTAACCAAAGGCAGAATGTTTCGCTGAACAAGCCAGTGCAGGATAATTTGTGCGGGTGATTTTTGATGTGAATTTGCTATGGCACAAATGGTCGGATTATTTAACAGATCATCCTGTCCAGCGGCGAGAGGTGACCATGCCTGCATAAGAATGTCTTCGCTTTTTAAATATGCCGCTTCATCTGGGCGTTGGAAATACGGATTGCATTCTAAAAGGTTTGCGGCAGGTTTTACCTTATTCCAGAACATAAAATCAGCCAGCCTGTCCTGAGTGAAATTATCAACACTGATCGCGCGGATTTTTCCCTGCTCATACAGCTCTTCCAAAGCTTTCCATGCTCCGAAATAATCGTTGTACGGCTGATGAATGACATACATATCTAAATAATCAAGCCCTAAGCGTTCCAGTGACTTAGCAAAGCCACGCTTTGCACCTTCGTAGCTGATGTCAGGAATCCATAACTTTGTTGTAATAAAAAGTTCTTCTCTCGGTACACCGCATTGATGAATTGCCTTGCCGACAGCCTCTTCATTGCCATACGCAGCTGCGGTATCGATCAAACGGTAGCCGCATTCAATTGCCTGAAGCACAGCATCTTCACAAACAGCCTGATCGGTCATTCGAAAAACGCCAAAGCCGATTTTGGGTATCTCAACCCCATTGTTCAAAACAAATTTATCATTCATAGAAATACCTCCAAAAAGATTTCGTGACTACATTGTAAGAAAAACTTGAAATAATAGCAAATACTTATAGAGAATACATCATTATAGTTACAAGGAATAATTAATACAGATATAATATCGTTGAGGTGAGAAAAATGGATATACGAGTATTAAAATATTTCGTGGCGGTTGCGAAAGAGGGAAATATCTCCCGTGCCGCTGAAAGTCTGCATATTGCTCAACCATCACTTTCCAAACAGCTCATAGAGCTTGGTAAACAGTTATTGGTGAGAAGTAAAAAGAAAATATCATTGACTGATAATGGAAATCTGCTGTTAAATCGCGCAGAGGAAATTATCACGCTGTTTGATAAAACACAACAGGAATTGAGCTGCGAGGAGGAAATCATCAGCGGTAAAATATCCATAGGAGGAATACCGACAAAATCAATAATAACCGCAGCCGCATCGGCTTACAGCGCGAGATCATGCACTGGGCAAAGACAAGCATGGAACAGATGAATATTGCGGCTACATATAATATTCTGAGCGGGAATCCTCTGGAGTATGTCAGAGAGGGGCTTGGATATCTTTTGACAAGCAGCAGTCATTTGCCAAAAGAACTTGACAGCGACCTTTGTTTTAGAGAACTCAGGCCTAAACTGGAATTAAATTACGCTCTTGTCTGGAAAAGATATGCGGTCTTGTCGAAGGCTGCGCAGGCCTTTTTAGAAAAGGTTTCATAGCCAGTAATCCCGGCGGCCCTGTTTTAGGTCCGCCGGAATGATATGCAGAGTGTATAAAGTATAGGAATATTTATTCTCACAGACTATGATCTACAATAGCTAACAGATATTGGTCAAAATTTCCCCGATATACTATAATTCTTTATAAGAAAAGGAAACAGGAGGGGAGCAGGCGAATCTTATCATCTAAAAGCATTTTCAGAAATATTCTAATAACAAGAATCCTCGTATTCATACGGGAACTTTATCAATTATACAAACCAGGTATGGTAAGTTATACTAAATTTATCCAAAAAAGAAACGAAAATTTATAAAAAATACAATAGATCACAGGCAAAACAGTGGGGGGAAAACAATGTTTGAGAACGTGATTGGTTTGTCGACCGGATGGCGCAGAATGGAATATAACTGGCGTGATTCGGCGCTTTATGCGCTGGCTGTCGGTGCAGAACGGAATGATTTTCAGTATTTTTATGAGAAATGGAAAGATGGGATGAAGGCGGTCCCGTCTTTTGCGGCGGTTCCTTATTACGGTGTAATCAACAGTACGCCAGTTTTGCCGAGCCCGTATCCGGCACATTACGCGGCGGCAGATGCAATGAGCAACGAACTGGGATATACGGTGGATAAGGGATACCACATGGGCTTTGAGATGGTGATGAGACAGCCCATCGATCCGATAAAAGGAACCTTTGTATCCAGAAGTTATGTGGACAAGCTTTTTGACCGCGGCGAGGGAAAAGGAACAGACCTGGAAATTAAAAATCTTGTCTATGACGAGAGCGGATGCCTGCTCTGCGAGAATCGCTCCTACCACAGATTTCCGAATGTAGGAGGCTGGGGCGGTCCGGCTCCGGTAAAAAAGATCGTGGAATATCCGGATCGGGAACCAGATTATGTTCTGGATTCCTATATTGGTCCGCTGCAGAACGTGATCTACCGTTTAACGGGAGATACAAATGAGGATCATATCAATCCGGAATCTGCTCTGAGGCGGGAACCACGGGGCGTGTTTATGCAGGGGCTTTCATCGTTAGGATTTGCGTGCCGGATGATGATCCAGGCGGTGATTCCGGGAGAGCCGGAACGAATGAAACGAATTTATGTCCAGATGCGGGCAAAGGCATTCCCGGACACACCGGTACAGCTTGTGGCGTGGAAAACAGGGGAGAACCGTGCGATATTCCGATATCTGGATCTGAAATATCATACAGCGATTCTTGATAACTGCGAGTTTGAGTGGGAGGTATAGGTATGATACAGCCATTAAAAGACATTAAAATTGTGGAGGTAACGACGGCAACCGCAGGACCGGCAGCTTCAAAAATTTTGATCGAATATGGAGCACAGTCGATTCTTGTGGAGCCGAAAACGGGAATCCCGAACAGGAACATGGAAGTCCATTTCGATTTTTCATTCTCTCATAAACGTTCCATCGCTCTGGATCTAAAGACGGAAGAGGGCATGAAAGTCCTTCACAGGCTTCTGGAGAGCGCGGATGTTTTTTTGAGCAATTATCGTCATCGGGCGCTGGTAAAGATGGGACTTGATTTTGAACATTTACATAAAGAATATCCGTCCCTGATCTGCGCTTACGTCACTGGATACGGAGAATACGGTGACATGAGGGATGATCCGGGATTTGACGCAACGGCATTCTGGGGAAAGGCTGGACTTTTAAATGACATTACGGAAGCGGGAACGGCAGGTGGAGCGCCGCCTGTGATCCCGAGTGCAGTTGGCGACATCAACTGCGGAGCAATGTTAGCCATGGGAATTCTTGCGGCGATACGGGAGCGTGACAAGACCGGTGTCGGAACAAAGGTTACAGAGTCACTCTTGAGTCTTGGACTGTATCTAAATCATTCTCAAATGATTTTTAATCAGCAAGGTGTACATTACCCGAAGAGCCGGTTAAAACCAAATCGCGCATTGTCGAATTCTTATCCGGCAAAAGATGGATATTTCTATCTGTTGACGCTGAACTTTAAAAAGGATTTTAACAATATCCTGAAAGTCGCGGGAAGAGAGGATCTGATCGGGGATCCGAGATGGAATGATATGCATGACACGGAAGGCGAAGGAGCACAGGAACTGCGCCGGATCCTTGACGAGGCATTTTCTAAGTTTACACTTGCGGAACTTCGGGACCGTTTTAGAGCGGTGGACATGGCATTCGGTGAATTCCAGGGTTCCTTGGAAGCGATGCATGATCCCCAGGCGGAGGCAAATCATTATCTGACAAAGATCAAATATGCGGATGGGCGCGAAGTGATCGTGCCGAATTCCCCAATCCAGTTTAATGATGAGACGCCGCGTGAGATCACGCCGGCTGTCAGCGTTGGACATGATACAATAGAGATTTTAAGAGAGTACGGATATTCTGAGGAAGAGATCAAAACACTCCTGGAATCTGACTGTGTGAGAGCAGACAAATAAGAGAGAAGCACAGAACAGGTTCACGGGCGGTAAGCCGGACAGGGGGAGCAGAGAAATATAATAGAATGGAGGAAACCATATGAGCATCACGACATGGAGCACGATCGGAGTTCTGATCGCCACGATTGCAGTCATTTATCTCGCCTATGAGGGCTTTGAACCGCTCATATGCTTTCCCGTCTGCGCAATCCTGATCTGTCTGACTTCCGGAATCAGCATCACAGATGGAATCGTTGGGGCATACTGCACGGCGTTTGGAACAATGGTCGGCAAGATGTTGTTTACATATCTTTGGGCGACGATGTTGGGAAGGGCCATGTCGGAGTCAAAGCTTGGAGCATCCTTGGCGGAATGGCTTGCGAAGATCGTTCCGGTAGAATATGCACCGGTTACTATGTGCATCAGCGGAATTCTCTTATCGCTCACAGGAATGTCCATTGGTGCCTATATGGTGATCTTCCCAATTGGAATGGTACTTTGCTCAAAGGCAAATTACTCGAAGGATATTATCCTCGGATCGATCTTTGCAGGATCCTGGACTTTTATTCTGGCAGCGCCTTTGATGCCGTCAAACAATAACTATCTGGTTTCATCCTATCTTGGCACTGGAACGACAGCAGGACTGGTTCCTGGTATGGCAGGCTGCCTGATCATGCTGATCTTAAACTGCGTATACCTGCAGTGGCAGGCGAGACACTGGCGTGCCAATGGACGGGGGTTTGAAAACTGGGATGAGCTGAAAACAGAAAAAAATGAAAGTGAAACGGATCTTCCGGCTGTGTGGAAAGCGTTTATTCCGGTGATCCTTGTTCTGGTTACCTACAATGTACTGAAAATTTCTCTTCCGCTCTGCCTGGGACTTGGTGCCGTCGCATGCTGTCTTATTGAGTGGAGGCGACACACACTGAAAGAGTGGATCAATGTCCTGACTGAGGGTATGCTCACAGGTATGAAGGCGCTGTTAAATATCGGCACAAAAGGGGCACTGGGCGGTGTCATCGCAATTACTCCGTGTTACACGGCACTGATGGACAACATCAGCCGCATGGATGTGTCTCCGTATCTCACAGCATTCCTTGCATCGAATCTGATGGCCCTGATCCTTGGATCCGCATCATCGGCCTGCGGAACATTGACTCCGGCCATGCAGTCGACCTTTGAAAACTGGGTGGCGGTAAAAGGCGTCGACATGGGAAATCTGCACCGGATGGTAGTCATGGGATCCATCGGACTGGATTCCCTGCCGCACAACGGAACGATCCTAGCGACATGTGAAATGTTCGGGGTAAAAATGAAGCGGGCATATCCGCCGGTCCTTGTGACCTGTACGATCATGCCGATTCTGATCGGGTTTGTTGTGACGCTGCCGTTGATGCTGCTGGGATTTAAATAAGAGAAATATGCATGGAGATTAAATCGTGTATGAATAAAAGCGGGAAAAATCCGGGATATACCGGATAAATTTCCCGCTTTTTTACTTATTGGTTTGAAAGCAATTACTGATGTAACAAGTCTGTAAAAAATTAGAGAATATGTACTCCCTCCATATATGGGGAAAAAAATTCACGGAGTGCGTCTTCCAACGGCTTTGTAAATTCAGATTTCCGGTAGTTCGGCGGAGTGACGAGATAAAAGGGGCGTTCCGGTGGTTTCACATCCAGTTCGCAGGTCTTAAGCGTATCGCGCATCTCGTACCAGGAACTGTATGGAAAGATCGACCAGTTGCCGGGCTTATTAAAAAAGTAAGTGAGTTCGTCAAAGGAGCTGAGCTCTGCATAAGGTTTTCCGAAAAAATACCGCTGGCGCCATGCTCTCAATTCTTCAGTCCAGCTTACAGCAATGTGATTGGAGATATCGAGATCCTGAAGATGGATATGGTCTGGGTAGTCTGAATCTTTTCCGCAGACGAATACGCAGTCTTCAGATGCAAATTTTTTCACATTGACACGGTCAGAAGTTGTGGTAATGCAGGCTAATCCGGCATCGAGGTCACCGTTTTCTACTCCGCTTATGATGTTGGAGGAAGTGCGGGATGCCATCGCGACGGACCAGTCCGGCATTCGTTCCTCGAACCAGGTGTGCAGGAACGGGATCATCCTGTGGGAAAGACTGTGGACCATGGCAAAATTGTAGCGGACGTAGACCTTTGTGTCCAGAAGCTGGACCGTTTCGTTCCAGAGTGCTTCCCACTTCAAAGCCTGCTGATAGAAAAGCTTGCCGGAATCCGTCAGGACACTTTCTTTCTGACCACGTTTGCGGATAAAAAGCTGATGGCCAAGTTCCTTCTCGAGAGTTGTGACGTACCAGCTGACTGTCGGCTGCGTCATATAGAGATGTTCCGCGGCTTTATTGAAAGAGCCGTATTTGCAGATAGCAAGAAAAGTTGAAATTTCCTGAATGTTCATTGGATAAAATCAGCCTCCTCATTCATTACAAATAGTCTTATATTTAAATATTTCAATAAAAAGAACTCTTGTATTTTAGCATGTTTTTATCAATTATACAATCCAGGGAAAAGAAGTTATACTAAATGCACAAAGAACGAAACAGTTAATAAAGCAAAATTATAAAAAATCATGGAGGTTACGTATGGTCAATTATTTATTCGCGACAGAAGAACAGAAAGAACTCGCCAACGAGGCGAGAAAGATCCTGGAAAAAGAATTAAAGCCGAGAATTGATGAACTCGATGAGGCAAACGGCGGACTCGGCGGATATCCGATGGACGTTCATATGAAACTTGTTGAAGCTGGTTTCTATGGCGCGTATATCCCGCAGGAGTGGGGCGGCTTAGGACTGGATCCGGTAACCTTAGGTGTTATCTATGAGGAAATGGGTAAGATCGACTCTGGTTTCGCATTTTCCTTTGCAGGTTCCGGATGTGAGTTCCCGAAGATCTTAAAGACATCCATGCCGGATGAGGAAAAACAGAAATGGGCAGACAAGATCATCAACGAAGGCGCGATGGGAAGTTTCAACCTCACAGAGGCAAATGCCGGATCTGACGCAGCAGCGATCCGTACAACGGCGACCTTCGATGAGGCGACGAATGAATGGGTCATCAACGGAACAAAGTGCTTCTGCTCCAATGCACCGACCGCTTCCTACTTTATCTGTATCGCATGGACCGATAAGACAAAGAGAGCAAGCGAGGGCGTTACCGCATTCTTCGTAGAGAAAGAGCGCGGAGTGCAGATCGGAAAGCAGGAGAGAAAGATGGGACTTCATCTCGCGGGAACTTCCGATGTGATTTATGACAATGTCCGCGTTCCAGCTGATCACGTGATCGGTCAGGTAGGAAAAGGATTTGCAGAGGCATTAGGCGGAATCAAGGGCGCAGGCGCACTTGTAAACTGCTGCTCATCTTTAGGAATGGCACAATCCGCATATGATCAGGCTGTTGAGTATGCAAAGACAAGACGCCAGTTCGGCAAGAGAATCATTGATTTCCAGGCAGTAGGCTTCATGCTCGCTGATATGGAGACAAAGATCGAGGCTGCAAGAGCCCTGATGTATGAGTCTCTCGTTTGCGCAAGAGACGGTGTGGATTCCAAACATGTAGATATGATGATCAAGCAGTTCATCACAGACACCGTTATGCAGGTTTGCGAGGACGCGGTACAGGTAGCAGGCGGATACGGTTACATGAAGGATTATCCGTTTGAGAGATACATGAGAAACGCGAAGATCTATCAGATCTTTGGCGGAACAAACCAGATCAAGAGAAAGAACCTCATGAAAGTCATCGCAGGAAAAGATCCGGAAGCGGTAAGAAAGTAAGGAGGAAACATTTATGAAAATGCTCGTTTGCGTAAAGCAGGTACCGGACACGACAGAGATCAAGATCGATCCGGTAAAAAATACACTGATCCGGGACGGCGTTCCGAGTATCTTAAATCCGTTTGATGGATATGCGCTGGAGGCAGCCGCAAGAATCAAGGACGCAGATCCGTCCTCCACGATCACCGTTCTCTCTATGGGACCGGAACAGGCAAAGGCAGTCTTAAAAGAGTCTCTCGCGATCGCAGCTGACAAGGCATACCTCGTATCTGGAAGAGAGTTCGGAGGTTCCGATACACTCTGCACCAGCTACATCATCTCCGAGGCGATCAAGGAGATCGAGAAGACCGAAGGAAAATTTGATATTATCTTCTGCGGAAAGCAGGCTATCGACGGGGACACCGCACAGGTTGGACCGGGAATCGCCGAACATCTTGACTATCCGCAGGTAACATATGGCCTCGAGGCGTCCGTGGAAGACGGACTCGTAAAAGTGAAGAAGGAGACAGAGGACGGTGTCCAGGTGATTGGCATTCAGACTCCATGTGTTTTAACGTTTACAAAACCGTCCTTTGATCCCCGCTATCCAACGATCAAGAGAAAGATGGCTGCGAACCGCGCAAATATTCCGGTTCTGGCATTTGCGGATCTTGTGGATCTCGATCCGAACAAGATTGGCTTAAAGAATTCTCCGACCAGAGTCAAGAAGACCTTTGTTCCGCAGAAGAAGACAGGCGGAATGAAAATTGCAGAAGAGACGGTGGAAGATTCCGCAAAGAAGTTATTCACACTTCTTTCAGATTCCCATGTGATCTAAGGAGAGGAGAACAGGATAATGGTAAATAAGACAAACGATTTTTGGGTATTTGTAGAGACCAACGAAGACGGAAGCGCAAAGAACGTCGGAATTGAGCTTTTAACGCCAGGAAGAGAACTGGCAGATAAACAGGAAGGAAAGCTTGTTGCAGTCGTCATCGGACACAACACAGAGGCAGCAGTAGAGGCAGCAAGCAAACATGGCGCAGATCAGGTCCTTGTCGTTGATGGACCGGAATATCAGTCCTACAGCACAGACGCATACGCGATCGCACTGACAGCCCTGGTAGAAAAGTACGCGCCGCGCGCTATGATGATCGGTGCCACAAACAATGGACGTGACCTCGGACCGAGAGTTGCGTGCAGACTGGAAACTGGACTTACCGCAGATTGTACCGCCCTCGCCATCGATGAGGAGACAGGCAAAGTGGCATGGACACGTCCGGCATTTGGTGGTAATCTGATGGCAACGATCCTTTGCCCGGAGTGCTATCCGCAGATCGGTACCGTTCGTCCGGGTGTATTTAAGAAAGGTGAAGAGACAGAGGCGAAAGCTGAAGTTATCAAAGAAGATATCCATGTAAGCGAAGAGAAGATCCGCACAAAGATCCTGGAAGTTATCCGCGAGATGGATGAGGATAAGGTAGACCTCGAGAACGCTGAGATTATCGTATCCGGCGGACGCGGAGTCGGTGGACCGGAAGGTTTTGAACCGGTGAGAGAGTTGGCAAAAGTATTAGGCGCGACTGTCGGCGCATCCCGTGCAGCAGTAGACTCCGGCTGGATCTCCCACGCACATCAGGTTGGACAGACAGGTAAGACCGTTGCTCCGAAGCTTTACATCGCCTGTGGTATCTCCGGCGCGATCCAGCACCAGGCCGGCATGAGCGGTTCCGACTGCATCGTAGCAATCAACAAAGATCCGGACGCACCGATCTTTGATATCGCAGATTACGGCATCGTCGGAGACCTGTTTGAGGTACTTCCGATCCTTACCGAGGAAATTAAGAAATCCCGCGCATAAAGATTTGAAAGGAGAACTGGACCATGGATTTTAAACAGGATGAAATGCATCAGGAACTTCAAGATATGTATCGTTCTTTCGCCCAGGAATCGGTGAAACCTCTGGCAGCAGAGATCGACCGCACAGAGCGTTTCCCGGATGAGACCGTTGCCGCGATGTCTGAGATGGGACTTTTAGGAATCCCGTTCCCGGAAGAGTACGGCGGAGCCGGCATGGATAACCTCTCCTACGCCCAGTGCGTGGAGGAACTTTCTAAAGTTTGTGCCGCAACCGGCGTTATCGTATCCGCGCATACCTCCCTCTGCGCTACCCCGATCTATTTGTTCGGTACGGAAGAGCAGAAGAAAAAATATTTAACCCCACTTGCAAGCGGCAAGAAGCTCGGCGCATTCGGCTTAACAGAGCCGAACGCCGGGACTGATGCCTCCGGTCAGAAGACCACAGCTGTTTTAGAAGGCGATCATTATGTCTTAAACGGCAGCAAGATCTTTATCACAAACGCAGGTCCGGCAGAAATTTATGTTGTTTTTGCCATGACAGATAAGAAAAAAGGAAATCACGGCATTTCCGCATTTATCGTAGAGAAGGGATTCCCGGGATTCTCCATTGGAAAACATGAGGAGAAGATGGGTATCCGAGCTTCCTCCACATGTGAGCTCGTGTTTGAGAACTGTATCGTTCCGAAGGAGAACTTACTTGGAGAAGAAGGAAAAGGATTCAAGATCGCGATGATGACGCTTGACGGCGGAAGAATCGGAATCGCATCCCAGGCACTTGGAATCGCCCAGGGTGCGATCGATGAGACTGTTGAATATGTAAAGAACCGTGTACAGTTCGGAAAACGCTTAAGCCAGTTCCAGAATACCCAGTTTGAACTTGCTTCCATGCAGGCGATGGTGGATGCTTCCAGACTTTTAGTTTACCGGGCAGCGTGCGCGAAGGATGACCATGAACCGTACAGCCATCTGGCTGCAATGGCAAAGCTGGTCGCTTCCGAGACAGCGAGCGATGTCACAAGAAGATGTTTACAGCTCTTCGGAGGATATGGATATACGAGAGAGTACCCGATGGAGCGCATGATGCGTGACGCGAAGATCACTGAGATCTACGAGGGAACCTCCGAGGTTCAGAAGATGGTTATTTCCTCCTGGATGGGAGTGAAATAAAAACAGGGCTGTTGGTTTTCATGCCCTTTGCCTAATGTAAAATCCGGCGGGATTGGATGCCCCGCCGGATCCCCCCAATAAAGAAGGGAGGACGATCGAATGGAACAAAAGAAACCTTATGAGGTCATCCGGATCAATCAGAATACCTGGATGATCCAGGAGGAGACCGTCCGTTTTTTCCTGTTAGTGGGAACGGAGCGGGCGCTTTTGATCGACAGCGGATGTGCGGTGCACAATGCAAAAGAAATCGCACAGAAACTTACTTCTCTTCCCTGTGTACTTGCCAATACCCATACGGACGGCGATCACACGGGCAGCAACGAAGAATTTCCCTTTGTGTACATGAATCCGTCTGAATACATGTTTTATCGAAAAACGCAGAAACATACGAACATCGAAGTACGGCCGCTCTGGGACGGACAGATCATCGATCTTGGAAACCGCCCGGTCCGTGTTGTATCGATCCCCGGTCATACACCCGGAAGTCTGGCGTTTCTCGATATCAAAAACAAGTTTTTATTCAGCGGGGATCCGTTCCAGGATGGAACGATCTATATGTTCGGGGAACAGAGAGATATCGCTGCATATGAGGCTAGTTTGAGAAAACTTTTGGAGATGGATGGACAGTTCGACTGGTTATTCCCGTGCCACGGAAGCGGAAGAGTCTCGAAAGAGATCCTGCCGAAATTGCTGGAAGGCGTGGAAGCCATGAGAAAAGGGAAAATAGCTCCGGTGAAGGCCGTGTACCTGGATACGGAGGTCCATGAATACCACATTGGACCGGCTGTGATCCTATATGACGCGGATGCAGTATTCCCGGAACGATAATAAAGCATCATTTATAAAGGAGGAAGTCTATTATGTCTACAAAACCGTTGGAAGGTATCAGAATTCTTGATTTCACACAGTTTATGGCAGGTCCGATGTGTACACTTCTTATGAGTGATTTCGGCGCTGAGGTCATTAAGATCGAGAATCCGCCGTTAGGTGACAACACCCGTTACGGAAAGATCATCGATAATGAGGCCAGCAGCCATTACGCGACAAGAAACCGCGGTAAGAAGAGCATCGTATTAAATATGAAAGATCCGGAGCACCGCGATCTGTTCTTAAAGCTTGTGAAGACCGCAGATGCTGTTATCGAGAACTTTAAGCCGGGCACCATGGAAAAGTTTGGTATTACATATGAAGTTTTAGAGAAGATCAATCCGAAGATCGTTTATACTTCTATTTCCGGTTATGGACAGGAAGGTCCGTACGCAAACCATGCAGCATTCGATGCAACGGTTCAGGCGGAAGCAGGAATCATGAGCATTACTGGTGAAGAGGGCGGACGCCCGACGAAGTGCGGCGCATCTGTCGGTGACTACAGCGGCGGACTTGTAGGCTGCGTGGGAACATTGATGGGAATCATCGATGCGCAGAGAACCGGACATGGACGCAGAGTCGATGTTTCCATGATGGACGCCCTGTTATTCATGATCGAGAACCAGTTCAGTGTATATTTAAGAAACGGCATCGTTCCGAAACCAAACGGAAACCGTTATCCGGCAGCAAGCCCGATCGGTGATTTCATGTGTAAGGATGGTGTGCCGATCATGTTAAATATTTCCACAAATCCACAGTGGAAGACATTCGCGGAGGTTCTCGGACAGCCGCAGTGGGTAGACGATCCGGATTTCGCATCCATGTCCTTACGTGCCCAGAATTACAAGAAGGTCGAGGCGGAAGTTTCCAGAGTATTTGCGCAGCATGACAGCAAGGAAATCGCGGAACTCCTCCAGTCCAAACAGTGCGTATACGGCATGATCAATGACCTTGAGGCGATCAAGAATCATCCGCAGGTAGAATACAGAAAGATGATCGTTAACGCGAAGTATCCGAACGGCGTTACCTTCCAGGTACCGGGCAGCCCGATGCAGATGAGTGGCATGGAGCGTCAGATGGATTTCGATACAGCACTTTTAGGCCAGGATACCTTCGATATCTTAAGCGAGGTTGCAGACCCGGCAGAAGTACACCGTGTATTTGATCCGGTGATGGAGAAAGTAAAAGCGGCCAGCGACGATATGTACAAGAAGTCCTGATCCGCATGACAAATCCGCCTTTCCGGCAGGAGATCCGTTTCCTGCCGGGGGCGTGATCTTACACAGAGAAAGGAAAGGGCATATATGGAGAATGCAGTTCAGGAGAGTACATCGGGACGTAAGATATTCCCGGGATGGCTCGCATTTATAGGTGGAATTGCAGCCGTTATCTTCCACGGCGCTACAAGTTCCACAGGCGGTTATGTATTGAGCGCAATGGTCCTGCAGGAGGGAATCTCCTCCACAGTTCCGGGTTACTGCGCAAGTCTGATCAGTCTCTGCTCCGTTCTGTTTGCGGCACCTTTTGGCGCATTTGTTGCAAAAAAGGGACACAAGATGGGACTTCTGGCAGGCGAACTGGCAGCACTCATCGGATTTGGCACACTGGCATTTGCTCCGGCAAATGGTGCCTTGACGATCTTTATGTATTTATTTTTAGGATTTTCCGTTGTTGTTGCCTGCAAAGTAGGCGGTCCTAGTCTGGTAAACCACTGGTTCCAGAAACGAAAAGAGCTGCCGATGACCCTTGTGATCGCGGCAGGAAGTTTAGGTTCCATTTTCAGTGGAGTAGCAGCATCCATCGTTTCAAAGGGCGGCTGGAGATCTGGTTGGATGTTCATGATGGGATTGACTATCGCATCCACCGTATTTGTTGTTTTATTTGTCCGCGATGATGTTCATGGAATCGGCGAGGTCCGTGATGGCAAGGCGTGGAGAATCGCACATGGAATCGACCTGGATGATTCTGAGGTCAAGAAAGATGCCAAGAGCGGCGGAAAGGGAAAGAATTCTGATCTGGTAAAGAACCCGAGATTCCTGTTGTTCAGCCTCGCATGCCTGTTCCGAATGGGATCTTACTCGGCCTGCATCGGTTATATCACACTGATCATTGTTTCTAAGGGATTTACGAAAGAGCAGGCAGTTCTTGCAGTTGGTTCCGTAGCGCTTTCCAGCGTAGTGGGACGTCTCTCTGCTCCGCTCTGGTCAAAGGTCCTGAAGCTTTCCTACATCAATGTGAACAGAGTTGCTAATATTTTGATGGCTTTAGGTGCATTCATTATTTTCTTCTCCGCAAACCTGACATTTTTAAGTTTTGCGGCAATGTTGATTGGTTTCTCTTACGGAATGGGTTATGTATCCCAGACATTGACACTTTCCGAATTATTCCCGCAGTATGAGTTTACAGCTTCCTTCAGCGCATTCACAACAGTCGTAAACCTGTCCTTCATTTTCCCGACGGTTGTAGGTGTGATCGGAGCAGCGCTCGGCGGATACGGAGAGATCTATCTTGCTTTCGCGGTCGTGAATGTGGTATTTGCGTTCCTGTATGGATTCTGTAAAGATAAGAATGCAGCGGCAGCAGAAGCTTAGAATATTGGATATAACGTAGATTTTGCCGGAATCTGGGGCGATGTATCCAGTCCGGCAACAAATAAAATTTAAAGGAGAACAATATTATGAGTAATATGTATGAGAACGTTCCTATGGATCCGCACATGTTTGACCATCTGATCGGAAGAAGCCAGGGCACAAGAAACATGCACTATACATGGAGAGATGTTTCTCTTTACGCACTTGGTGTCGGTGCACAGCTTGAGGATACTCCGTATATTTACGAGCGTGCAGAAGGTGGATTAAAACCGATTCCGACATTCGCGATGCTTCCGTATATCAACAATATTACCATGGACAAGATCGACAAGATCCCGCATGGAACAAACGAATTTGTACGTGACTGGATGGAAGAAAAATTAGGATACATGCCGGTTGGTCTTCATATGGCAATGGAAGTTGAATTCCACGGCCCGATCGATCCGTATCAGGGCACATTTATCACAGAGGACCGTCTGAACAACGTATTTGACCGCGGCGAAGGCAAGGGTGTTGTTTGCGATTGTGCAATGGAAGTTTATAATATCGCATCCCGTCCGGTTGCCACACTTCACAGCTATCATTACAACAAACCGTTTGGCGGATTCGGCGGACCGAAATTCGTTTCCCCGAAGGTTGCATACCCGGACCGTGAACCAGACTGGCAGACAACAGAGTTTATGGTAGGAAATATCGCTGCGATCTACCGTCTCTGCGGTGATACATACGAGAACCATATCGATCCGAACTATGCGAAGAATCATGGATTTGACGGACCGTTCACAATGGGACTCTGCACATATGGTTTCGCGACACGTATGATCATCCAGCAGGTATTCCCGTATCAGCCGGAGCGTGTAAAGAAGATCTACGCCCAGATCCGTAACGTATGCTATCCGGGCTGCGATGTAACACTTCAGACATGGAAACTTGATAAAGGCAAACTCGGCTTCAAGTTCCTTGACAATAAGGGACGTCTGCTCTTAACAAACGGTATCCTTGAGTATGAGGAGTAATCTGGTTCCATTCTTAAATTGACGGTTTTCATTTTTATAGGTGTATAATGAGGAGAAGAGAGGACTCTCACGGCGGCGGTGCGGCTGCCGTGGGAGTTTTTTCTTAAGGAGGAGTATTTATGAATATGAAAGAAAAGAAGATCGGTTTTTTAGGACTTGGTTCCATGGGATTTCCGATTGCGTATGGCCTGTTTCGGTCTGGATGGAAGATGGTGATCCCGGTGTACCGACCGTGTTCTTTAAGGGGATATTCCCCGATCGCGCCGGACCAGGAGACAAAGCAGGAGCGGTTCATGGAGATGCTTTCTGGCGGAGCAGAGGGAGCTGAGAGCCAGGAAAATCTGATCGAGAGCAGCGATGTCCTGATCTTAAGTCTTCCGACTTCAAAACAGGTGGAGGAGGTCGTTCTTGGGGACGATGGAATTTTAAATCATGCCGCAGAGGGAACGATCGTCATCGATCTGACTTCCGCGGATGCGGAGAGTACGAGAAAATTAAGCGGACTTTTGGAAAAACGCGGAATCGAATTCCTGGACGCACCGATCAGCGGCGGAACGATCGGGGCTAGCAAGCAGACATTGAGTGTTATGATCGGCGGAAAAAAGGAAGTTTACGAGCAGGTAAAAGAGATCTTTGATACCATTGGAAGTTCGGAAAAGATTTTTTACCTGGGACCGAGCGGAGCCGGGAATGTCGCGAAGTGTGCGAACAATTTCCTGTCCTCCTGCTGTTTCGCGGCGACAACAGAAGCGCTTATGGTGTGCGCGAAGGCTGGAATCGATCCGCAGGTGGCAGCCCGGCTGATCAATAGCAGCGGCGGCAGCAGTACTGCCACATCCCACAAATTCCCGAATCTGATCTTTCCGGGAAAAGATATGGGAATGTCGGTGAATCTGATGTTAAAGGACATCAACCTGTTTCTAGAGGCGGGAAAGAAGTACCGCGTGCCGACATTTATCGGCGATACTACGTATCAGCTGTGGAATCTTCCTGTGGCGGAAGGACATGGCGGAGAGGATCTGAAAGCATTTATTGAGATGTATGAGAGGCTGTGCCAGGTTCCGTTAAATGGAATCAGTGCAGAGGGGAAAAAGACGAAGTGAATTTGAAGCTGTTAAAAGAAAAAGAACCATTGGCGATAAAGAATCGGAAAAGATTAGGCTTTTTATTGACAAAATATAGATAAGAGGAGTGAGAGACGATGGAAAATAGAAAACGAAAACCATTGGATATGTTGCATGGTTCCATTTGGAATAAGCTGCCGCTATTTGCACTCCCAGTAGCGGCAACTGCCATTTTAGAGCAGCTTTTTAATGCTTCTGATATTGCGGTTGTCGGGAACTTTACCGGAGCAGGAAAAACAATCGCAGTGGCAGCTGTTGGTGCAAATAGTTCGATTATTTCTCTGATCGTCAATCTGTTTGTTGGAATTGCACTTGGAGCGAATGTTGTCATCGCCAATGCCATCGGAAAAAAGGATACAGAAACTGTTACAAAAGCAGTTCATACTTCGATTATTATTGCACTATTGGCCGGAACCGGTGTTTCTATTGCAGGGGAATTGATTGCGTCCCCCTTATTGGCAGCCCTTCAAGTACCGGAAGATGTTTTCCTGGAGGCTCTGCTTTATCTTAGAATCTACCTGACCGGAATGCCGGTCATATTGCTCTATAACTTTGAAGCGGCTATTTTTAGAAGCACAGGAGATACCAGAACTCCGTTAGTCATACTGACAATATCAGGAATCTTGAATGTCTTGTTGAATCTGTTCTTTGTAGCTGTTTTACACATGACAGTAAATGGTGTTGCCATCGCAACAGTTGTTTCAAACGCAGTGAGTTCTGTCTTAATGTTTTACCGTCTTGTGACAACAAAAGAACTGATTCATGTAGAATGGAAGAGACTGAAAATTGACCGGGAAATATTAGGACAGATTATGAGCATTGGTTTACCGGCAGGAATCCAGAGTGCGGTATTTGCAGTAGCCAATATCGTCATCCAGTCAGCAATCAACAGCCTTGGAACAGTTGTTATGGCTGCATCGTCAGCAGCTTACAATATTGAAGTATTTGTGTATGATATATTGAATTCATTCAGCCAGGCGTGTACGACTTTTGTGGGACAGAATTACGGTGCAGGACAGATTAGAAGATGCAGGAAAGTTTTGATTTTATGTATTGTAGAGGATGTGATTGCAACTGCGTGTGCCATTATATTAATCTTGCCTACAGGAAAGGTATTGATTTCCATTTTCAACAATGATCCGCAGGTCATTTCAGTAGGATATACGAGACTTATTATGCTATTCTCTGCATACATATTTACTTTGCTGTATGAAAATATGTCCGGTTATATGAGAGGATTTGGCTTTTCTCTGATGCCAGCTATCGTGACAACACTGGGGATATGTGGAGTGAGAATTTTCTGGATTATGGCAGTTTTTCCTACGCATAAAACATTCACCGGAATACTGACTGCTTACCCGGTTAGTCTTTCTGTAACAGCACTGTTGATATTCCTGGTACTAGTAGTCTATCATCCATCGAAAAGATTTCAGGCGGATAAAGGAGAGAGGTGATTGTGGAAAGAAAAGATAAAGAAACCACACTGGCAGATGTATCTGCTGTGATATAAACAATTAAGTTGTTGGCGCAAAATATGGTAAGAAAATCGAGTGCGGAAGCAAGTGAAGAAAATGTGAAGTCCATAGAAATAAGGATTCACATTTTTTTCACAAAAAAATTAGCACTCACCTATTGACAGTGCTAATAATATGTGCTATATTACACATAGAACAAAGGAAGAGAGAAAGAAAACAAAGGGATGCAAAAAGTCCCGGAGATTTCTGGATCTCTTAAAACAATAGATTTTAAATATTCTGATTGGAGGAATGATTTATGTATATGCCGAGTATTTTTGGAGAAAGTTTATTTGATGATATGTTCCCGTTTGATGATAGTTTCTTTACTTCTAAGAAGAATCCGCTTTACGGAAAGAATGCTTCGAGAGTTATGAAGACTGATATTAAGGAAACCGAAGGTTCCTACGAACTGGATATCGACCTTCCGGGATTCAAGAAAGACGAGATCACAGCGGAACTGAAAGATGGTTACCTGACTGTCAGCGCCGCTAAGGGACTTGATAAGGATGAGGAAGACAAGAAAGGTCACTATATCCGCCAGGAGCGCTACTCTGGAGCGATGAGCAGAACCTTCTATGTAGGCGAAGATATCAAGCAGGAAGACATCAAAGCAAAATTTGAAAATGGTATCTTAAGCCTGTCCGTTCCGAAACCAGTAGAGCAGAAGAAGGTTGAAACTTCCCAGCATATTGCGATCGAAGGATAATGAAGCGCTGAAGATAGTGAAAGCTGTCAGAAGTGTATGGCATAAGTGAGAATAACCTGTAACTATAAAAGGACCGTTGCCTTTACAGAGAAATCTGTTGGGCAGCGGTCCTTTTTTGTATCATGTATATCTGTAAAAAGGTGCAGCCGCATTTTCGATATTGTGCACGGATGGGAATCATGATAAAATAGAGATAGATAAAA
>Ga0129310_1001354_pt1 | contig 21816 bp, 18 predicted proteins | sample Go1ome_2_FD_94433 | JGI IMG/M metagenome (GOLD analysis project Ga0129310, IMG submission 94433) | Western lowland gorrila individual fecal microbial communities from Wisconsin, USA - Go1022A metagenome | ecosystem: Host-associated > Mammals > Digestive system > Large intestine > Fecal | place...
AGTTGCTCCGAAAAATCGCCTGAATCATCGCGCCGCGCGTCTTGGGGTCCTTGCGGAGCTTCATCACGACAGCCACCGTCAGCGCGTAGACAGTCAGCACTGCCAGCACGCCAAAGGCCATCAGCTTGCCCTCTATCGCGCCGCGGATATCCTTCCCGTATAAATTGGAAAACATCAGCACCGGAAAGAATACCGTAAACACCGTCTGATTCATCTTTTTGACGTCATGCGCGTCCACAAGTCCCTTGCGGCGGATCAGCATGCCGATGCCCATGATGATAAAAATCGGCAGCACCGCCTCCAGCGCGATGATAAAATTGCTCAACATACGATTCTGTCCCCCTTGCTGTCAAACGCGTCTTTTCTTATCATACACCTTTTTTCCTCTGCAAGAAAGAGCAAAACGCGAAATACCGAAATAAAATGATAAAAAACGAAAGAAATCGAAAAAATCAAATACGCAGAAACAGCATGCGGCTTCTGCGGTGTTTCCACAGATTTCGCATGCTGCTTCCATGAGGAAAGGTTCCGGCTCTTATACCGGAATTTTATGAATCCATCCGGCAGGTGCCTGAATTCTGCCCTGCTGAATGGCTGTCAACGTATCGTATAGTTTTTGGGTGACAGGTCCCATCTGTGTCATGCCGGACGGAAAAACGATTTCCGTTCCATGATCGACGATCTTGCCGACAGGACAAATGACCGCGGCCGTACCGCAAAGACCTGCTTCCGCCATATCTGTGAGTTCCTCCTTATAAACCGGTCGTTCTTCAACCGGCAGCCCCAGATAATGCTCCGCGACATAAAGTAGCGAGCGTCTGGTAACAGATGGAAGGATGCTGTCTGATTTCGGCGTGACAACTTTCCCGCTCTTGGTGACAAAGAGAAAATTCGCACCGCCGGTTTCTTCGATTTTTGTTCGCGTTTGCGGATCTAAATACATGTTTTCATCATAGCCTGCTTCATGCGCTTCGGTGATATTACGCAGGCTCATCGCGTAATTCAAACCGGCCTTAATGTTTCCGGTTCCGCGCGGCGCCGCGCGATCGACATCGCTGACACGAATCGTCAGCGGCTTGATTCCGCTCTTAAAATACGGTCCCACCGGTGTGCAAAACATGCGGAACTGGAATTCCGAAGCCGGATGCACGCCGATTACCGGATTGATGCCAAAAATGAACGGACGGATATACAGGCTCGCGCCGCTTCCGTAAGGCGGTACATACGCCGCATTGGCCGCAACTAATCGGTCTAAGGCATCTATGAATTTCTGCTTCGGAACCTCCGGCATCATCAAGCCTCTGCAGGAGCTCTGCAGCCGTTCCGCATTCAAGTCCGGACGAAATGTAACAATGCTGCCGTCCTCGGTCGTATATGCCTTCAATCCCTCAAAAGCTGTCTGCGCGTATTGCAGTACGCACGCACATTCACTCATGGTGATCATTCCGTCCTTTGTAAGCGTGCCTTCATCCCAAGCGCCGTCCCGATACCAGGAAACATATCTTTCTTCTGTTTCTATGTAGCCAAATCCTAAATTTGACCAGTCGATATTCTTCTTTTCCATTGTAGTCCCTCTTTTATGCTTTTTTTGCGAATAATACCTTGCAGCCGTCAAGCGCTAACACAATCGCAAGCGCGAGAATCGGCACAACCAGCACACATTGCAGACCTTCCACAATCATGCTGCCTTCACCTGCCGCAAGTACCTGCACATTCGAAATAAATTTTAAAATCAACGCGGCGCCGGAGGTAATCAGCATGAAAAACATTGGGATATAGAGCATTCCATGCTTCTTTCCCGCGTGTTTCAGCCAGCAGGCTACTGCCAGGAAAGCCGGTACTGCCACAAGCTGGTTGCACGCGCCAAAAAGCGCCCAAATTTTGGTATAGCCCGCGATGGTCAGAAGCGCTGCTGCGCCGATGGTAATTGCGGTTGCCACGTACATGTTGCTGAGAATATTCTTTGATCCGTCCTTATTTGTCGCGAACAGTTCCTGAAAGAGAAATCGTCCCAGTCTTGTCGCTGTGTCCAAAGAAGTCAGTGCGAAAGCTGAGATTGCCAACAAAAGAACGGTATGCGCCGTCTCCTGCGGGAATCCGAGTTTTCCAAGCATCGCGGAAATGCCCGCGGAGAAAATCTGCGGCGGATTCATGCCGGCCCATTGCTCCATGCCCGCGCTTCCGACCGCGATCAGCGCTACGACCGCAAGCACGCATTCAATCAACATGGAACCGTAACCAATCATCTTCGCGTCACTCTCCACATTCAGCTGTTTAGATGTCGTACCGGATGAAATCAGACTGTGAAAGCCTGAAATCGCGCCGCAGGCAACCGTTACAAACAAAAATGGGAATAAGGTGCCGCCGCTTGTAGACCAGGACGTGAAGGCTTCCATTTCCATGCTTGGGTTGGTAAACACCACGCCGATGACAGCCGCGGCAATCATGAAATAAAGCAAAAAGCTGTTCAAATAATCTCTTGGCTGCAGCAGAATCCAAACCGGAGCGACGGACGCGATAAAAATATACGCGAACACAACGACCAGCCAAAGGTTCTTGCTGAAATAAATCGGACAGTATATGCCGACTGCGATGCAAACAATCAGCAGCGCGACACCGACGATCGTGTTCAGCAGCAGATGGTCATACTTGCGATTGAACAAGCCAAAGGCCACCGCCAACGGGATAAACAGCATGGAGGCTGTCGCGACAGAGCCGTTTGCCTCTACTTCTGCTCCCTCCGCGTCAAAGCCCGCAAAGGTTCCGGCAACAATGTCCGCGAACGCTGCGACGACGAGAATCAGAACCAGCCACGCGAAGACCGTAAAGCAAAGCTTCGTTCGATGGCTGATATTCAGCTCGATAATCTCGCCGAGGGATTTTCCCTTGTGGCGAATCGACGCGAACAAGGAACCAAAGTCCTGTACCGCTCCAAAAAAGATACCGCCGATGATAATCCACAAAAGCACCGGTACCCAACCGAAAACTGCCGCCTGAATCGGTCCGTTGATGGGACCGGCTCCTGCGATGGATGAAAAATGATGCCCCATCAAAACTGCCTTTTTTGCGGGTACATAATCTACACCGTCCTCCAGCTCATGCGCCGGCGTTGCTCTTTTGGGGTCAACACCCCAGGCTTTTGCCAGATAGGAACCATACGTCACGTAAGCGATGACAAACGCGCCGATGGAAATCAGCAAAATTGCTACACTACTCATAAAACCCTCCTCGTAAGTAATTCATTAAAAATGCCTCAGTAACCTATGGTAGGTATCGATCAGCGATTTTCCCTGTTGATTGACAACCAGCGTTCGCTCCTTCGTGGAAACAATTGCCATACGTGTCTGCATATAGCCCCGCAGCTGAAAGCGATAGGCTTTGTCAAAATGATATTTTTTTACAAACCGCGCTGTCGCGGCATCGATCTCCTGATGAGTCACCAGAACCATCGTCAAATATGTATACATGTGATTCGGAGGCGGAAGCGGCTGCCCGTTTCGCACGTACATCGGCTCCGCGATCTCACGCAGCCAACGGTCGAGTCTCAAAAGCGTCTCCTGATCAAACGGTGTTTCCTCTGTTTCCGTCAGAACGAAAAGATGTTCCTGGCAATTCGCTTCCCAAAGCTTGGCTTTTTTTGAAAGCACATAGCCGGAATGATCCGCGTTAAAATGCCCGTATATCCGAAACATCCATTCTCCCGACGCTGCCTCTTCGGTCAGGTCAAAGGCGGATGCGTACATTTTTTTTAATTGCTCAAGGAACCGCGCGTCACTTTCGTTCATAATCGCTCCATTTGTATTTTCAAACAATTCTTTTACATTTATTTTGTATTACTAAACAACTATTTTTATACTTTAATATGTTTCCGCTCAAATGTCAAGTTTTTTTAAAAGATTTTTTTGTATTTTTTGAAGGACAAAAAACGCAGGGGGCATATCGCGCGGCTGCTTGCCGTTTGAATCCCTCTGCGTTTGCTGTTTTGCCGTTTTCGCGGCCTCAATTCTGTTTTTCGTTTTTCCTAACTGCACTCCTCTCGATACGCGCGTTCTGTTTTTTCGCGCTTTTCTTCGAGTGCTTCGGCCAGAATCATGTCCTTCACCTTCATCAAACGGGTCTGGTTGCCGCGTTCGTTTTCATCCAGCTTCATGCGGATATAGCGAATGGTCATTTCCATCTGCGGGATCTTGACGTATTCCAGCGCGTTAACACGCCGACGCGTCCGTTCCAGCTCCGCCGCAAGCATCTGCGCCTCTTTTTCCTTGGCTGCCAGTTCCAACATAATCGGAAAAATGTCAGCCAGTTCTTTGATCGCGGAATCAAGCTCTCCGGAGGTTGAAGCGTAACCGTAAGGGTAGATGTCCGAAGCATCCGCGGCCGTTGTCTCAAAGCCGAAGCGCGGCACATCCACGCTCATCACATTCTTGCTTCCGACGGTCAGCGTGACGCCTTGCTTCGGGAACATCAGCGCTTCCTCCATAACCTCCTTGCTCATGACCGCGCCGGCAATCGAAAAGCTGCCGTAAACATCAGCCAGCGCTTTCTCCACCTGCTCGCGGAGCGCTTTGTTTTCCCGCGCAAGCTCCAAAAAGCCCTTCATCAGTTCATCGCGCTTATCCTTGAGCAGCTTGTGCCCGCGTTGGGCGGTCGCCAGCCGTTTCTTCAAAGTGGTGAGCATCATTCTGGTTGGATTTACATTTAACCGTTCCATTCCGTTTCCTTTCTCACACTGTGAGTAACTTCCGGAAGTACCTGAAATCATCTGTTTGCCCGCTTGCGCTTTACAATTTATCCACGTATCTGCACGAGGTTTGCTCGTTAGTCCTCGCCCTACATGATTTCACCAAGTCACGCGGCATACTTTGGACATTTCGCAAACATTCGTGCGAAATGTCAGCAAAGTATCTGCCTTGTTCGTTTGGGAAATCATCGGCAGTTCTGCGAAATCACTCGCAGCCCTCGCGCAGGTATGTGATTACAGCCTGCAAAGCGCAAGCGGGCACACACCTATTTCAGATACTTCTCGATATATTCATCCTTGATACGTTTCAGCTCGCTCTTTGGCAGCATCGCCAGCAGCTTCCAGCCGATATCGAGCGTTTCTTCGATGGTACGGTCCGTATCGTAGCCCTGTGAAACGTATTCTTTCTCAAAGGCCTGCGAAAACTTCGCGTACATCAAATCTACCTCTGTCAGCGCCGCTTCACCGAGAATCGTGACCAGCTCCAAACATTCCTTGCCGCGCGCATAAGCCGCGAACAGCTGGTTCATCGTGTCAGCGTGGTCCTCACGCGTTTTTCCCTTTCCGATACCCTTATCCTTGAGTCTGGACAGGGACGGCAGTACGTCGATCGGCGGCTTGATGCCCTTGCGGTACAGTTCTCTGCTGAGGATGATCTGTCCCTCTGTGATGTAGCCGGTCAGGTCAGGAATCGGGTGCGTCTTGTCTTCTTCCGGCATCGTCAGGATCGGGATCATGGTAATCGATCCGTCAAAGCCCTTCTTCCGTCCGGCTCTTTCATACATGGTCGCAAGGTCCGTATACAGATAGCCCGGATAGCCGCGGCGGCCCGGCACTTCCTTACGCGCCGCGGATACCTCGCGCAGCGCCTCGGCATAGTTTGTGATATCGGTCAGAATGACCAGCACATGCATACCGAGATCAAATGCCAAATATTCCGCCGCGGTCAGCGCCATACGCGGGGTCGCGATACGCTCTACCGCCGGATCGTTCGCCAGATTCATGAACAAAACGGTTCTGTCGATCGCGCCGGTGCGGCGAAAATCAGAAGCGAAGAATTCCGCTTCTTCGTGCGTAATACCGATGGCCGCGAATACGACCGCGAAATTGCCCTCGCTGCCCCTGACCTTCGCCTGCCGCGCGATCTGCGCCGCGAGATCCGCGTGCGGCAGACCGGAGGCCGAAAAGATCGGCAGCTTCTGTCCTCTGACTAAGGTGTTCAGACCGTCTATCGCCGATACACCGGTCTGGATAAATTCGGATGGGTAGTCACGTGCAGCCGGATTCATCGGCAGACCGTTGATATCCAGATATTTTTCGGCGATCAGCGCCGGACCGCCGTCCTTCGGACGACCCATCCCGTCGAACACGCGGCCGAGCATATCCGGTGATACCGCCAACTGCGTACCATGTCCGAGGAACCGCACTGTGCTTTCCTTGAGGTTGATGCCGGCGGCGCTTTCAAACAGCTGTACCAGCGCGTTCGAGCCGTTGACCTCCAGCACCTTGCAAAGTCGCTTTTCACCGGTCGGCAGCAGAATTTCTCCCAACTCATCATAGGTAACATTTTCAACATCCTCGACGAGCATCAGAGGTCCTACGACTTCACTGATTGTCTTGTATTCTTTCATCATGCGAGCTCAGCCTCCTTCTGTACGATTTCATCAAACTCGGCAGTCATCTCCGCGAGAATCGCTTCGTACTGCTCCTGAATCTTCGCTTCTTCTACATATTTGAAACGGCCGATCTGTTCCCGCGCGCTCATTTCTGTAATTTTTTTGAAGGAACCGTCTTCACCGACTGCCTTGATCGCGGCCTCATGCCAGCCGAGAATCATCTTGAGCAGCAGATACTGCTTCGTCGTGGAAGTAAACGTATCGATTTCGTGGAACGCGTTTTGGTGCAGATAGTCCTCACGAATGGATTTGGCAGTTTCCAGCTTCAAACGGTCGGTAAAGGACAGGGAATCCACGCCGACAAGCTGCACGATCTCGTTCAGCTCCGCTTCCTCCTGCAAGAGGTGCAGTGCCTTTTGCCGCAGCTTCGGGAAGTCCTTCGCGACATTGTTTTCGTACCACTCCTGGAGTTTATCCACATACAGGGAGTAGCTCTGCAGCCAGTTGATAGCAGGGAAATGACGCTTATAGGCCAGTGAAGAGTCCAGACACCAGAATACCTTGACGATACGAAGTGTCGCCTGCGATACCGGTTCCGAAATATCCCCGCCCGGAGGCGATACGGCTCCAATCGCAGAAAGCGCGCCCAAACGTCCTTCCTTGCCTAAAGAAATCGCTCTGCCCGCGCGTTCGTAGAATTGCGCCAGACGGGAACCCAGATAAGCAGGGTAACCCTCTTCACCCGGCATTTCCTCCAAACGACCGGACATCTCACGCAGCGCCTCTGCCCAGCGAGAGGTCGAGTCTGCCATCAAGGCAACCGAGTATCCCATATCTCTAAAATATTCCGCGATGGTAATACCGGTATAAATCGATGCTTCACGCGCCGCTACCGGCATATCGGAGGTGTTGGCGATCAAGACCGTCCGCTTCATCAGCGATTCTCCGGTGCGCGGGTCCTTTAACTCCGGAAACTCCATCAATACATCTGTCATTTCGTTGCCGCGTTCCCCGCAGCCGATGTAAACGACGATGTCGGCATCTGCCCATTTTGCAAGCTGATGCTGCACGACCGTCTTACCGGAACCGAACGGACCGGGAACGGCTGCAACACCGCCCTTCGCAATTGGGAAAAATGTATCGATGACACGCTGTCCGGTAATCAGCGGCATCTCAGGCACTAACTTTTCTTTGTAGGGTCTGCCGCGGCGAACCGGCCACTTCTGCATCAAGCTCAGTTCGCGCAAGCTGCCATCCGCAAGACGCAGGCGGCATACGGTTTCGTCAACGGTAAAGGCTCCGGTTTCGATAGACTCTATTGTGCCGGATACACCGTAAGGCACCATGATCTTCTGCTCGACAACCACAGTTTCCTGGACGGTACCGAGGATGTCGCCCGCTTCTACTTCCTCTCCCGCGCTGACGCAAGGCACGAAGTTCCACTTCTTTGTTCTGGACAGTGCCGGCACCTTGATGCCGCGGGTGATATTCGGGCCGACCTCTCTGACCATTTCCTCCAACGGTCTTTGAATACCGTCGTACATGGTCTCGATCAGCCCCGGTCCCAGTTCTACGGACAACGGTGCGCCTGTGGATACGACCGGCGCGCCGGGTCCCAAGCCTGCGGTTTCTTCATATACCTGAATGGAGGCTCTATCTCCACGCATTTCGATAATTTCTCCGATCAGCCCCTGCTCACCGACGTGTACCACGTCGAACATATTCGCCTCTTCCATACCGGAAGCGATGACCAGTGGTCCGGATACTTTTACAACTTTTCCTTGACTCATTTTGCTTCACCTCCAAAAAGGATGTCTGCGCCTACGGCGCGCTCTACCGCGCTGCGCACATTCCGCATGCCGATGCCTAAACTTCCGTCCTTGCTCGGAATCGGAATCACAGCCGGCAGCCGCAGGTCTACATATACTTTGATTTCTTCGTCCATATACTGATAGAGTTCCTCTGTCACGTAGATGATCGCGAAATCCTCCCTGGCAATCTGTTTTAATATTTTTTTTGCTTCTTCGGCCTCATCACAAGGGAAAACCGTAAGTCCAACGGCTTTGAATCCGAGAATGCTTTCCCTGTCGCCGATCACGCCGATTTTATACATAGGTTTCCCTCAGCCTTTCTTTGATTACCGCGGGCTCCGTTCCGACCAGCTTGCCAGTCAGGATCATCCGCAGATTCTTGTTTTCGCTTTCCTTGGCGAGATAGAACGCCGCGATCGGTTCCGGTCCGAAGGTCACATAATGCGCGTCCTTCAAGAACCGCATGCGTCTGTCGTCGCAGAGCTTTTCGAGCAGGGTGAACTGTCCTGTATTGGCTGCCTCTACAGCGCCGCGGCTGAACAGCTCTCCAAAGCCGAACGGTGAGACCCGTTCCGCGAACTGCGGATAGGGTTCCTCGTAATTGCCGGTGAAGCTTTGCTCCCGCAGTCTGCCTCCCTGTAGGAACACCTTTTGGAAAAATTCCCATGGTTTTCCAACCTCGCGCAGTCGGACAAAGGTTCTGCAGTTCAGCAGATCCACCTCCAGCTCGCAGTAGTCTCTGATAAATGTATTCTCATGCTCCTCTGCCATCCGCCGCATCTGCGCGTAGCAGGCGTGATCCAGCACCAGATCGATCTCCTGCGGGTCGCCGCTCTTGGCATAAAGCTCTGCCGCGTCCGCAAGTCCTTGCCGCATTTCCAAATCCAGCATGATCAGATTGCGTTCGCGAAGCATATCGAGCAGCTGCTTTGGATCAAAATTTCCTCCCGCGCTCATCAGCGGCAGCGGATCGATACCGAGCGCCTCCGCCTTGAGCAGAACCTTCAGGTTGTGATAGTCCTTCGGCAGACGGAACAACGCGAACTCGGCCGCGTCCACGCTCAAAGAGGAAACCAATTCGCTGACACGATTCATTTCTCCGGCAAGCACTTCTTCAAATCCTCTCGGATCCGTAAGCTCTCTGCCGTCTCCATAGCCGAATTCCGCCAAAATATGCATCGCCTGCTGCATATCCCTGGCATCCATCACCCGTTCCAGATCCTGCGCTGTGAGCAGCGTCTTTTCGTTTGCCCGAATCAGACTGCAAGGAAACGCGTAGTTTTCTGCTTTTTGCTTACTCATATTCGCACTCCCTCTTATTCTGTGGGAAACAGCAGCTTCGCGGTTTCCGCGGTCAGCTCGGATTTCGCTTCCGAAACCAGCGCTTCGATCGTATTGTTGACCGTCGCGTTCCCTGTGTTCAGCAGATAGCCGCCGCGCATCTTGCCCGTCTTTTCACTGACAATAAAGCTGCCGCAGTCCACCGCTTCGTTCAGCGCGCGACATACCTCCGCCGCCACGCTCTGCTTATCCCTTTCGTTAAAAATCAGCACGCCCGCCTTCACGCCCGAGGTCTTGCCGAGCTGAACCAGCAATTCGATGTACGCTGCCTTCGGCATGTCTGTGATTTCGTCGATGGCACGCGCAAAGCATTCCTCAATGATTTCCTGTTTTTTTGCCAGGAAAACCTTGCGGCAGTCGATGTCAGCAACGGATTTACGGCGTGTGATAATCTTATCCTTTTCGATTTCCCCTCTGCGCTCCGCGTCCGCCAGCAGCGTCGCCGCATTCTTTTCGGCTTCCGCGAGCACCGCTTCACTCAGGGTTCTTGCCTCCGCAAGCGTGATGTCGCGCTCAGCCTCGGCTTCACCCAAAATCCTGGATGTAATCTTTTCTATACTCATATTATTCTCTGCCTTTCCATCGGTATTCCGGCATTCCGATATCCGGAGTGTCTCTTTATACCGGTATTCTCAGCCAGATCAGTACGGAAACCAGCAGCGCGAAGATCGCGTAGGTTTCTACCATCGCGGTATAAATGATACCTTTTACCATCTGATCCGGTCTTTTGGCTGTCAGCTGCAGCGCCGCCGCGGCTGCCTTGCCCTGCGCGATACCTGACCAAATGCCGACCGCGCCGATCGGAATGCCCGCGCACAAGAAATAGAAACCCTGGGAAGCGCTCAGCTCGATCATGCTGCCGCTGAGCAGACCGATCTTTACCATGATCAGGAAGGCAATAATCAGCCCATAGATGCCCTGTGTACCCGGGAGCGCCTGCAAGATGATGGTCTTACCGAATTTTTTCGGATCTTCCGCGACAACACCGGAAGCCGCCTGCCCCGCGATGCCGACACCCATAGCGGAGCCGATACCGGCTAGCGCCGCGATGACCGCGCCTAAAATTGCCAATGCATTTCCGTCAATATATTCAAAGAACATAATATTTCCTCCTGTTACTCTTCGTTTTCAAAACGAATATACTTTGTTTTTTTGCGGAACGGATCAAAAGGTTCTCCGCCGTCAACGTAGAACTTGCCGAAGAATTCCACATACTGCAGTCTTGCCGCGTGAATGAACGCACCGAGCATGTTGATCGCGAAGTTGATCGTGTGACCGACCGCGAAGATCAGAATAAACAGTACCAGACCTGCGACACCGCCGCCAAACAGCGAGCCCATCGTATTGACAACCTGCGCGATGACGCCGGTCGCCAGTCCCAATGCGAGCAGTCTCGCGTAGGACAAAATATCTGAAAGCCAGCTTGTGATGTTGTACAGGTTCGCAAAAGCTCCGGTCAGCATACCGATGCCCTTCTTTCCTCTCGCGCCCGCGAGCAGGACTCCTGCCGCGCCGACGATGGACATGCCTTTACCGGCAAGGCCGAGCGCCGGCATTTCCAGCGCGCTGCCGCAAAGCAGTGCCCCCAGTCCGAGAATGGTCAGATACCAGACACCTTCTCCGCAGATCGCGTCCATCCATTTTCCCTCTCGGATCTCCATATAAGCCTGAATCCCCATCCCGATGAACAGGTGCACAACACCCAAAATCAGCGACAGGATCAGAAGCTTCATCGGATCGTCCAGCGGATTGAACCAAAGCGGTTTCAGCTCCGCGGCCTTGCCGAGGAAGGTGGTCGAGAACACCGTCACCACATCGCCGAACCATCCGCCGAACAGCGCGCCCCACACGAAGGTGGAGATCCCGCAGTAGAAGAACAGCTTCACCATCTTCCATGTTGTGCCTTCGAGATCGAATTTTTTGAGAATGATGAAGCACCCGATTGCCATCAGCAGCCCGTATCCCGCGTCACTGAACATCATACCAAAAAATACGATATAGAACAGCGCGTAGATGGAGGTCGGGTCAAAGCCCCAATAGCTCGGCAGCGAATACATCTCGGTAATCGCCTCCGTAGGTCTGAAAAAGCTCCTGTTTTCCAAAAGTACAGGGACTTCTTCCTCTGTTTCCGGCTCGCGGAACGCGTAATAGCATTCGTAATCGTCCAGAAGCTCCGCTGCTTTTTTTACACACCTTTGTGGAATCCATCCTTCCAGGAAGAAGGTTCGTTTGGTTTTCAGCAGTTTTGTTTTGATTTTTTCCTTATCCGCCGCGATGGTCAGCATATCGGCATAAGCCTCGATATCTGCTTTGCACGCGGATTTTGCGGCAGCCTCCTTCGCTGCCTTTTCATACTCTTCCCTTAATACATCTTTTTCCCCTTGAATCCGTATAAGGTTCTCGCTTGCTGTGCCCTTCATCGTGCCGAAGGTCACCTGTGAAAAACCGTATTGCTTTAAAATTGTCTGCACATCGGCTGCCTGTTCGGTCAGCATCAGAATCGCCGCGTAGTACATATCCTTGTCTATATGAACGATTTTGAATACTGTGCCGTCCGTTTCCGCCTGTCCCGCCAGCGCGCCTGCCAGCGCGTCGGTATCTGTGCCCATTGGGAGCACACCGGTCTGTGCCAAGGTCTTTTTGGTGCCGGCCAGCTCCAGCGGAAGGTCGTAAGCCTCCCAGGCTTTGAGAGAAGTTTCGTCCTGTTCCAGCTTATTTCTGCGCTCACAGATCGCGTTGATCCGATGATTCAGGTTCAGAATATCTTCCACCTGTTCGCGAATCGTGTCTCCGGAATCCGCCATCAGACACCGCATGCCCCGCATGGAAACCTTCCTGCGTGTCGCGAACAGCGGCTGCTTGAGATTCCCGTACTTTTCGATGACTTCCAGCGCGAGATTGGCGCGGCTGATTTTTTCCTCCAGCCTTGCCGTTTCGTCGCGGCTCTCATCGGCGGTGACGTTCTCCGCCCAGATTTTGTCCGACAGCTTCGCGCTCTGGTCTGTCAGCTCCACCACGCCGAAATCCATCAGACGACTCATAAACTCCTCTTTTTCGTTGTCAAGTCCAATGACACAGACTCTCTGCATCTTAACAATTGCCACTTGACTTCACGATCCTTTCTGCTATGAATTTTACAATTCGGTCCTGCCTTTCGCCGGCTTCCGCTGCCATCTTCGCGCAGAGTTTTTTTGCGTCCGCGATGGCGTTTTCATATTCCGCCTGCGCGGTCTGCTGTCCCTCCGCGAGAAAAGCCTCATAGCGCGTCTTCGCGTTGATTTCAGCTTCGTCAGCGATTTTTCCGGCTTTCGTGTTTGCATCCTTCATCAGTCTTGCGGCTTCGGTCTTCGCGTCCTTGCGGATTGTGTCCGCGCGTTCTTCTGCCTGTCTGATCGTCTGTAATTCTTCTGTAAACACTTTTTGCTGCCTCCTTATCTTAGCATATTTCTCAAATCTGAAATCTCCCCCTTATACTATATTACCCCAAATTCTTATTGATAAAAACAATAAAAAAGCAGTTTTACACAATTTCTTAACATTGCCTAAATGCATACAACATACGTTCCAGTTGGCACAAAAATCGCATATCTTTTTTGCAAACACTTGTTCTCTATTTATCTTTGTGATATAATATGCTTACCAAGAGCAATGAGCCGGGCGGCTGCGCTGAAATTCAAAGGGTCTGTATGGATTTGGAGAAAGGAGGCGGTAAGATTGAGGATTACGATTACGCTAAAACGTATTCGGATTACGATTTCGAGCAAAGCAGTCAGTTCGAGCGAATCAGGCATCGCTGCCGCTCGCCTTCTTCGAGAACTGTTGCATAAGGAGTTTCCATCGCTGCTCTTCATCAGCGAGGACAACTCCATTAAAAAACATGGTCACTTTTGACAGTGACCATGTTTTTGGTTGTTAGATTCTATTTAGCGCTCAGGTACGCGTCAATGCTCGCGGCCGCGGTTTTACCCGCACCCATCGCTTTGATAACGGTAGCTGCGCCGGTAACCGCGTCGCCACCCGCGAAGATGCCCTCACGATTGGTTGCCGCGCCGTCGTCCGTACCGATGCCGCCCTTCTTGTTCGCCTCCAAATGATCGGTGGTGTCAAGGATCAGCGTGTTCAGCTTGGTACCGATGGACATGATGACCATATCGACCGGAATCTCAAAGTTGGAGCCTTCCTTGACGATCGGTTTTCTTCTGCCGGAGGCATCCGGTTCACCGAGTTCCATCTCCACGCATTCGATGGCTCTGACGTGGCCGTTTTCATCACCAAGGATCTGAACCGGATTGTTCAGAAGCTTGAAGATGATGCCTTCTTCCATCGCATGATGTACTTCCTCCGCTCTGGCCGGAAGCTCCGCGAGGGATCTTCTGTAGATGATGTAAACCTCAGAAGCGCCCATACGTTTCGCGCATCTTGCCGCGTCCATGGCAACGTTGCCGCCGCCGACGATGGCAATCTTGTCACCGTGCATGATCGGTGTATCGTATTCCGGCAGATAAGCCTTCATCAGGTTGATACGCGTCAGATATTCGTTCGCGGAGCAAACGCCGATGTAGTTTTCGCCCGGAATGTTCATGAAGGACGGAAGTCCCGCACCTGTGCCGATGAATACGGATTCATAGCCGCCTTCCTTCATCAGCTCATCAACCGTAAACGCACGTCCCGCTACCGCGTCCGTCACGAATTTCACGCCCTTGGCTTCGAGCTTCGCGACTTCCTGCGCTACGATCTCTTTTGGCAGACGGAACTGCGGGATCCCGTAAACCAGTACGCCGCCGGTCTTGTGCAGCGCTTCGTAAACGGTAACCTCATAGCCCTTGTTTACCAGATCGCCCGCGCAGGCAAGTCCCGCAGGACCTGCGCCGATGATGGCAACTTTGTGACCGTTGCCTTCCACCGGTTTGATTTCTTCATCGCCGAAGTTCGCCGCATGCCAGTCCGCGACGAAGCGTTCCAGTCTGCCGATCGCAACCGGTTCGCCCTTCTTGCCGTGCACGCATTCGCCCTGGCACTGATTTTCCTGCGGGCAGACACGTCCGCAGATTGCAGGCAGGGAGCTGTCTTCAGTAATGATCTCGTAAGCTGCTTCAAAATCTCCCTCTGCCACCTTCTCGATGAACAGCGGAATCTTAATATTGACAGGACATCCGGATACGCAAGGTTTCTTGCGGCATCTTAAGCAGCGCATCGCTTCGCGGATCGCCTGATCTTCTGTATAGCCTGTGCAGACTTCCAGGAAATTTTTGTTTCTGACTTCCGGCTTCTGTTCCGGCATCGGGTTCTGCTGATGTACCAAATTAATCATGATAACGAACACCTCCTGTTAATCTGCATACGTGCGCACGATCTTCGGCTTCCTGGTCTTTATAGTATGCCGATCTTCTGATCAGATCATCCCAGTCGACCAGCGCACCGTCGAATTCCGGACCATCCACGCATACGAATTTATCTTCGCCGCCGATCTTGCATCTGCAGCCGCCGCACATACCGGTACCGTCGATCATGTACGCGGTCAGGGAAGCAACGGAGTGGATGCCGTATTTTTCCGCGATCTGGCAGGTGAACTTCATCATCATCGGAGGTCCGACAGCGATGACTTCATCGAATTTTTCGCCTGCCTGAATCAGCGCTTCCAGCTTTGCGGTCGTGAAACCTTTTTCGCCGTAGCTGCCGTCGTCTGTCATCATGTACAGTTCGTCAACACCTGCACGGAACTCATCTTCCAAAATGACCAGATCTTTGGTCTTGAAACCGGCGATCATCACAGTTTCCACGCCATGCTTGTGCATGCCGCAGGCCAGCGGATACGCGAGCGCATTGCCGGTACCGCCGCCAACCACGCAGACTCTCTTGAGTCCATCCATATGGGTCGGCTTGCCCAAAGGTCCTACGATATCCGCGAAGCAGTCGCCCACTTCCAGCTGATCCATCAGCATGGTGGTTCTGCCGACTGCCGCGTAGATCAAATCGATGGTGCCGTCCTCTTCATTATGTCCTGCCATTGTCAGCGGGATTCTTTCACCGAATTCATCTGTTCTGAGGATGATAAATTGTCCCGGTTTCGCGTGTTTTGCGACCAGAGGCGCATAGATCTTCAGCCAGACCATATTGTGGTTCAGTCTTCTTTTCCAGGTAACTTCAAATCTTTTCATGGTTGTTCATCCTCCTTTCCCTACTTGCCGAAGCTGTCCTGACGGTGCTTCAGTTCCTTATATCTTTCCATTGCGTATTCTTCGCCCTTTTCGAAGAGCTGTTCTGCTCTCTCAGGGAATCCGAGCTTCAGGGAGTTGTAACGAACTTCGCCCATGATGAAATCTCTGTAGGATTCTGTCGGTGCAGCGGAGTCAACGGACAGCGGATTTTCGCCCTTCGCTTCCAGCTCCGGATTGTATCTTAACAGATTCCAGTATCCGGCTCTGACTGCCTTCTTCATTTCGAGCATGGACTTGTTCATGCCGGCTTTCACACCGTGGTTGATACAAGGCGCGTAAGCGATGATCAGGGAAGGACCATGATAGCTTTCCGCTTCGCGAATTGCTCTGAGTGTCTGTTCCGGGTTTGCGCCCATTGCGATCTGCGCGACATAGACATAGCCGTAAGCCATTGCGATCTGCGCGAGGTCTTTTTTCTTGACTGCCTTACCGGAAGCCGCGAATTTCGCGACCGCGCCGACCGGTGTGGATTTGGATGCCTGACCGCCTGTATTGGAATATACCTCGGTATCGAATACCATGATGTTGACGTCTTCGCCGGACGCGATGACGTGATCCAGACCGCCGTAGCCGATATCGTAAGCCCAGCCGTCGCCGCCGAAGATCCACATGGATGGTTTGGTCAGCAGGTCGGCATTCTCAACGACATATTTCGCGTCTTCGTTAGTGTCCGCGAGCTTCTTCGCCGCTTCCAGCAGAACTTCTCCGGTTGTCTTGGAGGTTTTGCCGTCGTGCATGGAAGCCACCCACGCCTTTGCCGGCACGCCGACAGCGTCATACAGTCTTTCGACTGCGGACTTCAATTCGTTTCTTCTCGCGTTGACGGAGGTCGCCATACCGAAACCGAATTCCGCGTTATCTTCGAACAGGGAGTTTGCCCATGCAGGACCTCTGCCCTCTTTGTTTACGGTATACGGTGTCGCCGGAGCGGAAGCGCCCCAAATCGAGGAGCAGCCTGTCGCGTTCGCGATGAACATGCGGTCGCCGAACAACTGGGTTACCAACTTCGCGTAAGGAGTTTCGCCGCAGCCAGGGCAAGCGCCGGAGAATTCCATGAGCGGTGTCTTGAGCTGTGCGCCTTTGACGGTGCTTTCCTTGAACGGTGTTTCCTTTTCGTCAACATTCTTATATAAATGATCGTATTTTGCCTGTGCCGCGTGCATGAAGTGATCTTCTGCCGGTGCCATGGTGATGGCCTTGTTTCTCGCAGGGCATACCTCCGCGCAGGAACCGCAGCCTGTGCAGTCCATCAGAGACCAGCCGAGCGTGAACTTCTTGTCCTTCGCACCCTTCATCGGTACTGCGTCTGCAACGCCCTCCGCTTCCTCCGCGGTCATCACGAACGGACGAACGACGGCATGCGGACAAACGCTCGCGCACCAGTTACACTGCATACAGTTCTTCACGTCCCAATGCGGAAGATCCGCCGCGACACCGCGCTTTTCGTAAGCCGCAGTACCCGCAGGCATCATGCCGGTTACGGTATCCATAAACTTGGAAACCGGAACGTTGTCGGCGGTCAGATTCGCAGTCGGTACCAGAATATCGTTTAAGAATTCCGTATGCAGTTTGTCTCTGCCTACCAGCGGAGCTGCCGGCGTGTCATCCGCCGCATTCTTCCAGCTTTCCGGAACTTCAACTTTATGGATATGGTTCAGACCCGCGTCGACGGCCTTGCAGTTCATGTCTACGATGTCCTGACCTTTTTTCTTGTAGGTCTTGGCGATGGCGTCCTTCATGTAGCCTTCCGCTTCCTCGATCGGAATGATGTCGGCCAGTTTGAAGAAAGCAGCCTGCAGAATGGAGTTCGTTCTGCGTGCGCCCAGACCAATCTCTTTGGCCATGGTAACCGCATCACAGGTATAGAACTGTACATTGTTCTGCGCGATGTATCTCTTGACCTTGCCCGGCAATTTTTCTTCGAGTTCGTCATCGGACCAGGTACAGTTGAGCAGGAAGAAGCCGCCCGGTTTAACGTCCTGCACCATTTCATACTTGTACAGATACGCTTCGTTGTGACAAGCAACGAAGTCAGCCTGCTTTACATAATAAGTCGAGCGGATCGGTTCGTTGCCGAATCTCAAGTGAGAAATCGTTACGCCGCCGGACTTCTTGGAGTCATACTGGAAGTATGCCTGCGCCTTCATATCGGTATGGTCACCGATGATCTTGACGGAGTTCTTGTTCGCGCCAACGGTACCGTCAGCACCCAGACCCCAGAACTTGCAGGCCTTCGTTCCCTTCGGTGCAACGTCTGGATTCTCGGAGCCGTGGATGGAGAGGTTGGTCACATCGTCTGTGATGGAAATCGTGAATTCCTTCTTCGGCGCATCGCTCCACAGGTTTTCGTAAACGGCCAGCACATCGCCCGGCTGTACGTCCTTGGAGCCAAGGCCGTAACGACCGCCGCAGATCAGGCAGCTTTCGAATTTCGTACCGCGCAGCGCGGTGACTACGTCTAAGTATAACGGCTCGCCGGTACCGCCCGGTTCCTTGGTTCTGTCGAGAACCGCGATCTTCTTGACGGTTTCAGGCATCACGTTCAATAAGTACTTGGTGGACCATGGTCTGTAAAGATGTACTTCCACGATACCAACCTTCCGGCCTCTCGCGTTGAGGTAGTCGATCAGTTCCTCCGCACATTCACATACGGAACCCATCGCGATGATGATTTCCTCCGCGTCCGCCGCGCCGTAATAGTTGAACGGTTTGTAGTCTGTGCCGATCTTGGCATTGACCATTTCCATGTATTTGTTGACAAGATCCGGCGTTTCCAGATAGGCGGTATTGCAGGCTTCTCTGTGCTGGAAGAAAGTTTCCGGCTGCTCTGCGGAACCCATCGTATGCGGGTGGTTCGGATTCAGAGCGTTCTGCTTGAATCTCCTGATCGCGTCCCAGTCTACCATTTCTTTGAGGTCTTCGTAGTCCCATACTTCGATCTTCTGCTGTTCGTGAGAAGTACGGAAACCATCAAAGAAGTGCAGCATCGGTACGCGTCCTGCGATCGCGGCAAGATGCGCGACAGCAGCCAGATCCATCGCCTGCTGTACAGAGTTGGAAGCAATCATGCCGAAACCGGTCTGGCGGCAGCCCATGACGTCACTATGGTCACCAAAAATATTCAGTGCGTGAGTCGCGACGCAGCGGGCGGCAACGTGGAACACAGCCGGTGTCTGTTCACCTGCTAATTTATACATATTCGGAATCATCAAGAGCAGACCCTGGGATGCTGTGAACGTAGAGGTCAGAGCACCGGCAGCCAACGCGCCGTGAACAGCGCCTGCAGCGCCTGCTTCGGACTGCATTTCAACGATCTTGACTTTTTCACCGAAGATATTGGTTCTGTCCTGGGAAACCCATTCATCCATGTTTTCTGCCATAGGTGAGGATGGTGTGATCGGATAGATCGCAGCAACCTCAGAGAAGGCGTATGCAACATGAGCAGCAGCGGCGTTTCCGTCCATAGTTTTTAATTTTCTCATGTCTATTCTCCTTCCTGCATACCTAACGCTTCACGCTGTAAGAAAATGTACTCCGGTACTTCCAGTTCCTTGATGACGTTCCTCGGGCATACATACTGACATACGTGACAGTCCTCACAAAGCTCCGGATCGATTACGGAATGCGTGCCGTCCTCATAGATGGCCAGGTTCGGGCAGTTCGCTTCGCAATCGAAGCAGCCGGAACAACCGGTTCCGCAAACCTTCGCTTTGGTTTCTTTATCATCTGTCGAGGAGCAAGCGACCATCTTCTGTCCCTTGTACGGAACGATGGTGATCAGGTGCTGCGGACAAGCGAAGGTGCAATCCTTACATCCAACGCACTTATCCGGATCAACCTTCGCGACGCCGTTCTCCACCTTGATGGCATCATATCGACAGACAGCTGTGCAGGCACCCTGTCCGAAGCAGCCGGTCACGCAAAGATCCATCGCCTTGCGGTCGAGCTTCGCGGCCTCCTGGCAGGTGGTGATTCCCGCGTTCTTGAGCTGGAACGCAATGCGTCCGTCTCCGGAACAGCGTACAAACGCAACGGTAGATTTTAATGCAGTCAGGTCATGCAGTGTGTCTACGATAATCTTCTTTTTGCATTTTACCGCACAGGCAACGCAGCCTACACACTTGTCATAATCGATCACAGCGTGGTTATCAACAATCGATACCGCACCCTCCGGACATGCTCTTTCACATTCTCCGCAGGCAATACAGCCGTATCCGCAAGTCTTGCGAACCACTTCATCATCTTCCTCTGTGGAAGAACATGGAATAAAGTTGGTGGCATCTCTTGGGATCATGCGGATCAGCCCCTGTGGACAGACGTCCTCTTTCGCGCAGTCACCGCAGCCGTCGCACTTTTCTCTGTCGATGACGATACGTCCGTCAACCAGACTCATCGCCTTCTGCTTACAGACTTCGATGCAGGAACCGACGCCGACGCAGCCACTCTTGCATTCGCCTCTGGCGAAACCGTTTTCTACGGCTTCTTTGCAGGACGCGCATCCCGCGAAGCGTTTCTGTCCGGCAGCAGTTCCGTTACAGGCGACGAACGCGACTGTGTTCTGAGATGCTAATTTTTCCTCTTGAGCGAAACTCATACCTAACTCCTCCTTATAGCATATTAAGTTTTTTTGCAGGCGCCGCAGATTCAGGTCGATTTATGGTTTTACTAATACATTATGGGGCCTGTCGAACTGCAGCGAGCCATGCGATTTATCTACACCAAAATGGTTTGATGTCTAAAAAGCTTATGGTATGTATCCAAAATACACCACTTATAATATAGCACATTTTCTCGACTTTCGTCTACAAAATTTGCGGCTGTTTTTCGTATTTTTTGTGTCTATTTTTCAGTACATATCTGCCAGTTCTGCCTGTGCTTTTTTGATACAATACGGAACACCGGATGTAACATATGGTATCTTCGGCTGCTTATCGAACGAACGATTGATATGCAATGAAGATCCATGAAGGTATACAAAAACGGAAGTGATCGCTCACTTCCGTCTCGCATGGCAAATGACTCTAATTTTGATAGAAACCCGTTAAGGGTGGGTGCAATTACGGTTTGGAGGGGGGCAGTTCTTTGCCAAAGGAAGAGGAGCGCCTTCGTGAACCAATGCGATAGGTGAAAATAATTTTTTGTTAAAATGCGTATGTTTTTCTCTACACCACTTGCAAAGGAGAAAGAAACGCGGTATAATATGACCGAACAAACCAAAGCGGTCATATTTAAGGAGGCGTACGCTTGGCTTTTACCGATTACGAGACTGAGCAGCTCCGCAAGGCGTTGCTGAAGGAAACGAGACATTGTGCTGTAACGCTGGGGATGAAGAAAACCTCCGTGGATCAGCTGACGAAAGCTGTCGGCATTGCGAAAGGCTCGTTCTATAAATTCTACGAGTCCAAGGAGATGCTATTTTTCGCGGTTTTGGAGAACATACACTCCGAGCTTTACGGAGTGGCTGACCATGCACTGAACGAAGCTGACAGCTTACCACCGTCGGAACGTGCGGCAAAGGCAGTTCTTGCCGTCTGCCGGCGACTATCTGATACCGGCGACATGGCTTTCATTGAAAACGATGCGAAGCTGCTTTTGCAGAGGCTGCCGGATGACGTCAAAAATGTCCATTACCACGATGACGAGACACACATCCGTCAGCTTTTAGAGAAATATGACCTTGTACCGAATCGCGGTATCTCTTTGGCCGCCGCCATGGTGCGAGGACTGATTCTTACCGTTTCTCACAAGGAGCAGATCGGGGAACTGTACCCGCAGGTGCTGGAAACACTGGTGTACGGTGCTTGCAGGGAGTTATTTAAATAAGCGGAAGGTCGCAGAGATGCGGCTTTTTCGAGACACAGCGGTTAGCTTCCTCTAACTATATGGCTGTGCATATCGGTTAGCCGAATCTAACGCCGAAAGGAATGATAGCGATGCAAGAACACAAGAACTTCTGGGACAAAAATGCCGGTCGATACGACCGCTTTATGCGAAAGGACCGGGCGATGTATGACGAGATGTGTGAGCTGATCCGGCCGGTCGTGAAAGCAAAAACAGTGCTGGAGCTGGCCACCGGCACGGGCCTGATC
>Ga0129310_1001356_pt1 | contig 21795 bp, 26 predicted proteins | sample Go1ome_2_FD_94433 | JGI IMG/M metagenome (GOLD analysis project Ga0129310, IMG submission 94433) | Western lowland gorrila individual fecal microbial communities from Wisconsin, USA - Go1022A metagenome | ecosystem: Host-associated > Mammals > Digestive system > Large intestine > Fecal | place...
CAGCCTACCAGCTTATTCTGGCATCGCAATATACAAGCAGCATTGATCAGGTGAACACTTTCCTTGAAACCTGCGGTTGCAAAACACTCAAGACAGCTTGCTGACAAACGAATATTACACTTTTGAGGCGATTGGACCACAAAATGGTCTGGTCGCCTCTTTTTTTGAAAAAATTTTAGAGGCTAGAGCTCATTTTGTGAGCCGCAAACAGCCAATTAAAGGCGTGTTTCAGGGGGCAAAATTCAGAGATTGGGAAGTTGACAACATAAAAATGATGTAAAATCAATCCTTTTTGAGCGCGGAACAACGGCTCAGTTGGTGAGCTGGCTAGTTAAGCTACTCTCGGTTATCATGTAGTCAGTTCAAGGGACGACCCCACAGAGGGCAGTCCGGAGAACAAAAATAATATCGTAAGCCCGATTCTAGAGAAGGCGAAGGATACCATAACGGAGTTTTACCAGCTGGCAGAAATTATCTGCTGGCGGCAGAACAGCCGGTCTATGGGTGTACCTCCCATCTCTGGAATCGGGCTTTTTGCGTTTTGCAGACAGTCTCGGCTCAGATCGCGGTCCCATCCTGCCGCTCCCGTCATCGGTATCCTTCTCCCTCCCAGAGTCCGGGAGAAAGGACAAAACAATGACGAACATGATGACTGGGGCAGTTGCAATCTACGGTGGTTACGGTGCTATGGAGACCCGCCAGCCGTTACCACAGGCAGTGGAGAAGACCGTGCAGGCAGTCGAGGAACTGGCTGTCAACGCACACATCTCTCTGCGTGAGCTGAAGAACCGTGTGGATAAGGTTCTGGAGAAGAAGGTTCCTGGCTACAAGCAGCTCATGGCAATGAATCCGGCTGTGGTAGCAAAAACAACTGTCAATGGTGCCACCTTGACTGCGTATGAAAATGGATATGCTGTATATGAGCAAGGAAACGCCCACACAGTTATGGCTGTGGATCGCTGCGGAGATTACCGGTATGAATTCAACGATGGCACCTACGAGGTCGTTCCGGCTGAAGTATTCGAGGAAGCTGAGTGGTCTGTGCGTCTAGTCATGGAAGGTGAGCGGCGGATAGAACACACTCGCAGTGTGATCAACCAGAACAACGAAGAATTCATGCTTTCCAATGATGGTTCGGACTGGTGCGATGCTGCGATGGTGGACTTCATGGAAGCCGAGAATGCCGAGATGCTGGCAGATGAGGAGCTGCGCAAGCTCTACGCCGCTATGAGCAAGCTGACCGAACGCCAGTCGGAGATTGTCCAGCTCTACTACTATAAAGGTATGACGCAGGAAGAAATCGGAGCGGAGCTTGGCCTTAAGAAATGCACAATCAGCCGTGAGCTGGCGGGGGCTTTGAAAAAACTGAAAAAGAATTTTTGAAAAACTATGCAACTTTCTCCGCAAATCATTGTGCTTTATGAGAGGACTTCCTCTCACGAATACATTCCAAGGAGGACAAGCCCATGAATGACATCAAGAATCCTCAGAAGACTGCATTAGGCACTTCTGCCCCGGTGAGACCCCCAGGCGGTGATTCCGCACCGAGAAAGGTCTATGTCTGCTCTCCGTTCCGCCCCACAGCGGTGAATGATGCAGACCGGGCAGTGGAGCAGCAGTCCAATATCGAACGCGCTCTCAAAGCCTGCCGAATCCTCTCCATGCTTGGCATCCAGCCCTTGGCACCGCATCTGTATTTCACACGCTTCCTCAAGGACGATGTGGCAGCAGAGCGGAATGCCGGAATCGAGTTTGCGCTGTCGTGGCTGGAACAGGCAGACGAGCTTTGGGTGTTCGGTGACCGTGTGTCGGAGGGAATGGCGAAGGAAATCGCCAAAGCCAAGGAACTGGGTAAGCCGGTGCATACCTTGCCGGAACCCGGCCGGGTAGCCGAACTGCTCATTCAGAGCATCGCACAGAAGTACAGTCTGACCGCAGATGGTCAGCAGGACAAGCAGCAAAACGCTGCAGAAAGTGAGTAATCTCATGATGAACGATAAGAATGTCAACGCCAAGGCTCCTGAGTTTCACCGCGTCATCCCCGTGGTGCTGAAGGTGGAGAACCTTCACATCCATCTGGATGAGCGCAGCACCAGCAACACCTACTTCCATGGTTCGGACGAGCCGGAGAAGGAAGATGCCGAAATCGACATCGAAGCCATGATCGACACCATCTGCACCAAGACCGGTCTGTGCAAGGCATCTGTCATGATGGTGCTGGACGCTCAGACCGACTATCTGGATTCCGTCTATGGCGAGGATGATGAGGTGGACGAGGATGAATGAGCTGCTGACTGGTCCCAAGAAAATCGTGGATGGCCTGACGGAGATGTTCCGTGGCCTGACCCAGATGTGCGAGGGTATGGCAGAAGAAATCGAGCTTCTGGAGTCCACTGCCGAAGCTCCCGATGAGGAGAAGAAGCCCCTGCCCGAAAAGGTTCTGCCGGTAAACACGGCTCCCAAGGCAGCCGAAATCCAGCATCCCCGCAAGAAGCCGGTCAAGCGCAGCCGCAAGCCGGAAGTTGTGGAGGCTCCTGCGGTGGAGGATACGCCCCCGGCGGATGCCGAGGAATCACTTGCCGCAGAAGATACGGCCCCTGCAGAGGAAACCACCGAGGACACGGTGGATGTCGACTTCCCGGATTCTTCGGCAGACGCTCTGCCGTGGGATGAGGATACCGGCCAGAAGGCAGAAGCCGAGAAGCCCGCTGTGACCATTTCCAAAGATGAGATCACGGCGGTCATCGTGGCGAAAATCAAGCAGAAGCGCAGCAACAACGAGAAAATCGGTCAGCTGCTGAAGACCTACGGCGTAGGTCAGCTTTCTGAACTGCCTTCTGACAAGTACGAGGCATTCCTCGCCGACATCTCCCAGCTGTAACGGAGGTGTCCAATGCCAGAGGTACACGCGATCCTCTCTGCTTCCAGCTCAAAGCGGTGGCTGAACTGTACGCCATCAGCAAGGCTGGAACAGAACTTCCCCAACGAATCCTCGGTGTATGCCGAGGAAGGAACAGCCGCCCATGCGCTGGGCGAGTATAAACTGCGCAAGTATCTGCACGAGCGGGTCAGAAGGCCGACATCCGAGTTCGACAATGAGGAGATGGAAGCCAACACCGATATCTATGCCGAGTTCATCATTACCACTGTGGAGAAGATCAAGGAAACCTGTCCGCATCCGCTGGTCATGGTGGAGGAACGGCTGGATTACAGTTATCTGGTCCCGCAGGGCTTCGGCACAGGCGACTGCGTGGTCATCGCGGACGGCACCCTTTACGTCATGGACTACAAGAACGGCAAAGGTGTGTTCGTCAGCTGTGACCATAACCCACAGATGATGCTGTACGCCTTGGGCGCATACCACGCCTATGGCTACCTGTACAGCATCACGAAGGTGTCTATGACCATCATCCAGCCGAGGTTGGAGAACATCTCCACCTTCGAGTGCAGCGTGGATGAACTGCTGGACTGGGCTGAGAACTATGTCCGTCCCAGAGCCAAGCTCGCCTTTGAAGGCAAGGGGGATCAGGTTCCCGGCGATTGGTGTCGGTTCTGCCGCGCCCGGACATGTTGTAAGGCCTGCGCTCAGGAGGCGATGGCTCTGGTCAAGACGGAGTTCCTTGATCTGGATTCCGGGGTGCTGGCAGATGAAACCGAGGAAACGGATGCGACCGCGTCCTATGACCCGGACACCACAGCACCGACCTTTAAGTCTCCGTCCCTGCTGACCAAGGTGGAGATTGAGCAGATGCTTCCCACGCTCAACCGCATCGAATCCTGGATCGAAGCCATCTTCGCCTTTGTCAGCTCTGAGGCCATCAACCACGGAATCTGCTGGGACGGCTATAAGGTGGTGGAGGGCAGAAGTAAGCGGCAGTTCCTTGACCCGAAAGCAGTGGCAAGCGCAGCAACACAAGCCGGCTATACCGATATCTACAAGACCGAGATGATCTCTCTGACTGAGTTTGAAAAGCTCATGGGCAAGAAGAAGTTTCAGGAGGTCTTGGGTGAATATGTGGTAAAACCGCCAGGCAAGCTGGCGCTTGTCCCGGACTCCGACCCCAGACCGGCAGTTGACCTTGATACTGCCGAAGATGAATTCACACCCCTTGAATAAATGGAGGTAAACACAGTTATGGCAAATACCAAGAAAATTTCCAGCGCGACCAAGGTGGTCATCCCTTGCCGCATTTCCTTCGCCAACATTTTTGAACCCAAGAGCATCAACGGCAGCGAGGCCAAGTACTCCGTTTCCTGCCTGATCCCCAAGGCGGACAAGAAGACTCTGCTGGCGATCCACAAGGCAATCGAAGCCGCCAAGGAGGACGGCAAGACCCGTCGTTGGGGTGGCAAGCTGCCTCCCAACCTCAAGCTGCCCCTGCGCGACGGCGACATCGACCGTCCGGACGATGAGAACTACACCGAGTGCTTCTTCCTGAACGCGACCAGCAAGGACGCACCGCAGGTAGTTGACCGTCATGTGCAGCCCGTGACCGACCCCATGATGGTCTACTCCGGCTGCTACTGCAATGTCAGCGTCAACTTCTACGCCTTCAACGCCAACGGCAACCGTGGCGTGGCGGCCGGTCTGGGCAATGTCCAGTTCGTCAAGGATGGCGACCGTCTGTCCGGCAAGTCTTCTGCGGATGCAGATTTCGATGCGCTGGAGGACGATAACGAAGTCCTCGGCGGCGACTCCGGTGAGGAGCTGCCCGATTATCTGCGCTGAGTACACAGATGGGGGAGAGGCCTACGAGCCTCTCCTTTTTACATGGCGAATCGAGGTGAATGACTTGAAAGAAATACTGATCGATATTGAGACTTACAGTGAGGTGGACATCGGCAAATGCGGGCTGTACCGCTATGCGACAGACCCAAGCACCGAGATCCTGCTGATTGCATGGGCAACGGACGATGGCAGTGGCTTTGGCGAGACACAGTGCGCCGACCTTGCCACAGGCGACCCGTTTCCGCAGGAGCTTCTGGATGCCTTCAAGGATAGCAATGTAAAGCTGATCGCCCACAATGCTTCCTTCGAGCGGGTCAACTTCTCCTGCTATTTGAACCGGCACTATCCGGGGCAGTACCTCGAACCGGGAACGTTCCTGTCACCGAACAACTGGATCTGCACGATGGTCATGGCGGCGTCGCTGACCCTGCCCATGGCCTTGAAGGATGTCGGTACGGTGCTGAAGACCGCCCAGCAGAAGGATAAAGAGGGTGAGCGGTTGATCCGGCTGTTCTCCATGCCCTGCAAGCCGACCAAGACAAACGGAGGTCGCACGAGAAATCTGCCGGAGCATTTTCCGGCAGACTGGGCGAAGTTTAAGTATTACTGCATTCAGGATGTCAACACTGAGGTGGACATCTACAAGCGGCTGAAACGCTTCCCGATGCCGACACAGGAGTGGCATCACTATCAGGTGAACGAGCGCATCAACGACCGGGGCGTGATGATCGACACGGAACTGGTGCAGCAGGCGATTGCCTGTGACCTGATGCTTTCGGATGCCATGAGCAAGAAAGCCTATGAGCTGACCGGCTTGGAGAATCCCAACTCCGTGTCGCAGCTCAAGACATGGCTGGAAGAGCGCGGCATCCCGATGGACACGCTGGGCAAGAAGGATGTGGCCGAGATGATCGGTGAGCTGGACAAGAACGGCGTGGATGCTGAGGCAATGGATATGCTCAAGCTCCGGCTCCAGATGGCGAAGTCCTCCGTCAAGAAGTATCAGGCGGCAGAACGCTGCGTCTGTGCAGATGGCAGAGCAAGAGGTCTGTTCCAGTTCTATGGCGCAAGCCGGACGGGACGCTACTCCGGCCGGAATATCCAGTTGCAGAATCTTCCGCAGAACCACATTTCCACGCTGGACGAAGCACGGACGCTGGTGAAGCTGGGGTGCTTCGATATGGTGGAGAGCATCTACGGCAACACTCCGGATGTCCTTTCCCAGCTCATCCGAACGATGCTCATCCCGAAAGAGGGCTGCGAGTTCATCGTGGCAGACTTCTCTGCCATCGAAGCCCGCGTCCTCGCATGGGAAGCAGATGAACAGTGGGTGCTGGATGCTTTCCAGAATGGTGAGGACCTCTACTGCGCCACAGCTTCCCAGATGTTCCATGTGCCGGTGGTTAAGCACGGCGTCAACGGCGAGCTGCGGCAGAAAGGCAAAATTGCAACGCTGGCCTGCGGCTATGGCGGCTCGTCCGGCGCACTCATCAGCATGGGTGCTTTGCAGATGGGATTGAAGGAAGAAGAACTGCCGGAGATCATCGACTCCTGGCGGGAAGCCAACCCGAAAATCGTCCAGTACTGGTGGGATGCTGAGAAGGCAGCAATGACCGCCTTCAAGACCGGCGAGGAGCAGGAGGTCGGCAAGATCCGCTTTGCTTTTTCCTCCGGCACACTCTGGATGATTCTTCCGTCGGGCAGAAAGCTGGCGTATCTGGACCCCAAGCAGCAGCCGAACCGCTTTGGTCGCATGAGCTTGACCTACAAGGGCGTGGGACAGAACCACAAGTGGAGCCGACAGGAGACCTACTCAGGACGGCTTGTCGAGAACGCCACACAGGCGATTGCCCGTGACATCCTTGCGGAAGCCATGGCGCGGATCGAGGCACACGGTCTGAACATCGTGGCCCATGTCCATGACGAGGTCATCATCGAGGCACCCAAGGGAAAGTACACGGTGGATGAGGTCTGTAAGCTCATGTCCGAGAATCCGGCATGGTGCAAAGGACTTCCACTTTCCGCAGCCGGGTACAAGGGCAACTACTACTTCAAGGATTGAGGTGAGGATATGCCGCACGCCATTGAGATGAAGGACGGCAAGCTCCTGACGGTCTTTGATGTCAGGGATATGCTCGAAGCTGTGTCCAACTATGCCGGGGAAGAACTGGCGCGGGAACTTGGCAGCTACCTCGATACCAATGTCGAGGACATCGGTGACTACGAAAAGGAATTTGACCGACTGAATCAGGAAAACGAACGGCTGGCAGACCACTACCGGGGCGTCCTGTGCAACATTCAGGAAGAACTGTATGCGCTGGACACCCTGCTGAGTGACTCCCGCCTGAACCGCGCCCGGATGCAGGGTGCGGTGAAAATTCTCCACCAGATGGTCAATCGAGAGCTGTGAACACAGCAGAAAGGACAGCCAATGAAAACAGGAAGAAACCTGCAGGAAGTTCTGGTCGAGCTGAACCGCCAGAACAAGGCAAAGCAGGATTTTATCAGCCCGGCACAGGGAATGCGCCTCCGGGAAGATGGTCACACCTTTGAGCTGAACCATCTGACCACAGACCAGCAGATGACCTTCGGCACGACCTCGCTGTTCCACCGTCAGGTGGCATCTGCACTGGGAATCCCGGCCAAGTATTACGACCTCATGCAGTCGCAGAAGCCGGAGCTGCTGGCCGAGAACGTGAACGCCTGGTTTGCGGACAAGCCCAGCTCCTACATGGTGCGGTCCATGGATTACGGCGCAGGACAGGTCGCCCGTGCGCTGCTGTCAGAGCGATACCGCCGCATCGACAACATGGAGATTGCCACAGCGGTTCTGCCGCTGTTTGCAGGAAACGACCAGTACGAAGTCATGTCATGTGAAGTCACGGAAAATCGTCTGTACCTCAAGGTGGTCAACCACAGGCTGGAGATGGAAATCCGCAAGGGCGACATCGTGCAAGCCGGCGTGATGATTTCCAATTCCGAGGTCGGTCTGGGTGCTGTGTCCATCCAGCCCCTTGTTTACCGCCTGGTCTGCACTAATGGCATGGTGGTCAATGACATGGGCGAACGCCGCCACCATGTTGGCAGACAGGCCAAGGCAGTCGAGGACAGCTTTACACTGTATTCGGACGAGACCATGGAAGCTGAGGACAAGGCTTTCCTGCTGAAGCTCCGCGATACCACGATGGCAGCCATTGAAGAGAGCCGCTTCGCACAGGTGGTTGTCCGCTTGCAGGAATCCATGGAAGTTCCAATCACCGGCAAGGTACAGGATGTGGTGCAGTTGACCTCCCAGAGCTACGGCATCAACGCGGAGGAGCAGGAGGGAATTCTCAAATACCTCATCGAAGGCGGTGACCTGTCTCTCTACGGCTTGTCCAATGCGGTCACGAGAGCTTCACAGGATGTTGTCTCATATGACCGCGCCACTGCGCTGGAAGGCATCGGCTGGCAGGTCGCCACTATGGAGCCGGCACAGTGGAAAGAAATCAATCGGTGAGGTGACAACTATGGAAAAGGACACACAGGTTGTTCACTGGGTCGAACACAAGAATCAAAGCCCGCCTGAGCGCAGGCATAACCGCAGTCACGCTGACCCTACGGCAGATGCCGCCATCGGTCATGTGCTGCTGGAAGAACGCAGGAAGAAACACAAAAAGAAGCCCCGCACCGGAGTGTGGAGGGCAAAGGAGGAGCCGAATGAGGGAGAGCGAGGTTGAGCGTCAGTTCGTGGAAGCTGTGAGGGCCGCCGGAGGGCAGGCCCTCAAATTTACGAGCCAGACCATGAACGGCGTACCTGACCGGCTGGTGCTGCTCATCGGCGGCAAGTGCGCTTTTGTGGAGCTGAAAGCACCCGGCAGACAGATGCGGTTGCTTCAGCGCAAGCGCAGACAGCAGTTGGAAGCACTGGGCTTCCCAGTGTTCTGCGTGGACCGCCCGGAGCAAATCCAGCCCGCCATCGATGCGCTGCTGCACTGGACACCCGGTGAGCCGATTCCACAGGGCATCGGAGCAAAGGTCCCGGAAATGCCGACAATGACACAGTTGCCGCGGGTTGGGCTCTCGGAACAAGTCATGCTCCCGGAAAAGGGGGACAGCACATGAAGTTCATTCCGCACGATTATCAGAGGTACTGCACGGAGTACATCAAGACACATCCCGTCGCAGCTCTTTTTCTCGATATGGGCCTTGGCAAAACGGTCATCACCCTGACTGCCATCCAAGACCTTATGCTGGACACATTCGAGGTCAACAAGGTGCTGATCATCGCGCCTCTCCGTGTTGCCCGCGACACATGGCCGGCAGAAATTGAGAAGTGGGACCACCTGAAAAATCTGGACATTTCAATCGTCGTAGGCGATGTGAAAACACGCATTGCCGCAGTCCACCACCCCGCCATGATCTATGTGGTCAACCGGGAAAATGTCAAATGGCTGGTGGAGTACTACGAGAAGAACGGGATGCGCTGGGATTTCAGCATGGTGGTCATTGACGAGCTTTCGTCCTTCAAAAACTATCAGTCCCAGCGGTTCAAGTATCTGCGGAAAGTCCGGCCCTTTGTGAAACGCTGGGTCGGGCTGACCGGCACACCGTCCTCCAATGGTCTACTCGACTTGTGGGCAGAGATTTCCATTTTGGACGGTGGTGAGCGTTTGGGAAAGTTCATTGGACGCTATCGTGAAGCCTATTTCAAGGCTTCGTCCATGAATCCCGCCAACGGTATCGTGTTCCAGTACAAGCCCAGAGAGGGAGCCGAGGAGCTGATCTACCAGCGCATCTCGGATATCACGATTTCTATGAAAGCTCTGGACTATCTGCATATGCCGGACTGCATCCCGACCCGGTACGAGGTGGAGATGAACACGGAGGAGCGCAAGCTCTACGATATGCTCAAGCAGGACCTTCTTATCCCGCTGAAGGACGGCGACATAGACGCTGCCAATGCTGCATCGCTAACTGGAAAATTGTTGCAGATGAGCAATGGAGCTGTCTACGATGAGAACGGTAAAGCAAGAGTCCTGCATGACCACAAGCTGGAAGCTCTGGAGGACCTGATTGAAGCCGCCAATGGTCAGTCCGTTCTGGTGGCCTACTGGTTCAAGCATGACCGCCAGCGCATCATCGACCACCTGACAAAGCTGAAAATCCCGGTCAGGGACATCAAGACCAGCAACGACATCAAGGACTGGAACGCTGGGAATGTCCCGGTCGCCCTGATCCACCCCGCCTCTGCCGGCCACGGTCTGAACATCCAGCAGGGCGGACACATCCTGATCTGGTTCGGACTGACATGGAGCCTCGAACTGTACCAGCAGACCAATGCTCGACTCTGGCGGCAGGGACAGACACAGGTGGTGACCATCCACCACATCATCACAAAGGACACGGTGGATGAGGATGTCATGGCCGCCCTTGAACAAAAGGATATGACACAGGAGAAACTAATTTCCGCCGTCAAAACACGGCTGGAGGAGTAGCTCTCACCCTGAATAATAGGAGTAAGCAATATGAGCAAGATTTTGTTTCTGAACGAAACCGACCGCAATGCGTCGTATAAGACGGAGTACCGATATAAGACGGCCAAGCCGGTGAAGGCAGTCAAACCCAAGCGGGATGATGCCGGCTTCATCATCCCTTACGCAATGTTCCGCCCCATCCGGGAGCCGGGGTTGATCTGCGAGCTGCTGGGGGACACCCCGGTGCGCCGCAGTGCCGACCTCAAGATGAACCTGGATTATCTGATGAAGGAAGCCTACGAACACGCCATCGAGCAGATTATGTGCGGCGTCCGCTTGCAGGAGGTTCGCTGCCAGATGCAGTTCAATGCGGAAGACCGGGCATGGGAGCATTACACCCGACTGCGGGAGAAAGGGCAGTATGCGGTCATGCCTTCAGTCACGGTGGAAGAACGCCGCCGGGTCATCCTTGGTGCGATCACTTGGAAGTATGACTGGATTCAGAAGCACAAGAAGTGGTGCTTCCAGTTCGCTGATGCGGTCATCACAAGAGAGAAGAATGGCGGCACGGAGAGCTGGAGTCAGTCCCAGTTCATTGAGAAGTTCATCCAGGTCGCGGATTCCATGCCGGAAGCAAACCGACGACTGCTTGACCAGCTGTACGAGGCGGCTTGGAGGATTATCCAGATTTATCGGTACGATGCCGATCCTGGCCATGTGCCGACTCCCTGGTACGACAAAAAGGAGGAAAACGATGCAGCAGAGTAAAGCATTGCCGGCAAATAAGACCATGACGGCAGTTAAGACCATGCCGACGGCCAAGACCATGCCGGAAGTTAAGACATCGTCGAAGGTTAAGACCATGCCGGCAGCAAAGACTTTTCAGCCGCATGAGAACCCTGAGTGCTACGAGAACTTGGCGAATGCCATTGTCTTGCAGGCATTCAAGGACTACAAGCGCACACTGTGGAAGCTGTCACAAAATCCTTATGACAGTATCGCCGCAGGGAACAAGAAGAAGCTGGATTGCTTCTTCGATTCCAACTGGTACCGCCTGCTCACGGATGTGAAGGCTGATATTCTGGTGGGAGAGGCAAAGCGTCAGGTAGAGGACAGGTACGAAAAGCAACAGCGAGCGATTCAGAGGTCGCGGGCGAGAAGAGCTGCCTTTGCCATGTAAAATAAAGTCGGTCAGGAAGGAGGGCTTGACCATGAACGAGGAAGTAAGCAACGCACAGGAAATCACAAAATCCGAACACTACATGGAAAAAGCCAGAGAACTGGCCGATTCCTATCCGCGTCTTCTGGAAAAGCGGCGGGAGCTGAAAGAGCAGATCGATGAATCTGCTGCTTGGCTGTACACACGGGACGAGGTCATCTACAAGCTGTCGCAGGGTGCGCATGAGCAAGGTGAGCGCGTCAAGACAAGCGGCACTTCCAACCCGGTGGAGCGCACGGTCCTCAACTGCGACAAGGTGATGGCCTCCATGAACCGGGAAATCCTGAAACAACGGGACGCCGAGCTGATGGAGCCGTACCGCCGGGTCTGCGAGGACATTGAGCTGTTTGAGATCGGCTTGCGCAGTCTGAAAGGGCAGACACAGCGAGTCGCTCAGGAGCTTTTCGTGCAACGGAAAGCCATCCCTGCCGTGACGGATTCTGCCGGCAAGCCCATCGGCCGGAAAACTGTGGAGGCTGAACGGGAGAGAGCATTGAAGAAAATTGCGATCATTTTGGAGTACAAGGATCGCATGAAAGGGGGAAAACACAATGGCGCGACCGAGCATTTTGGGCAGCAGTCCGCCGACGGTAACGGAGGTGGAGGCAGCTCGTGAACGGTGCAGAGCAATACCGCGCATTCGTGGGAAGCTGCAAAATCTGGAACGAGAAAAGGCAGAAATCAAGGAGAGCATGAATAGAGCCGAGAGCCAGACAGAGCTGGAACTGTACGAGTTTATGCTTTCCGAAAAGGAACAGAAGTACCAGCAGACGGCAGCAAAGCTCGACACATTGATTCGAGCAATCTGGGATATTCCGCATACCAATGCAAGAGCCGTGATGGTTGGCTTCTATTTGGATGGCAAGGCACTCAAAGAGATCCGAGATTCTGAGGGGCGTACTTTCGGAACAAACCGATGCCGTCATTACAAAAAACTGGGTTTGCAGATGTTGGCGTTGGAGCTGCGAAAAACAGCAGAAAAAAGTTGAAATAAACCGCTCATTGCAGGGGTTAATTGCCGATTTTCAAGGTTTTCTGACAAAACAATTTCTTTACGGTACGTCTGTTTTTTGCTATAATTTATACTGGAAAAGCTGGATAGAGAGCGATGCGCCGAAGCGGTCAGATGTGACCTCGCTTCGGCTTTTTTGTTCTCCTTTTCTCCATTTACCACTCTCTATCCGGCTTTCTTTTACATCACAAATCCTCTCTACGAATCCCATCCACGAAAGAGGTGAACAGAAATGGGTCGCAAGAACAAGAATGGGCGTCCGAAGCCCCATGTGAACAAATACATCAACCAGAAAGGCAAGCTGCTCAAGAAGCAACCGTCGCTCAAGAAGCGAATGCTTCCTCGCAAGGAGCGCAGCACACTGAAAGCAGAAGCGGAGATCATCGCCCAAGTGACCGCTCCGACACCGCAGTCGGTACGCCGGTTCGAGATCTGGTTTGCCGAGCTTGGCAACCATTACGGCAGCTCCGTGCAGAGTGGCAGCCGCCCGGTGCTGGTCATGAGCAACGATGTGGCAAATCACTACTCCAGCACTCTGACGGTGATCCCGATGACTACCGTGATGAAGAAGCTGGAACTGCCTACGCACATCCCGGTGTCGGAAGCGGACTGCCAGATGTACGGCAGTCATACCTATCTGCGGGAGTCGATTGCCCTGGCAGAGCAGGTCACGACCATCGACAAGAAAGCCCTGCGCAATGTCCTGTGCCGAGTGACCTCTGCCGAAAAGCAGAAGGAAATCGAGCAGGCCCTTGCGGGGTTCTTCAATATGGCTGCTGCCAACACAGCCGAACCTGATACCGCTACCAACGAGGAGGCGAGAACATGGTAGACATCAAGAATATCCCGGTCAAGCTGAAAAATGACTGCCGGTTCTGCGTCTGGAAGTTTGAGAAGCGCAGCGGGCAGAAGACCAAGATGCCGTACAACCCGGCGACTTCGGAACGCGCCAAGATCAACGACCTGCGCACCTTTGCGGATTTCAAGACCACCCTGATGACCTATGCGATGGGCGGCTTTGACGGCATCGGCATTGCGGTCGGCAACGGCATCGGCGCATTCGATATTGACCATTGCATTCGAGAGGACGGTACGCTGAACGACACAGCGGCGACCGTCCTTTCTATTTTTCCCTCGGCATATGTAGAAAAGTCTCCGTCCGGCCAAGGACTGCGCGGCTTCTTCTGTGTGCCGGAGGACTATGTTTTCGACAAGACGGTCTATTACATCAACAATCGGAGCAAAGGGCTGGAAGTGTATATGCCCGGTGCGACAAACCGCTTCGTCACCGTGACGGGAGATGTTTACCGCACAGGTGAGATCCCCAACGATGAAACAGCGATGACCACTTTGCTGGACTCGCTGATGAAGCGGTCGAAGCAGGTACAGAACACACAGCTCCGGCACCATTCCTATCTGGACGATGACGCGGTCATTGCCCACGCAGAGGAGGCCAGCAACAGCGACAAGTTCAAGCGGCTCTTTGCCGGTGACTGGGAAGACCTCTATGACAGCCAGTCGGATGCAGATATGGCACTGCTGTCTATCCTTGCGTTCTGGTGCGGCTGCGATGAGGAGCAGATGGACCGTATTTTCCGCACTTCTGGCCTGATGCGTGACAAGTGGGATCGTCAGCAGGCTGGCACGACTTACGGTGCAATCTCTATTCGGAACACCGTCAACACTTGTGCTGCGGTGTATGTTCCTGTCAACGCACAGGACATCGTGGACGAGGAGTTCACGAATCTTGACCCGGATTCCAAATCCCCGGAGTTCCAGCCAGATATCACCAAACTTACTCTGTCACTGGATGAGATGGCTCCGCACACGAACCCTCGCTATGGCAGAGATGAAATCGGTCTGGGCAATATGTTCGCCGATTTTTTCAAACCTATCGCACGGTACAACAGTGAGCGTGGCATCTGGTATGTGTACGATGGCACCGTTTGGCAGCCGGATACGGAGAACCTCAAAGTGGCAGAGCTGGCAAAAATGCTGGCGGACAAGCTGTATGTGTTTGCCTTGACGATAACCGAGGAAGATTCCCGAAAGAGGTTCATTGACCGGGTGCGGAAACTACAGCTCCGAAAGCATCGGGAAACCATGCTGAAAGATGCGAAGTCTGTATTTCCACTGTCTATGCGGAGCTTTGATCAGGACATTTATCTGTTTAACTGCAAAAATGGTACGCTCGATTTGCGAACTATGGAGTTCCGGGAACACCGCCCGGAGGATTATCTCACAAAGGTGTCGCCGGTTACTTATGACCCGAATGCAGATTGTCCACGTTGGCACACCTTCATGGATGAAATCATGCAAGGGGATAAGGAACGGTCAGACTATTTGCAAAAGGCTATCGGATACTCTCTGACTGGTGATACCAGAATGGAATGTCTGTTCATCCTCTATGGCCCGACTTCTCGAAACGGCAAAGGCACTACGATGGAGAGCATCCTGCGCATCATGGGCGAGTATGGCAAGAACGCTGACCCGACCATGCTGCAAGCAAAGTTCAATTCACAGAGCAATGGACCTACAGAGGAAATTGCTCGATTGGCGGGAGCTCGCTTTGTCAATATCTCAGAGCCTGCCAAAAAGCTGACCATCGATGCAGCTCTCACAAAACGTTTGACCGGTAACGATACGATCACGGCCCGGTATCTGCATGAGAACAGCTTTGAGTTTCGTCCGAACTTCAAGATTTTCATCAATACGAACCATCGTCCGAACATCACGGATCTGACCTTGTTTGATTCAGGGCGAATCAAGATTATTCCCTTTGACCGGCACTTTGATGAGAAGGAGCAGGACAAGGATTTGAAGACCACATTTGCCAAGCCGGAAAATTTGTCTGGCATTCTGAACTGGATGCTGGAAGGCTACAAGATGTTCCGCAGTCAGGGGTTGGAAATGCCGGATTCTGTCATCAACGCAACAGATGATTACCGTAAAGCGTCAGATAAAATTGCACAGTTCTGTGAAGCATGTCTGGTGTCGAAACCGGGAGCGATGTTGCGCAGCAAATCGGTCTATAACCGGTATAAGCAGTGGAGCGAAGCAAATGGCTATCATGCCGAAGGCATCAAGAATTTCAAAACGGAGTTTCTGAAGCATTTTGTGGAAGACCGGCGCAGACCTCCGGATGGCGGTGAGAAGACCACGGTGGTTCTCGATGTGGACTTCCTTGTTGATGATGATGATCCGCCGCCCGAATTGGTACCTGTATGAGGTCAGAGCGACCATGCCTAATCGCGCTTTTGCCACAAGAATAGGGCAGAGTATCTCGAAAAAGTGCGTAAAATCAAGGCTTTTCGAGATTCTTTGCACGGCTGGGGCAGTTGGGGCAAGCAAAAACGGTTTTCTCTATTATTATATTCTTTTATATGTATTTTATATTTTATCTGCCACATCTGCCCCAAAAGATAAAAATATAGAATACAAGAAAACAAAAAGAACGAAATATCAAGAAAAAGTAAGGCTGAGGAGTGGCAGAGAGCTTTTCGATGCAAAATGAAATCTGCCACGGTCCTGCCACAAATCCTTTGTGGGTTATGTGGCAGACACATTTTTCAGAAACTTAGCAGGCAGCTTTTGTGGGTGCCCTTATTTGTGGGCAACGGCAAAGGCGGCCTGCTTTGTGATACATGAGAAAGTGAGGGCTTTTTATGGCGAAGAACAACAATGAGGACTTCATGGGATGTGGCACGTTGGGGTACAAGGATATCAAGCTGATCGGCATTCAGCCTCTGCATCCCGGCATGACCGTCATGGTGGTCGACACCGATGCCGACGACAATGTCGTGATGCGCGACTGTGTTGAAACCGGAAACTGCTACTGCCTTGCGCTGGTGGAAGAGAACGGTGAAAAAGCAGTTTATCCGTTTGCACTGTCGACTTTCTACGGTGTTGACCTGAGAGCCACGGTGGTTCCGATTCGGCATTGTCCGAAGTGCGGCAAACGCATGCGGCCGCACATGGAGGAGGGTGATACCGGCACGCTGTATTACACCTGCGGTCGGTGCGGACGGATGGAACACAGCTGGCTGGAACCTAGCGAACTGGAAGAACCCGGCGAAACCGACATGGATTGCAAGGAGGACAAAGCTCATGAGTAAGATCATCACCTGTGAACAGGTCAGCAACGGCCACCCCGATAAGATCTGCGACCAGATCGCAGATGCCATTGTGACCGACATCCTCCATCATGACAAGACCGCCCGTGTGGCAATCGAGTGTCTGCTGAAACGCAACCAGCTCTTTATTGCTGGTGAGGTCAGCACCGACTACCAGCCCAACTACCAGCAGCTCGTCCACGAGGTCATCAACCGCATCGGTGCCAACAAGCTGGGCTTTGATTTCTGTGACCTGCTCCACATCGGCATCCTGGTCGATAAACAGTCACCGGATATCGCGCTGGGTGTGGACAAGGGCGGTGCCGGTGACCAGGGCATCATGTACGGCTACGCCACCAACGAGACGGCAGAGCAGATGCCGATTCCCTACATGGTCGCCACCAAGTTCCTGCAACTGCTGAAGAACCATCCGTCCAAGATGTTCCGGGCAGATGCCAAGGCGCAGGTCAGCTACGACTACGACACCGGCCGGATCACCACGTTCCTCTGCTCCGTGCAGCACAGCCCGGATGTGGAGGTCAGCGACTTCCGCCACATCATCGAATCCATGATGGTGTTGGCTGCGTGTGAGTACAGGCTGGATGGGAACTTTGAGAAGCTCGTCAATCCCACCGGTCGTTTTGTCATGGGCGGCAGCTACGCCGACTGCGGCGTGACCGGCCGCAAGCTGGCATGTGACACCTATGGCGGTATCGGTCGCATGGGTGGCGGTGCGCTGAGTGGCAAAGACCCCACCAAGGTGGATCGCTCCGCAGCATATATGGCACGGAAGATTGCCAAGGACATCGTGCAGGCCGGCTACGCTGACAAGTGCGAAGTCCAGCTGGCCTACGCCATTGGCGTGGTTCAGCCGGTGGGTGTGTCGGTGGAGTGCTTCGGTACGGAACACCAGCCGCTGGACTTCATCGAAGCCTACGTCAAGGACAGCTACGACCTGACTCCGCAGGGTATCATCCAGCGGCTTGGTCTGCTGGACGTGGACTACAACAAGGTCAGTGCCTACGGTCACTTCGGTAAGTCCGGGCTGCCGTGGGAGGAATGACCCATGCCGCGCCGACCCAAGGTGCCGTGCCGACAGCCCGGTTGCCCGGAGCTTGTGGAACCCGGCACACTCTACTGTGAGAAGCACCTGCCGCTGCATCCGGAAGTGACAAGATCCGCTGCTAAGCGCGGCTATGACCGGCGATGGCAGAAAGCAAGAAAGTCGTATCTGGAAGCTCATCCGCTGTGTGTGGAGTGTATGAAAAACGGTCGATTTGTTCAGGCTACAGTTGTGGACCACATTATTCCACACCGTGGCAATCAGCAATTGTTCTGGGATCAGAGTAACTGGCAAGCACTGTGTGAACATCACCACAACTTGAAGACCGGCAATGAGGACAGCAGTCCGACATATACCTACTGATTTTCAGAATGGATTCATTCCTGTGGTGAGATTTGTCAAGTGACCTATTGACTTTATGGGATAAATCCCCTATAATAAAAATGACAGAAGGGGGAATGCTATATGCCAACAATAAGTCATTTTTACGGAATCATCATCGTAATGTATTTACGGAACAAGGAGCATAATCCGCCGCACATACATGCAATCACACAGGATTATGATGCACCGTTTTCGATTGCAACCGGCGAGATTATGGAGGGAGAATTCCCGACCAAAGCGAAAGCGATGGTTAAGGAGTTCATCCTGAAATATCAACGAGAATTGGAGGAGATGTGGGAGACTGAGAAGTATGAGAAGCTCCCACCGCTGAATTGATATGTTTCATAAAGCAATCAAACTCGTATTCAAAGAAGGAACATCGCTAGAGCTGACTTTCCAGAACGGTGAAGTTAAGGCTTACGATATGGCGGTGCTGTTCCCGAAATACCCGCAGCTTGAAGCCTTGAAAAATAGAGAACTCTTCCTGTCCGGTAAACTGATGGGTTCCTACGGAATCATCTGGAATGACGATCTGGATATCGAAGCAGAGACGATATACGAAGATGGCGTGACCGTTCGACAGGAAACGGTGCCAATCAATTTCAGAGTTGCAAACGCTGTGGCTACAGCCCGTTCTGTTGCCGGAAAATCTCAAATGGAACTGGCGGCACTGACGGGGATTGACCAGTCGGATATTTCAAAGATTGAAAGAGGAGCCGCAAATCCGTCTATTGCAACGCTGAATCGAATTACTGAAGCACTCGGAATGAAATTACAAATTTCAATAAACTGAATAGCTTCCCTCTGAAGGGCGTCTACCGTGCATGTTGCAGGGTAGGCGCTTTTTTCATTCTTAGAACTACCCCACCGGGGGCCGGGGTTACTTCTCTGTGGTGAAGTCAGACGGAGACCGGTGGCCCCTTTCGTGTGAAAAAACGCAAAATTCATAGGCCGGGGGTCCCGGAATTAACGGCGCAAAATGAACAAGGTGAAGATGCGGGCATCGGGGTGAAAGCTCCGGTGCCTTTTGTTTTCCCCGAAATGAACCAAAGCGTGTGAAAATCCTTGCAACTTGGAACTTTTCGCACGTTTTAGCTTGCTCCGGGGCAGAGAGAGGCAGAGCGCAGCCGGACGCCGCAAAAACAAACTAACCTGGCGGGTCAGGGCCGATTGCCGCTTCGCTTCTTTTCGTATGCTTTTTGAGATTTTCCACCAGAACCGCCATAGAAACGGCGAAAAATGAGGGAGGGGTGAGGCAGATGGAAGATTACACAGCCGAGATGGTCAAGGACATGGCGTTTTCGTTCTGTCCGCAGTGTGGAACTGCCATCGTGCCGAACCACCGGGGCAGACCGAGAAAGTTCTGCTCCCCAGAATGCCGGTCTAAGTGGAACAACACACACCCAAGACCACAGAACTGGAAGACCGTGCGGTCAAAGGTTTGCCCGGTGTGCGGTAGAGAGTTTTCCTACCGGCACCAGTATGGACTTCCAAGAAAATATTGCAGCCGTGCCTGTGCCAATAAGGGCAGGGCGAAAGGAGAGAACAGCATTGGAGAATAAAGTGATTGGCGTATTTGCAGTCTGCAACACCGCAGGCATCTGTGTACATGCGGTTGACCATGCGGAGGACAGAGTCCTTGCCTCTATGAACGGGAAAGACCCGGAATGGTGTCCGATTACGGAAAAGCCGCAGTCGGAGATGGGTGGGGACAGCGATGAACTGGAGTCGGGCTTTACGTTCGGCTCCTTTTTCGTGCCGTTCTCCGAGGTCATGCGTGTGTGAAACCTGAAACTGGAGGAACTACATGAAATCAACTGCTGAACTGAAGATGCTGCCGGTGTCCGTACTCAAGCCGGCAACATACAACCCCCGGAAAAAGCTGAAGCCGGGGGATAAGGAGTACGAGAAGATCAAGAATTCCATTGAGGAGTTCGGTTTTGCTGATCCTCTGGTGGTCAATGCCGACATGACGATTATCGGCGGTCACCAGAGACTGACCGTAGCAATGGCACTGGGCTACACCGAAGTGCCATGCGCGGTCGTGGACATCGACAAGACCAGAGAGAAAGCCCTGAACATCGCGCTGAACAAGATCACTGGTGCGTGGGATGACTCGCTGCTGGCAGACCTACTCAAAGACATCGAGAATTCCAACTTCGACTTGGGCAAGACCGGCTTTGATCCCCCGGAGATTGAGACGCTGTTCAACAAGGTCCACGACAAGGATGTCAAGGAAGATGACTTCGATGTGGAGTCTGAGCTGAAGCAGCCGTGCTTTTCCAAGACCGGGGACATCTGGCATCTTGGTAAACACACAGTCATCTGCGGAGACTCTACTGACCCGGAGGTGTACAAAAATCTGTTGGATGATACCAAAGTCAATCTGGTTTGCACCGATGCGCCTTACTTCGTGAAGCTCGAAAATGCATCTGGCAGCATCAAGAACGATGACTTGGATGACAAGTCCGCCTATGAGTTTTTGATGAAAGTTTATGCCAACTTCAAAAATGCGATGGCGACCGATGCGTCCATCTACGAATTCTATGCGACCATGAAAGCCCGCGTGTTTTACGATGCTTTCGAGGATGCAGGATTCAAGGTTGGTGCTGGCCTGATCTGGAAGAAACCTCGCGCACCGCTGATGCGTACCGATTGGAAGTTCAACTCGGAACCCATCATCTTTGGCTGGCGCAAGGATGGCCGTCACCGCTGGTACGGAGATCAGAAGCAGACCAATGTGTTCGAGTTTGATAGTATCAAGAACTCCAAGGAGGATGGTTTTGGTCATCCTTCAAGCAAGCCGGTTCCGCTGATTGCCTATCTCATCAAGCAGTCCACTATGACCAATGGTATTGTTCTGGACGGTTTCCTCGGCAGCGCATCTACCATGATGGCCTGTGAACAAATCGACCGTGTCTGCTATGGTGTGGAACTGGAGCCGAAGTTTGTGGATGTGGCCGTCAAGCGGTATATCCAGTTCAAGGAAGGTCGTTACGAGGATGTGTATGTCATCCGCGATGGTCAGAAGCTGAAGTTTGATGAGGTAGCCTCTTTTGAGCCGGAAAGTGTGAATGCGCATGAGTAATGTGAAATACACGTTTTCCGATGACGGCAAAACCGGATATGGATGGCTTCATGATGGAACACGGTTTCTGTTTGATGCCGAGGATTTCGAGAAAATCAAGGACACGAACTGGTATCGCAATCTAAATGAAGATGATAGCCGTCGACTTTATATCACTACCCATAATGGAGTCTACCTGCACCGGTATATTTTACCGAATGTGCCTGTGGGTTACGAGGTCGATCATATCAGTCTGGATACGTTGGATAATCGAAAGTGTAATCTTCGCGTTTGTACTCACCAGCAGAACCAGTGTAACCAGCCCTTGCAGAGAAACAACACATCAGGTGTATCGGGCGTGAGCTTTTACCCTCCAAGAAACAAATACCGCGCAAGAATCAAAGCGAGTCAGCATGATATCCATCTTGGCTATTACCTGACTTTTGAGGAAGCGGTACAAGCTCGAAATGTTGGGATGTGGTGTATGTTTGGAGATTACGGTCGTTACAATGATGTGGCAGATGCTCCAGAGTGGATAAGAAAACAGGTTACGGAAAAATGTATGTGCTTTGCAGACCATGCGGTATGCGGCGCATTTTGTTTTTCCGGGGAGGTGTCAAATGGCTGAACCCAAATGTGTCCTTATCCACGATAACTTCCAGAACTTCAAGTCCTACAATATCCCCAAGGCACAGCTGGTGATCGCAGACATCCCGTATAACATCGGGGCAGATTTCTATGCCAGTCGGCCGG
>Ga0129310_1001362_pt1 | contig 21734 bp, 19 predicted proteins | sample Go1ome_2_FD_94433 | JGI IMG/M metagenome (GOLD analysis project Ga0129310, IMG submission 94433) | Western lowland gorrila individual fecal microbial communities from Wisconsin, USA - Go1022A metagenome | ecosystem: Host-associated > Mammals > Digestive system > Large intestine > Fecal | place...
AAGATTTACCTGAGCCATGTTTAATACCTCCTGTTTGTGTTTTTGTGGTGATTACATTATACAGGATGAGCATGGCTCATTTTTAATAAATATTAATTTACACCATTATATGGACATAACTGCCTTGCCTCTTCGAGCAAGCTTTATACTGCTTGTTTTCTCTGATTTCAGCTAATTCTAAAGCAAAAATCTCGGAAAAATTAGCTACTGGTGATTGCCACCACTTGCTTTTCTCTAATTTTAGCTAATTCTGAAGCAAAACTCTCGAGAAAATTAGCTGGTGGTGGTTGCCACCACTTGCTTTTTTCTGATTCCAGCTAATTCTAGAGCAAAACTCCTTGATAAATTAGCTACTGGTGGTTGCCACCACTTGTTTTTCTCTAATTTCAGCTAATTCTAGAGCAAAACTCCTTGAATAATTAGCTAGTGGTGGTTGCCACCACTTGCTTTTCTCTAATTTCAGCTAATTCTAGAGCGATAATCCTTGAAAAATTAGCCCCTACCTAGTTTCGCAGCAAACTTGGCAAGTTCGTCCGGGATGTGTATTGTCTGCGGGCAGACTTGCTCGCAGCTGCGGCAACCGATACAGCATTCAGGCTGCTTGTCAGACGCAACGGACGCAAGACCCATTGGCGCTATGAAGTCGCCAGCGCCGGCAACCATCGCCTCGTTGTACATTTTGAGGAGGAACGGAATGTCCAGGCCCATTGGGCAGTGCGACACACAGTAGTGGCACGCTGTACATGGGACCGTAGTCTTGCGAATCATTTCGTCGGCGATAGAGAGGATAGTCCTCATTTCTTCTTCGTTCAGTGGCTTGTCGGTCTCGAAGGTCTTCAGGTTGTCCTTCACCTGATCGAGATTCGACATGCCCGACAGAATCATCGTCACGCCGTCCAGGGACTGAAGGAAGCGGAAGGCCCATGCAGGCACACCCTCGTCAGGACGGAGCGCCGCTAGCTTCGCAGTGTCCTCGTCAGACAGAGTGGCAAGCTGGCCGCCACGAACAGGCTCCATAACCCAGATAGGGATGTTTAAGCCATTTAGGAGCTCAACCTTGCCCTTCGCATCCTGGAATGAATAATCGAAGTAGTTCAGCTCAATCTGGCAGAACTCCATGTCCTTTCCGTAGGCATCCAGAAACTTCTTCATGCAGTCGAGATCACCATGGCTCGAGAATCCAAGATGCTTGATGAGGCCCGCCTTCTTCTGCTCCATCAGGTAGTCGTAAATGCCATACTGCGGATCAAGATACGCGTCAACGTTCATTTCGCAGACATTGTGGAACAGGTAGAAATCGAAGTAGTCCACCTGACATTTACGCAGCTGATCCTCGAAGATTTCCTTCACCTTCGGCATGTTCGACAGGTCATAGCCTGGGAACTTAGAAGCAAGGTAAAATGAATCGCGAGGGTAATCCTTCAGAAGCTGCCCTACGACTATCTCAGACTGTCCGCCGTGATAACCGTAAGCCGTGTCGTAGTAATTTACGCCCGCATCCATGCAGAGCTTGATCATCTCGCGAGAAGCTTCCACATCAATCTCGCTGTCCTTCCCACCAATAACTGGTAGACGCATATTTCCCATACCAAGTGCCGATAACTTAAGATCCTGAAAACTCTTGTAAACCATAGTAATAACCTCCCTTAATCTCTATATAATCTTCTTCAACAACACATTCCTAATTATTCTTCATCGATGCCTTCATCCTCATCGATGCCTTCATCCTCATCGATGCCTTCTTCCTCATCAAAATCCTCATCATAACCCTCATCCACCTTTTCTTCATCAGCAGACCTCTGGATTATGACATTTGGATTCATCTCCAACAGGCGCTCAAAGAGCTCTTCCCTCTCACTAGGCAGAAAGTCAAAATAATGTGCATACTTGTTAGCCGTGAGTATATAAGTCTGTCCATCAGTCGCAACCGCCTCGACAATATATCTTTCTATCTTTTTTGAACTGTCTGTCTCAGAAGCCCATTCGACCTTATTGAAGGCATGTATACTCTGCACCTCACTGTACTTAAGAGCCACCTGCCCCTCGTGATCAGAGCCGCCTTCACTACGAACGCCGACCACCATATTCTGAGTCAGATATATCCTCAGGGATTCAAGCCATACAGCCCCTTTCTCACACGCCTCTCTATCAATATCTCGAGCAGTGATATCACCACCAAGAGATATAACCTTACGCGATGTCCTCCATTCGGTAATGCTACTCCAGAAGAAAGGCAAAGTAATCACGCCAAATATCATACCGAGAAGTGCCATGCTCCCTTTATATACACTCCAGAAGTTAAGCTTCTTACACTCAATGCAGGCACCACCAAGAATGTCATCCATAGATATAATACCTATCTTCTGCCCCGTAATCCTGCTCGCTTCAGAAGCTACTTTATCTCTTCTCTTCGAATCGGCTATATAAATAGTTACTCCCTCTATACGGTAAGTCCCCGACGCTTCTACTTCAGACTTAATCTTCTCATATTCCTTTTCCTTAATTTCCGCCAGTCGATATTCATTTCCATCAGACAGCAGATAGTAATTCGACTTCTTGTAAGCCTTGCAAAGATATATAGGCGCCTCGGTGATATCAAAATATACCGCCTTTTGTGCAAGATTTCCTTCAGCCTCCAAAGCCGTATCGATATGCTGCACATTTGCAAGCGCCTTCGTCGTCGTTATAAATCCATAAATTAATGCCACAACACTTATGGTCATAAATATACTTGCGAAGATAAAGACTCCAAGCATAACAGAGTAATTCGATCTGATATTCTTATTCTTGTAAAACATTTTGTAAAATCCTTTCTAGTTCAAGATAGCATTCTCATACACTTCTATCCCGAGCCCCAGCAGCTCCACAATCTCCAGTTCATCCAGCGCATCAAAGTACGCATTGTGAGTCTCCCGATATCTAGGTTTCAGCATCCCCAGAATCTGTTCCACTCCATAGCCCCTCTTCAGTCTCCCCGACAGGCAGCAGTCCATGTCATCGGTGATAGCGCGGTTGTACTGCTTATAGGCAGCTATCTTCATGATGTCCACCCACGTGTAGGATGCAAGTTCAGGCAAATGACGATAATCAAATGAGGCATTATAAGCAAATATAGTACTAACCACCTCTTCATCCAACACGCTCTCTATACCCTCTATCGCTTCCTCACGCGACAGCACCTTAGTCTTCTTCTTCGGTGTATCAAAAAGCGTATTCGAAAACATTCCACCACTCTCATATTCAGGTGAAATGATATAATACTCCGATCTAATCTCTCTCTTAGTCTCCACGTCTGCAATGACGATACCGACAGACATCACCTCATCCGTCCAGGTAGTCTCAGTATCGAGGACTGCAAAACGCTTGATTCCGTCTAGTTTATTCATCTCGTTCATATATACTCATCCACGTAACTATGTAATATATCCTGCAACTCCTCATCCATGTATTCAAAGTCATCAGGGATATTCAGCGTTACAATCTGCTTTCCACTTACTTCTTCGGAGTACTTCTCACGAAGTCTCCTCAAATGCTTCTTCTCAAAGCAAAATATCAAATCCGCCCATCCAAGAAGTCCAGGAGTTACTTTAATCCTGGAGTTCTTCTCAGTACCGGCAGATCTAACGCAATGTCCGTTAATGCCGTCAAATAACTTCTCAGCCGTTAAGCTGCGCCGCTTATTCTGGCTGCATACAAATAAAATATTCAAATAATAAAATCCTCATGTAAATTTATCTTCTCGAAATAACATCAAGTTAATTATTATATATACTATATAATCTTTACCATTTCCATAATAGTCACAAAAAATTAGCTTTTAACTAAATACTTTTAATTTGGTAATGATTTACCTAAAGAAACCTCTTTTTTCCCATTAGAAAAAATAATAACTCGACTCCATTTTCGATATATATCTAACGATATCGTATGTTTAATTGAGTCAATATGACCAGCCTTTGATTTATTAACATTAGCAATTTTAATGACAAGCTTCTTAAGATTACTTTTTGTATTTCTCACATTTGTTATTACTTCATTAAATACATCCATATCCGGAAGTAAATCATCTATGATATTATCTGAAACCGTATTTATTACAAAATTGTTATTATCAATTTCAATCTCTGTATCCCGTCCATATCTTGAAATAATATATTCATATAATTTATTCTGATTTTTATATCCATACAAACTATCAATATATGATACTGCTTTTGAAACTCCATAAGCATTTACAATTTCATAATCGACATTGAATCTATAGTCATATGCTCTTTTTATATACTCTTGCAAACTATCTCTAATTTTATACTTATTTTCCAAGCAATTAAGTAATTCTTTATCTAAAGAATCCAGTTTAAAAGCTTCTTCAATATCATATCTTGATTGAATTAATCTGTGATTTTCCAAAATCACACACAAAGCCCATACAATAATATGTTCTTCATATTCTTCTCTATTATCTAAATCACTAAATTCTTTTGTTAGTAATAATTTAAGAAAGTCAACCTTTGTTTTTACTACATAATCTGTCTTAAAAATATCTACAACATTCTCATGGTTGTTATATTTTTTAAATATTTCAGTAACTACAAGAATTATACCTAGGTAATGTTCAAAACTAATCATATCTACATATTCATGATTAAGCATACCTTTTACTCGATTCTTAACAAATCTCTCAAATCGTTTTTCTTCTGTTGTTGCTTTTCTAGGTTTTACTAATTCATAATCTACACCTTTATCTAAGACACAGCTTTCTGTTTCATGCATACTAGAATTATTTACATTAAAAGAAGCAGGATGTAAAAACCTTTGCAAAAATATACCACGTATTCTTTCAACATAACTATATCGTCTATATAATGATTTATATTCATACCTCAATTCAGTATCTACAACAAACGATTCATCTTCATCAGTATCTTCGCCTTCTTCATCCATAATCCTCTGTTGGTTAATAATCGCTTTCATTTTTCTATTTTCAAGTATTTCATCTACACACATTAGTTCTGCATTCAAAAGATTAATTCTATCATCTAGAAATTTTTCACCCTCCGAATTGATATTAAACTTTTCAACATCACTCTTATCTGAAATATCTTTCCTATTTACTGAAAGCGTGTATCTGTCAATAACCCAACATCTGACAACTTCTTCTTCACCATCAATTTGGGCAGTCACATCAAAAACAATATGCATTTCTTCTGCATATTCTTTACTTATAAATACAACATAATCTTCTTCTGATTTTTTATATTCTAAATCCAGGTCCTTATATAAAAAATGAACAATACCATTTACATTACATTTTAGATGACACTCTATTCCAGACTTTGTTGTTTCAGCAAAAATAAATCTAATCTTATTATTCTTATGTTCTTCTACAGTAATTGGCTTACTGATTAATGTTTCATTTTTTATAACATGTAGATTATTAAAATACTCATCAAATTCTCCACACTCACCTACATCAAGCAAATCACATTCAATATTACCATCTGTTATATAATTATCTGTTAATGCGCTTCTAGTACAATTCGCACTTCCATAAAGAATATAATCACGCTCAATTCCTTTAAACAGAAAGACTTTTCCATGATAAAATCCATATGAATTGTTATCCTTGAATGAATCAAAAAGGTTAATGGTATATCTATTCTCATAATCCAAAGGAAATGTACTCATCTTCTGTTGAATATATAAAACAATATTTGCATTCGGAAATGTCTCTTCAAATTTATCAATAGCAGATGCCTTTCTATCAAAATATGGTACTGCTATTTTTATTTCTTTAATATCATCCTTAACAATCGACTTTAATTGATTAATAATTGTATCTTCATAGTTTCCGATAAAGAAACGATCACTTACTTTATTACATTTACTATAATAAACAAAATCTTTACACTCATTAATCAATGAACTATCTAGTCCATATGATAAACTATCTATCTGAGCAAAATACTTTATAGCTTCAACAATAAGATTCTGAAATTCTGGATTTTTTTCTGAATAATCTATAACGTTATATATCTCATTGTTTTTTTCATATCCTGATGTTTTTATATTTGCTGATGATATGATCAGTTTTGCTTTTCTCTCTCCTAATAGCAAAACTATCTTGGGATGAAATGCGCCATTTATAGAGACCGGTGTAACAATATATTTTTTTCCTAAGCCTATATTAATATATTGCTTATCCAAATCAGATAGAGTTTTTTCAAATTCTTTCGAATCAACAAAAAGACTAATCTTTCTAACACCATTATCAAATAACCTGTTCAGAATGGCACGCTCAAAATAATCAATTTCAAAATTAAATGTAGTAAACAAAGCTACTTTGTAATCTCGACTTTTCGTTATCTCTTCAATTATCCGAGTTCTATCATCCATATATCCGCCTATCATTTCAAAATATCCAAATCTCTCATAACTTGTGCCAATTGATATAGTCTAATACCCTGGAACGCCATATCAAAATCATGTATAAAATAATAATAACCATCTACTAATTCAAAGTAAAAGCCATCTCTTCTCTGAAGCAGTTTTTCAAACGCTGTTCTATAATGCTGTTCAATCAACCATTGATCCATAATATATACAAGTAATTCTTTTACAGATTTGTTCATATATTTCTGAACTGTCAAAAACAACTCTTCAAAAGAAATCGATGATGTATCATCCCCCCAAGTCAAATATGCAGCCTCTTTATCAAAATCATCTCTGTCTACAAATCTGTTATACATAGATAGTATAATTTTAAGGCCGTTCTCTAACATATTCTCCTTTTTTCGCAAATGTGCAGCATCATCAATCATTAACTCTCTTTCTTCAAAATTAAAATTGCACTTTTCTAGTAAAGCAGCAACTGATGAATTAATATCTATGTTCCATCTAGATTCTTTAATACTATCCTCAATCCAAGAATTCTTTGTTTTAGCGTCATAATGTAATAGAGTCAACATATATTTCCATATACACTCCAAACCGCTTGTGAAATACTGTCTCCCAACTACTATTTCCCATCCATTAGAAACAGTTCTTATCTCCTCTGGAATATCTTCTTTTCTTCCTCTTACTGAAAACGCATCAAATAATATATCTCTATAACCATATAATCTTGCATCTTCCATGTTATATTTTTCAAATATATATTTCAGATATTCTGCGCTATCATGCAACATAAAATATTGCTCATTTTCGAACAAATGTTTTTTTAGGCTATCTTTACACCCATTAAACCCACTAAGGCCTAGATTTATTACTCTTCCATATTCCTCAAGAACTTTTCTAGGAATAGGACTATCATTCAATCTATAAGCTTTATAGTATTCTGTATCCTTTATTACATCTTGGAATGATAAAGCCAATTCTTTACCAGAGGAAGTAACTTTAGGAAATGAAAATCTGCGATTATTATCTACATCAATCTCTCTAATATAGTCCATTGATATACAACCGGCATTATAGTACTGCATTCCACCAAAAGTAGAAATAAAGTAGTCTTCATTATACAAATATGGACCATCCGGATTTTGAATCATATCAATTTCTGTTTTTTGTTTTCCGACTAAATTATATTGATCTGGCGAATTGATAAGTAGTTGAGAGAGAACAAAAAAATAATCTTGCCTTTTTAAAAATGGCTTATCAAAAGCATCATATGTATGTTCTTCTATTCCTGAATTTTTATAAAAATCATAATAATTCCATACCATAAAAGGCCAGTAAAAAGCCCTTGGAGTTACCGTATTAACTATTGGACATAATTCCGCAGATATTGACGCAGCGACACCTTCAATCCCTAAACTGTCTCTGGTTGTAAAATTATAAGTATTTTTATTTAATAAAGGTCCTTTTCTCATAGATGGTCTCCTTCTAAACAAAACATAAATCTTTCAATCTGATTCCATCTTTGTAAACTAAATCCAAATAATAAATTCGAGCGCTAATCTCTTATGAAATATTATCATAAATCTAATATTTCTAAGCGTTGTTTTGATGTCATCTTATCTTTGTAATTAGCAGCACCAGAGAACAAAGCTCCAAGGAACTTTGTATTTTTCATATTTACTTCTTTGAAGTCAACACGTACTAATGTAGCTCCCGTAAAATCACCGCAACTGATATTTGAATAATCAAGATCTGAATTCTCAAGATTACAGCTTATTGCATTAACATACATTAGATTAACCTTTTGTAAAGAAGCTGTCTGACCTGTAACATTTCGTAAATCAACCTCTCTCATATTAGAACCATCAAATGTAGCATTTATGATATTGCAAAATCTCATATTAGCTTTTGAAAGATTCGCCTTTTTTACTATAGCATTTTCAAATGTGCAGCCTTGAAGATTTGCTCCACTGAGATTTGCACCCGAAAGATTGCATGCAAAGAAATTGGCCATTGATAGATTTACGCCCGAAAGATTTACTTTTCTCATATCCGAGTCACTGAAATCTGCTCTTACACCATCCGGCTGGTTCTTTAACCATTTATCATGCAATTTTATAATCTCATCCAGATTCTTCTTAATTTTACGATCCAATTTTACTAACTTCTCTTTCTTATCTTTACTTATCGCTATTGTTCAAAAGTTTAAAACCTTCACGATACATAACTAGTCTAGTTTGCATATCTTTTATTCGATTAATCTCTGATTGCAAATAGAGTCTTAATTCTTCATCCATAACATAAAGGTATAAACCCTTTTGACCTCTTGTGAATAGAACCTTATATGTATTTCGAATAATTCTATCTAGTATTCCTATGTCCTCTGGTTTTGGATATCTTTGATGCGGACGTTTAAACTCTCCAGATCCTTTAGGATGCTTCGTATAATCAGTAATGACTTTGCCATTTCGATATAATAAGTCATCACCTATAATAAGACCAACATACTCAAACTCCATTCCTTGTGATGTATGAATACAACCAACCTCATCGATAGAACTAGGATCAACAGCAAAGTATTTAGTCTTGTTCCACTGAGCATGAAAATCATCTATATTGATATCTATCTGACTCTTATCTTTCATACTTATCCACGGAAAAACATCACCACTAAGCATACGACAAGGATTTTCGCACTCACTATTCTTTTCTTTTATAGCTTTATGCATATCAGAAACATTATCAAATATCTTGATATCATAATCCATTATTTGAGTCATGTTCTCTACAGGTTTATTGTATAAAATACTTTCAACCCAACTTATATATTCATCAGAGCCATTACATCTAAACTGAGATTTTAATATATATTTGTCATCTTCTATAACATCTGCATGCTCAAGCGCAGCAGCTTTCTTTATATTCTCAATAGTACCAAAATCTTTAATATCAATCTGCTGAGTTTCATCAATAAAGAAAACCGATACCTTAGAAGCATGAATTATCTCTTGTATCTGATTATTTCCATAAAACATAAAGGATACTTTTGTTTTCTCAGTCAACCTATGAGCCTCATCGACTATAAGACAATCAAACTGTTTATCCATATTGAAGTTCTCTTTATGGAAATCGCCAGAGCCTCTGAATAGAGTTCTTAGTATCTTATAATCCGGTATATCGCGGGTAAGCATCTTTGAATACGCTTCTTTAATATAGCTACTCTTTGCAACATAAAATGCTGTTCTGCCTTCGCGATGCAAATAACCCAATAAGTGAAGTGCAATTAATGATTTACCAGTACCTGCTCCACCTTTTACTATGATAACCTTTCTCTTCTTATCTTTAAGAGCTACCTTTATTTCTTTTTTCAGATTGGAAAATGCTATTCTTTGCTGATCAATCAATTCGATCTTACTGTTGCCCTGAATAGAATCAGAAAGACAATCAACCAAAAACTTTGATGGCTTAATTCTACCATTACTTATTTCATACAGGAGATTTACACTGGTTTCTTTTTGTATCTTCTCACCAACAAACTTTGAAAATGCAATCCATTCATCACTTAGAAAAGCTGGAGCTTTATTTAGACCTTCTGAATATACCTCATTCTTAATTTCATCTGTATAATCGGTGTTATAATCATGCAGAAAGCAGCATGTATATATATTTACAGGATTATCTTCTATATACTCATTAAAGTTAGATATTGTAGTACCATATGAAAAAGCTTGCCAAGAAGGATGAACTCTTTCTTCCTTACCAAGCAAGACAATATCACTCATATCCGTATGTTTAACCTTGTCCCACTGTTTTAATTCAACTATAACAACATTCTTCTGATTTTCATCATCTTCACCTGCAATGATAAAATCAATTCTCTTATTGGTTAGTGGAACATTTAACTCAAGTCCCACCTGAGCCTTTGGTGGAATAACTACATTTGAAAGAGCATTCTTTACAGAACTTAAAGATACACGAAATGACTTTTTCTCACTATCAGAGAACCCCCTATTTAAGGCCGCTTGAATCTGTGAAACAATCATTCCTCCATTAATATCCTTACAAAACTCTTCATAAGTTTTATTATAAGCTAGCATAACGCCTCCAACTGTTACCAAACCTTTAATATATCATTATATATCCCACATCTGATATCCTTGTCTTCTTGCCGAATCATAAACTGGTCTCATATTCTTCTCCAAAATATTAAAGAATTGTTCCTTTGTATTGCCTGGGATATAGAGCTCCTGATTTGCCCAAATCGAATGAAGATTATCCTTGAAGCATTTCTCATATAGCCTATGCATGTCATCACTCGAAGATATGCGTTCATACATAAGAAATTGATTGCTGGCAAATCCTTTGAAGAATGGTTCCCATGGAGGAAGCTTATTACTCTTGCTAGAGTTAAGGCTTGAGTCCATAGGCATAAGATTCCACAGCTCATCGTTCATAACAAATGACCAAGGAACAAAATGATCTATATCAAATGACTTACCATTAAGCGCATCACCATTGAATACATCGCATATTTCATTCTCAGTCATGATTCCATTCCAAAGTTTTCTCACATTATCAAGCTTACGCATCTTCTCATCTAATGGAGTTAGCTTATAGACTAGACCTGGAACATCAGGATTATTATTCTGAAGCCACTTAATCTTCTCATATTGAATCCAACCAAGAATGGATACAGAATTATCCTGAATCATCTTCATCCATGCAGGATTGAAGATAACCTCTTTCTTAAGATTCGGACTAGTGCCAAGAACATAAGGTAATCGGCCATACTTACTATCAAACGCTTGAATATAATCAACTAGTCGAACAGTACTATCCCAATTTACTGCTGTATCAGACTTTACAAAAAATCCTGCCAAAGCTCTATAAGGAACCATATTGGTAAGCTGCTTCTTCTCTTCCTTTAGTTCTGTATCATGAAGTCTTATAGCATCCTTCACTTCCATCTTAGATACATTACTATTCAGACCACTCACCTTCTGAAGCTTAAGTACCGCTCTCTCTAATCCATCGCGGACCTCTCCAGAAACAATACCGCTAAGATGAATATGAAACTCTGTTACTGAATACCAAGCATTTGCTATCATCTCATCGATAAGGTCATTAAATGTTGTCTGAGAAACACCTTCAGATATAAGAATAACCATGGCTTCTAACCAGTAAAACTTGTAACAGAAAGAAGGATTCTTCATCATTTGAGAGAATCCTTCGATATCAAGCTTATTCTTATATTCCTCATCTATAATTGTTAATATATCCTGCTGCATAAGTTATTCACCATCAGTCTCCAGAGCATTCATATATACATTATAAGTAGTGTCATCAAAAAGTACCCACTTAATAACATCAAAGCTATCAGGATTCTTTTCTATATATTCTCTAGCAACTCCTATAGCTATTTTAGCTGCTTCATCCAGAGGGTAACTAAATATACCTGTCGATATAGAAGGAAATGCAATACTTCTTATCCCTTTTTCTAAGGCAATATCAAGGCATGACCTATAACAAGATGCTAGTAGTTCAGCTTCATGATACTTTCCACCATTCCATACAGGACCTGGTGTATGAATAATATATTTACAAGGAATATTATAAGCACCAGTTATTTTCGCCTGACCAGTCTTGCAACCATTTAGCATACGGCACTCAGCTAGAAGCTTTTTTCCTGCAGCACGATGAATAGCTCCATCAACACCACCTCCGCCAAGAAGAGAAGTATTTGCAGCATTCACTATAGCTTCAACACCATGGTCTTTTGTTATATCACCTTTTTCTAAAACAATAATATTATCCATCATCATAAATCTATAAATCACTTTCATCCTATCTAGTATTCTATTTAAAAACATAACAAATGCTCATCCACGTAACCATAAATTATCAAATAGGTCATTTTATCGATTTACCTTTTTCATACCAATTCTTGCCGCTATAATTTTACCTAAAGTAATAAAGTTAGATTTTTGAGATTGTTTTATCCTAATTTTAATTGCATTATTATCAAAATCTTGAATAATATAATCTTGAATAGTTGATATATTACGCCATTTATCTTTATCGTAAATAATTATCATAACGTCATTTCTATATTCAATACCAGTTATACCAATTAATGGAATCCTAACAAGACGTAAACTATTTCTTTTATCCTGATTAATAAACACGTAATTTTGATAAACGATTAGATAGTCAGCACAAATGCATACTATATCATCTATTCCTTCTATCATTTTAGTGTATAGCCTCGTATCAAATGGTTTTTGTATAACACTTAAATACTCATAAGCCGTAATACCATACATCTCACATACTGAATCATCTATTTCATTATATAACTCATTTTCAAATCGATATACATACATTATACCATCAACAAAATTAGCATTTTTTATTGATAAATTATAGAAAACATCAAATTCTGACTTATATAGAAGACCCATATTTAACAATTGTGAAATTATTAATTCACTACGAGATTTACTTATACAAAGACCTTTTTCGAGAAGTTCTGAAGCTCCCTTTCCAAACAACATAATTAATTGAATAGCTCGTTCAAAATAGACATCATATTGTTCTATACTAAACATTTTATAATAATTTTCATCAATTACTTCATTAGATTCTTTCTTTTTTGAAATTATATTATTTAATGTCATACCACTAATTAGAATAACACTATTTTTTATTGCTAATTCCTGAGCCGACTGCGTAAATATATTATTAGTTATTACTATAGCTTTGTCACAACCATAATATGCGGCTCCCGAATAGGCTTCCTGAATAGCTTTATTAGTAACAGGTTTAGTATAATATTTGCATTGTATACCATATTTATCACCATTTTTATAAGCAATAATATCAATTCCTTGATCTCCACTCTTACCAATATGTTCTATATTATAAAATCCTAAATCCATAAAATATGAGACGCATAGATCTTCATATTTTCTTCCATCAACGTCATCGACTTTTATATAATCAGCTTTGTTATAATTTCTATTGCCATTTAAAAAGGCCTCAACTTCTATTGATATCCAAGATTTTCTAAGTATATCTGCCTGAAAGCTGTCGAAATCTATATTTTCAGTACCGATTTTATAATACCTTCTATATAATTCTTCTTCAGATACAATACTAGTAAACCAGCTTTTCCAATTCATTTTTATAAAATGATAATCTGTCAGTTTAAAATTTAGTTTTGAATACTGAGCATAAAGAATATCCAAAGAATATTGTGCTACTATTCTTTCCTCTTTACTCCCCTTTTTAGTTCTATCTTCAAATATATCAAGTAATAATCCAATTATATTATTATCCATTGTTTCACCCCTATAATCAGAAAAACCTTAATATAAAAGGCTGAGATTAGTGTATATTTATAGTGTATCAACAACTAGGAAATGAACTACATCCATAAAACTTATGCCAGCTCTTGAACCTCTATATGCAGTCCTTATAACAAACATACTATTTTTATTTATTATTGTCTGAGTATTTTACCCATTTACGATTAATAAGCTTCACATTTTATTCCGCTATAAATGTTTTACTCACCAGTTCTTTCATTTCCTTCTTCACTTTTTCCGGACTTTTGATCACCACATTTCCTTCCAGCGCTATCACCCACGCCAGGAACTGACTGCTCACCGCGACGTCGACGCTCACCGTGAAGTGCTCATCGTCGACTGGGCGTAGGGACACGTCCTGTCCGAACTGATCTATGATGACATTTGCCATATCATTTTTGCAGAGCAGGGTTACTGTCTGGACCTCGCCGCCGTACATCCTAAAGTACTGCTCGTTGTACTTCGCTTTGTCCTGGCGCCCATACTCCGTCTTGCCCTTCCGCTTGATGTCCGTCACATCGACATTTCGCATCTTGTCCACGCGGTAATGCCGAATCTCCTTCCTATCATGGTCGTATCCGATAAGATAGTACCGCTCATCATCGAAATGAAGCGCCCACGGACTCACCTCGTAGAAGCCGCCCTCTCTACGGAACTCTTCTTCGCCCTTTACGTTCCAGCTGAAATACCTGAAGCGTATGGCTTTGTTCCCGATAATCGCTGTATGTATGGCATCCACCGCATAGTAGATGCTTTCATTCATGTTCTTAACCCGGCCAATCACCTTTACCTCACGATCTAGCAGCTTCGCATCGTAAATGCTGATTGACTTCTCTAGTTTCTTTATAAGATCCTTCGTCTTTTTCTCGGAAATGAACTTCGACGACTGTATGGCATCGACAAGTATCTTCAACTCCGCCACCTCGAATTCCCTGGTGCCGCAATAGTAATACGTCTTACCAAACTCCTGATACTTGTTGATATCTATCCCAAAAAGCTGAAGAGCAGACAGATCATCATATATACTTTTTCGCTGCGCTTCAATGTCATACTTCGCAAGTTCGTTAATAATCTGAGGCATAGTAAGCATATGTGAATCATCTGTCTGCTCTTGCATTATTTTAGCCAAATATAATAGTTTCAGTTTTTGATTTTTACCCCTCATATCTATTGCTCCTTATCCCCATATACAACAATAGAAACTATGAATAATTATAGCTATAAACCATGTTTTATTATACCAATAAGCCATGTTTTATTATACCAATAAGCCATGTTTTATTTTAGCTACAAACCATGATTAATTATACCACTTCGGGGTGTATTATAAAAGGGACAAGTGTAATAAATCCCTTACATTTCTGATGATTTTCTGTTACATCACCACTCGCAGCATCAACCAGCTAGCTTTATGCTCCATCCGCCCGCCACCTCGGCTTATGCCACTGCACAAACTAGCTTCCTCCCCTCATACCACCACATCAACTAGCTCGCTTTATGCTTTATGCTTCAGCCACCCGCAACCTCAGCTTATGCCACTACATACCCTAGCTTCCTCCCCTCATCCCACCACATCAACTAGCTCCGTCGGCTTATACGCTAATTAAAGAGATGGAGTCACCCGTGATTCTTCTATCTACGGGTGACTCTTCTCTTCAATCTCTTCATATAGCCGCCGCCATCCCTCAATCTACCAAAAAAACAAGAAAAAAAGCCTGTTAGTTCTTCTTAACGGGTGACTCCGTTCTTCAACCTCTTCATATAGCCGCCGCCATCCCTCAATCCACCAAAAAAGCAAGAAATATCGCCTATTAGTTCAATTTAACGTATACCACTACACACCCTAGCTTCCTCGCTTTATGCTTTATGCTTCATCCACCCGCTGCTTCGGCTTATGCCACTACACACCCTAGCTTCCTCCCCTCACACCACCACATCAACTAGCTTCCTCGGCTTATATGCTAATTTCAGGGAAGGAGTCACCCGTTTACTCTCTTTCCAGCCTGATTTCACCGTGTTATGTAAACTATATCTTGTTTCCGTCGGCTTATACGCTAATTTCACAAGTGGAGTCACCCGTGATTCTTCTATCTACGGGTGACTCTTCTCTTCAATCTCTTCATATAGCCGCCACCATCCCTCAATCTACCAAAAAAGCAGGAAATTTCGCCTGTTAGTTCTCTTTAACGGGTGACTCCATTCTTCACCCTCTCCATATAGCCGCCGCCAAGCCGCCACCATCCCTCAATCCACCAAAAAAGCAAGAAATATCGCCTGTTAGTTCTACCTGACGGGTGACCCCTTTCTTCATTCTCTTCATATAGCCGCCGCCAAGCCGCCGCCATCCCTCTATCTACCCAAAAAGCAAGAAATATCGCCTGTTAGTTCTCCTTAACGGGTGACTCTTCTCTCCATTCTCTTCATATAGCCGCCGCCAAGCCGCCGCCATCCCTCAATCTACCAATAAAGCAAGAAAAATAACCTAAATACAGCGATAGATAAAACCTACATACAGTGAAGCATATTTATCTGCAAATGCAATTATTTGTTTCGTCATTTTTAACAAACTTGTTTTGAAGCTTCAAGATACAGCTCGTTCATATGCCTGTATACCGAGCATAACATTTACATATATGGTCACTTTTATTTATAAAGTAAGCATTTTGAAATGGCGTCAATATAGTGTAAACGCGTGAGAAGCTAGTAAAATAGCCATTTGTAAAATAATTTAGTAATAATCCCAGCAACTAAAGTGAGCATCAAAAAAAAGTTCTTTACATATATCATTTTCTTCAATAAATTACTCATTATCAGGTTCAAGGATAATTAGTTTTCTTGTTCAAAGATAATTAGTTTTCTTGCTCTAAAGTTTGCCATTAGGTAATTATGTTCAGGAAATTGAAGGGAGTTTAAATAGTTTATGGGGATTATTGAGGAAGCATCAAGGTATAGTGAGAATCTCAAACTTGAAATCGCGGATTTAGAAAAGCAGCTTGAGGCAGCTCCGGCAGGTTCTATTCGAATCAACAAGTCTAAATCTCATTTCAAATGGTATGTAAGAAATGATGATGGTTCGCGAAGCTACATTCCAAAGCAGCAAAAGGACTTCGCAACAGAGCTCGCCCTTAAGTCGTACAATAAGTCTAAATTATGCGAGCTTATCCAAAAGCAATCAACCATCGATGATTTCATACAGAAAATGAATCGCATAAAAGAATTGTCCGACATAAAAATCTTCGAATCAAAAGAGCTTGGCAGGCTCATTTCCAACGGTCTACTCGAAAAGCGAACAGACATTCCAGGCGAGCTAATCAAATGGGCCGAAAGCGATTATCCTCGAAGCACGAAAAATCCAGAGCACCTTAACGTAAAGGTCCGCGATGATCTATATGTTCGCTCAAAATCTGAAGCATTTATCGCCATGGAGTTGATAAAGGCCGGCATCCCCTTTCGATACGAATGCGAATTGGTCATGGACGACGTCGCGTTCTACCCCGATTTTACAATTATGAATCCGAGGACCGGCGAGCTTGTAATATGGGAACATTTCGGATTAATCGACAATCCTGATTATCGAAGAAAAATGATATCGAAGCTCGATACTTACATGAAAAATGATTTTATCCCCGCCACCAACTTGATCATAACCTGCGAAAGTTTAAGCAAGCCAATAGATTTCGAAAACATCCGAAACATCGTCAAATTGTACTTCTGCTAACTGTTTTTCGATATCTAAGTTTTCGATATTTAAGTTTTTGATATATATTTCGGTTGCTCTATTTTGAATAACTAGTTTTCGATATCTAAGTTTCTGATATATGTATTTCGGTTTCTCTATTTTGAATAACTAGTTTTTCAATATATCAGTTTCTGATAAATGTATTCCGGTTTCTCTATTTTGTATAACTAATTTTCGATATCTGGGTTTCTGATATATGTATTCCGGTTTCTCTATTTTGTATAACTAGTTTTCGATATCTAAGTTTCTGATATATGTATTCCGGATATCCGTGCTTTAAAAATTTGTTTGAGAGATATCTGTATCGTTAGAATTGTTTGAGGCGGCTATATGGAAGTTTCATAAAGAAGAGTCACCCGTTTTCATATAAATGAAGCTAATTATGCCAAGTTATGTAAACTATATCTTGACTCCGTCGGCTTATACGCTAATTACAGAGAAGGAGTCACCCGTGATTCTTCAATCTACGGGTGACTCCACTCTTCATTCTCTCCATATAGCCGATCTAGCCTTTCAAAGCCCTCTAAATTACTCGATTTTACTCCGTTAAAACCTACAAACGGGTGACTCCTCACTTCAATCTCTTCATATAGCCGAAACTAACAGCATTCTTAATTTTACCATTCAAACGAAGCTCTATTTCATTCTTGATCTTCTCCATATAGCGAAAATCTCCATCATAGTCAATTTATTATGCATCTATTTATATGAAATTGGCAGGAGCCAATAATTTTCAAATCAGCCCCTGCCGAGGTACCCATGACTAATGACCAAACGCCTAGCACCTTGTATTAATCAACACATTTATAAATGTGTTAACCATCTATATTTATTTTTTCTTATCATCCTCTGTTTCTTTCTTTGCAGAGGTTTTATTTTCGGTTGATTCTTTATCCTTCTCTGACTCTTCTTTAGAATCTGAGAATAATTCTTCAAGCAATTCCTTAGGAAAATAACTTTCAGGTTCTTTATACAACACTTTTATTATTGCCATAATGAATAACCTCCTTGCTTTATTTGAGTTTATTATATATGACAACATAAAATAAAGGGTCGCCCGGCAAGCGACACTACTATATACCTTTTACCTCACTGGCAACTTCTTTTAAGCGTTCGGAAGTATTCTTTGTTGCAAGAACTATAGCTTTCTTCTTACATTTCTTTATATGTTCAACAATAGGAATATAATCGCCATCTCTTGTTGCAATACAAATAACATCAATCGATTTATTGGTATTAAGTATATTCTTTATATCTTTAATTATTTTTTTGTCGATTTTATTCTTTTCTGGCTCTCCCTGCAAAAGAATTGGTTTTATATCATATATTTTTGCCGCTTCTTTCCAAGCTTTTGTTGCATCATCTTTTTGTCTGGCATAATATCTTACCTCAAATATTTCTCCAACTGCTTTACTTTGCCCAATAATGCTTGCACATCTGTCGGAACTTATATTTTCCGCATCAATAAATACCATCGTATTTTTCTTCTTTTCTCTTTTCTCAAGCTTCTCTTCATTAGGTAAATCATATTGAACTTCTTGCACAGAATCATTGTTCTGTCTTCTCAAAGAATACTTATTACTTGAACGAATAATGACAGTTGAGTTTTCATTAATATGATTCTTTTTATATGATTCACACAGTTCACTTAATCTACTTTGTGATTTTCTTTGCCTTATATATTCCTTATATCTATCGCTTTGAATAATTTCTTCTAATTCTAAATACGCTTGTTCTTCAGAAAAAGAGAATTTCTGCGTGATATAACGAATAGCGGCCATTTCTCCATATCCACAATAAAGTGAAATCACCATCCCTATATGCATAACATTGAGAATATTTTTACTCATAAGGAAAATCTCCAGAATAAATAGAATAATTTACTGACATACACCATTTGTGCCAATCCAATATCCATCAATATATTTATTAGTAACCATATAACCTGATGAATCAAAGTAATACCAGCAGCTATCGATCTTAAGCCATTTATTTGATGGCCACCATCCGGATACATCTTCTACCCACCAACCAGAAGAATTACTCTTCCAAGTTAGGTAGTAATCATTCGAACAAGAACCATCTCCATTTAACCAATATCCGTCCACATACTCATTAGATGCCATGTAGCCCGAAGCATTGAAATAATACCAATTGCCATCTATCTTCTGCCATGAACTTACTGGATACCAGCCATCACTGTCTTCAACCCACCAACCAGTTGAATTAGCTTTCCAAGATAATGTACCAGTATATGTTTGAGAACCGTCTGCGTTGTACCAACGTCCATTTATCCATTCATTAGAGTATGGCAATCCATTTCCTGAATTTGCAGAAGATGAAGCCGCTTCAATAACAACTTTGGATACCTCTCCTCCATTCGCATCTGTAATATATGCGTATTCACCATAAAACTCGTCAGATGGAACATTTAATATTCCACCACTAGGTGTCGTTATGGAAAGCCCATTCGCTATTTCTATTGACCTGGCATATACAATATTTCGAGAAGGAACGGTAGATTCTGCTTCTACACGTCCACCCAGAATCTTTATACTATACGAGGGAATCCAAAGAACGCATTCTGATTTATTAGATTTAACAAAAACATTTCCTCCAAAGATATTAATATTACCCACATCTAGAGTACTATCATCAGAAACAATGGATACATTTCCATTTAACACATTAAAATTATTTGTATCAGTATATATACCTTTAACATGTGTCTCATATTCATTATAATATTTATTTATATAGTCAGCCCCTTCACAATTAACACTAAAATTTCCACCCTCAATAGTTATAGACCCACGGCTGTTTATTCCTGAAAAATACTTTGAGTTTAATATAATATTTCCTGATGATTTAATATGTCCTGAACAGAATATACAATCTTCCATAAATCGATCAGTATAATAATCATCCTTATCTTCAGCATAATAAGTAGAATCCTGTGTTACTTTTAAAGTGGCATTTTGCTCAACAATCAGACCATAATCACCATAGCTATTCCATATCGTATCACCAATCTTAACATGACCATTGATAACCTCAACATTGGCACCTGTTTTTATAGTCAAACTATTATCAATATGCATACATTTTACAGTAAGCTTTCCTGTACCTTTTATCGTTAAGTTATCTGCAGAAATTGTATCAATAGTCAAATCCTTATCCATATTAAGTACAGTGTACTCATATCCACTATGACCTACTCTTTTATTTAAATCACCAGAAGTCACTTCGCTTGCATTTATGATTTGTTCTTCATCAGCAGCATTTGAGATACTTGCCGATATAACAATCACACAGAAACATAAAATCATAGATAAAATAATTCTATATAGTTTATTGTTCATAGCTAATCCGCCTTTCTCATATATTATTTTCTCCAATCTTTGTATTTTCCAGTTTTTACTCTCTTGTCCAGTGGTTTCTCCGTACCCTCAGGAATCACCCAGGATCTGCCAAACTTTGTTACTCCAGGAATCTGCCCATCTGCGCACATTTTCTGCACTCTTCTTGGAGATAAGTTCCATCTTTCTGCCACTTCGCTTATAGATAAATATCCTTCCATAGGCACCTCTCAAGTAAAACAAAAAATCACCAGATTAGACTCTTCGCCTTATCTGATGATAACTAAAGTTGCAACTGACTACCATTTTACAGGCTCTTGAGCTTTGCGTCGCAAGGTTTCCCTTGTTTTGCTAAAATAAACACTTATTATATGTATAAATTATATTCGAATATACGAACATAGTCAATTAATAAATGATTTAAATGCTTGACATTAATAAATGATTTAAATGCGTTATATTTCTTATAATTTTTTGCGCCATTTTATCATCAAATGAAACTACATAAAAATGCTTTCTCTGCTTATCACTCTTGCTACATCACATATCCCTCTCACTTTTTACTCTACATCCTCTACCTAGCTCGGCTTATACACAAATTTCAGAGATGGAGTCACCCGTTTTCTCACTTTTTACTTAGATTTCAATGAGTTATGTAAACTATATCTTAACTTCGTCGGCTTATACGCTAATTACAGAGAAGGAGTCACCCGTGATTCCTCAATCTACGGGTGACTCCATTCTTCAATAAGTTATGTCCATATAATGGTGTAAATTAATATTTATTAAAAATGAGCCATGCTCATCCTGTATAATGTAATCACCACAAAAACACAAACAGGAGGTATTAAACATGGCTCAGGTAAATCTTAC
>Ga0129310_1001365_pt1 | contig 21719 bp, 18 predicted proteins | sample Go1ome_2_FD_94433 | JGI IMG/M metagenome (GOLD analysis project Ga0129310, IMG submission 94433) | Western lowland gorrila individual fecal microbial communities from Wisconsin, USA - Go1022A metagenome | ecosystem: Host-associated > Mammals > Digestive system > Large intestine > Fecal | place...
CTCCTGCTCAAGAGCTGCCATCGTGTTTCTGATCGTGGCAGAGGAAACCGAGATGTCCGGTTTTTCGGCAAGCGCCTTTGAACCCACCGGCTCGCCTGTTCTGATATACTCGTCAACTATCGCCGCGAGTATTTTCATTGATCTGGTATCCAATCTTACCACCTTCCTCAGGTTTTAGCACTCTATCTCTCTGAGTGCTAAATATAATTTACCATGTTTTCGCCAAAAAGTCAAGTGTTTTCAGAAAAAAACTATCCAAACTCGCGCGAAATTTTCATAACTCTTTTGTGCAGATTTACTATACATATACTGGAAATGGCTCAAGGACACGCTGTATAAAACAAATTCGACCCGTTAAACTGGCACGCTCACGCGTCTGAATCCGTTACGCTTCGCTTTATTCAGCGCGTCCTTGACCATCGCAAATACGCAGTGCGGACAACACGCCTGTTATCCGCACGGAATTCATTCAGCGGCAAGCGCCGCGTTTATGAGCGCGTCTAGCTCCAGCATCGCCGCCTGCCGCAGCTCCTCCGGAAGCTCCTCGCCGTTCCTGCGGCGGAGCCTTGCGGAAACGCGGACTTCACCTTCTTCCAGCCGCTCCGCCTTTACGCAGTACGCCTCGCAGCTATATTCCCTGCCGCCATGGCTGAAAGTCAGCAGCGCCCGGTCGGAATTCCCGGAGATGAGCATTTCGCCGGCGGTCGCGCGGCTGTCGAGCCTTTCGGCGAGCTTACCGCCGGAAAGTATCCTGGAGCCGCTGAGCACCGCAGTCATTCCGTCCTCGTCAGAGGTCATTCCAAAGCCGTTCTGCTCCGGCGAAAACATCGGTATCATGGACTTACGCCCCGCCGCGGTATTATTTAAAAGCGTCAGCAGGTCAGCCCGCGGAGAGCCGCCGGAGCGGTACGCGTTCTCTATCATGTCAACCGGCTTCTGCGCGGCGGTTATGCCCTCGGTGAAGTGCATATCCGTCAGCAGCTCCGGGTCGTCGGCGCAGCAGACCAGCATATTAAGGCTGCACCACATGTCCCGCGCGGCTGTTTCAAGCACCGGAGTCACGTCGGTCTCGGAGAAGCCGCTGCCCAGTATCAGCAGGCGGTTCTCGCTCATATAGATCTCCTTGCCGTCCGTCAGTGAAATGTCGTCCACCGCCGCCGCAAAGGTAGAGCCCCTGCCGGTCACTTTTATAACGTTCTCGTTCGACGGGTCTATCTCGCCGCCGCTGCCCCCGCCGGAGCTGAACAGCAGCGCGCTGACGACATATTCGTGACCGTCGAAATCCACTGCCGCCGCCTGAATTATCGCCCTGCCGCCAAGCTCCGTGGCTTCGCAGCCGGAGAGCAGCATTATCCCCGCCAGAACAGCGGCAAATATCAAACGTTTCATATGCTCTCCTCCTTTTTACGGCATTCTCCGAGAATGGAAAACATGGAAAACAGCAGCATTCCGCAGCGGAACGCCGCCGCCAGTATCCACACGGCGCAGGTCAGCCCGTCCAGACGCTTCAGCAGGACGATATCCGCCATTGAAGCCGCAGCCGCGATGGGATATTCCGTCATGCTCTGGTATTCTCCGAGCACAGCGCCGAAAAATACGCACAGCAGCACCGCCGAAAGGCCCCCGGCGAACGCGTACCACATTCCTGCGGCACCGGAGCGAGTCCCGGACTTCGCGTTGCCGCTGTCCTTTACATACGGCAGGAACGCCGCAAATACAAGGTACTCGCCGCTGCGGGTGAGCCGCTCGATAAGGTCGGTGATGAAAAGCGCGGTCGTCCACTCCGGAAGCTCCCTGTCGAACTGCATATATGGTATATCCGCGAGTATCACCAGCAGCGTTATGATAACTGCCGCCGCCAGGAACAGAACGCCGGAGCGCGCCAGCGCCTCCGCTCCCTTGACGGTAGCGTAGACCGCAAACCCGGACAGCAGAGCACCGATAATCCATATTGAAATGTTGTTCAGCAGTACCCTCTGCGCGAACTGCGAGGAGCAGATCAGCGTGCGGATAACGAACCACGCCAGAAGTACCGCCGCTCCTATCGCGGAAGCCCAGCCCCAGAAGCAGTTCTTGCGCTTTATCGCGGCATAGAACGAACGTCCCTTGAACGAATAAATGAGCACCGGCAACGCAACGACGAATCTTATGACCTCCGCGGTCAGAGCCGCCGCAAGTCCCGTTCCTCCGAAGCCGCCACTCGTGGGATATACAATCTCTGCTGATATCCGCATGAGCAGTAGTATGCAGAACAGCTGCGCCGCGCTGATCTTGTGTGAATTTTCCTGCATGGTCACTCCTTGCTCATGTGGCTGCCGTTAAGTCCCTGGAGAGTAACGTCGCCCTTTTGCAGACGCCGCCACCCGGCTCTTACCAGAATATCACGGCTGCTGCGCGGATTGAACGGTGATATCGGCGACATATACGGAACGCCGTAGGTGTTCAGCGAGCACATCTTGATTATAATAACTCCCAGCGCAAGCATGATACCGTATAATCCGAAAATACCGCCGGCGAGGATATAAATGAACCTCAGCAGCACCGTACGCTCGTACAGCGCCGGAACGACGAAGCTGCAAAGCCCGCTCAGCGCCACGATTAGCACCATCGGCGCTCCGACAAGCCCGGCGTTTACCGTGATGTCACCGATGACTATACCGCCGACGACTCCAATCGCATGACCGATGGGTCGCGGCAGGCGTATCCCGGCCTCCCGGAGTATCTCGTACATGAAGTGGATAAGCAGGCACTCCGCCATCAGCGAGTACGGCGCGGTCTGCTCGGCGGCGGCTAAATTCAGTATCAGCGCCGACGGCAGCATTTCCGGGGAATACGCCGCCACCGCGACGTACGCTCCCGGCAGGAACAGCGTTATGAAATACGCCGTAAGCCGCAGTATCCTTATGAACAGCGCGTAAAACGGCTTCTGGGTGTAGTCGTCCATCGTCTGGAAATTCTCGATGAACAGGTACGGCACAGTCAGCGCGAACGGCGTGCCGTCCACAAGTATCCCGACCCTGCCCTCATAGAGCTTTGCCGCGAAGCTGTCCGGACGCTCGCAGGTACCGCATTCAGAGAAGAACCACCCGCCGCTGCCCTCCAGGAACGGCTGTATATATCCGCTTTCAAGTATCGTATTGAGCCTGACTTCCTTAAGCCGGCGCTTGACGTCCTCCAGAAGCGCCGGGGATACCTTGTCACTCAGATAGCACAGGCAGATATCCGTGTTGCTTCGCTCGCCCATCACCATCATCTCAAACACCAGCGTCGGGGATTTTATCCGGCGGCGTATCAGCGCCATGTTCTTTCGTATGACCTCGACAAAGCCCTCACGGCTTCCCCGGACGTTAAGCTGACTGGAAGGCTCGTCAACTCCACGCGCGGCGTAGCCCTGTATTCCTATCGCGATACCGCGGGCGCAGCCGTCCACCAGGACTATCGCGAAGCCGCTCTGCATTTTCAGCGTGAGGTCGCCAAGATTCGCTATCTCAAGCTGCTCCGCCGCAATGAGGTACCTTTCGAACAGGCGCTCCATTATTTCGTCCGGCGGGAGCTGCTCCTTGTTATCTACGTTATTCAGCTTGCTGTATATCAACTGAGCCAGCGTGTCGGTATCGGACATTCCCTCGCAGGTTATCACCGCGATACTTCTGCCGCCCAGCATTCCGTCCTTGATTATCACATCGCTGGAGCCGCCGGTGAACGCTTTCAGACGCTCCAGATTGACCGCCAGCGACTTGTCTATCGGAAGCTCCGGTGGCAGTGATGTGTGAACGCTTTTTTCCATGCTCTGCACCTTCTTTCTGCTGTATTTTTAACATTTTACGTTGAAATATTCGGTTTTTTGTGGTACAATAGATTCAAATGGAATTACATGCAGTCAACAGAGAGGTGTGAATATGGTACAGAAGCTTACTGAAAAGATGATAGGCTATTTTTCCGGCGACCCGAAGCGTATACAGCACTTTATAAAGGTGCACGCGTTTTCACGGTACATCGGTCTGCGGGAGTCCCTGCCGGAGCACGAATTATTCGTCCTGGAATGCGCCGCGCTCGTCCACGATATCGGCATAAAACCGGCTGAAGCGCAGTACGGGGAATGCGGCGGAAAGCTCCAGGAGCGCCTTGGCCCTCCCGAAGCCGAGAAGATACTCACGGAACTGGAATTCACTCCGCAGGACATCGCGCGTATATGCTACATGATAGCGCACCACCACACCTACGACGTCATTGAGGGCAGGGATCTCCAGATACTTATTGAAGCGGACTTCGTGGTAAACCTGTTCGAGGACGGAGCGTCAATGAACGCGGTGCTCTCAGCATACAACAAGATATTCCGCACCGAAAGCGGAAAGGCGCTGCTGCGCACAGTGTTCGGGATTCCGGAGAACGAAGCATGAGATTTATTGCCACGCTTATGAGCCTGGTGGAGAGCGTCGAGAATTTCGCCGGATATCTCGCCGGACGGCTCCGCAAGCTGTTCGGCAGGCACACGGACGAGATCGTCAGACTGGCGAATTACCTGCTGATAACCGCCGGTATCGTCAGTCCGCTTCTAATGTGGCTTGCCGGCGCTCCGCTCCCGGTTCATATAATCATTCTGACGCTGTATCTTATTTATATAGTGATATTCAGCTTCTATCCGTCGCTGAAGAAATATCCAACGCTGCGCCTGCGCGTGCTTGGCGACGGTGCCGAGCAGATACACGCGTTCTTCGTAACCGGCATAATCAGCCTTGTAATTGACGGCGTGGTGCTCTGGGCGGCGCTGACCGGGCGGATACCGCCGGATCCGGCGATAGAATTCGGAGCAGTCCTGTTCTTCGCGGAGCTTATAATATTCTGGAACGGCATAATACGCGTGTACTGCACGTCGGTTCAGCTGGGTATAAAATACCGCGCCTGGGGTATCGCGATGGGTATGGTGACCCCGGCGAACCTGGTAGTTCTTGCGCTCATCTACCGTAAGGTGCGGCACGAATGCGACGTGGAATGCGAGAAAGCGCGGCTGAACAAAGAGCGCCGCGACGAACAGCTGTGCCGCACGAAATATCCCCTGCTGTTCGTGCACGGAGTGTTCTTCCGCGACAGCAGGCTCGTAAACTACTGGGGCAGGATACCTGCGGAACTGGAAGCCAACGGCGCCGAAGTATTCTACGGCGAGCAGCAGTCCGCCGCCTCCGTCGAAAGAAGCGGAGCAGAGCTTGCGGAGCGTATCCAGACGCTCGTGAGATCCACGGGCTGTGAAAAGGTGAACATCATCGCCCACTCAAAGGGCGGGCTTGACGCGCGTTACGCAATATCGCAGCTCGGCTGTGACAAGTACGTCGCGTCACTGACGACGATAAACACGCCGCACCACGGCTGTCTTTTCGCGGAATACCTGCTGAACTCCGCGCCGCTAAAGTTCGTAAAAACCATCGAAAAGGTGTATAACTCGGCGTTCACGCGGCTTGGCGACAACGAGCCGGATTTTCTTTCCGCCGTGACCGACCTGACTAACAGCCGCTGTGAGCGCTTTAATGAACGCACTCCGGATATGCACGGCGTGGTTTACCAGAGCGTAGGCTCACACGCTAGGTGCTCAAGATCCGGACGGTTTCCGCTCAATCTGTCCTACCCTATCGTCAAGAAATACGACGGTGACAACGACGGACTTGTAGCGCTGACCTCCGCGCCCTGGGGCGAGAGCTTCACGGTGCTTCACCCGACGGGAAAGCGCGGGATAACGCACGCCGATGTGATCGACCTCAACCGCGCCGATATCCCGGGATTTGACGTCCGCGAATTTTATGTACAGCTGGTGCACAAGCTGAAACAGCGCGGGTTGTAATGCAAACACAAAAGCCGCCACAATAAAATGTAGCGGCTTTTGTCTGTCGAAAAAGTCGTTGTTTCTCAGCAGATACGCTTCACCCGGTTTTCCCCTCGCCCACACCAGCCTTTTTAAAACATTTATGCTGTGTTTTGTAGGGGAGGGGCTTGCCCCTCCCGCACTCTATTGCGGCGCGTCCGTGCGCCGCTTTGGTGCGTGTGGGCAATCCTCCATGATTGCCCCTCCCGCACTCTATTGCGGCGCGTCCGTGCGCCGCTTTGGTGCGTGTGGGCAATCCTCCATGATTGCCCCTCCCGCACTCTGTAGCGGCGCGTCCGTGCGCCGCTGGGGTGCATGTACGAGCCGCTGATCAATGTGTTATCATAGCTTTTTTGTAATTCAAAGCGCTCGGCATTCAAACAATAAATGCGAATTACTGGTTTTCGGGAGGGCAAGCCCCTCCCCTACATGATTTAAGCGCCAGTAATTTTTCAAAACACAAAAGCCGCCACGGTTTGTGGCGGCTTTTACATTAGTTTGTAATGTCGTAGGTTATTTTAAGAGTATGCTCGCTGGTCTTTTCGACAGGCTCGCTGAGATTGTTTATCGTCGCCAGGTAGTTTCCGGCAAGCACCAGATACGGATTATAGTTGTAAATCTTCGAAAGATTCGCCATCGCCGTAGCCGCATAATACGGCGGCCGGATATCAGCGGAGCCGAACAGGGAATAGTTTGACCAGTTGTTTACGCTTATGAAATCCCCGTTGATATATACCGAAAGGTTCTTACCAAGCTCTGCGACCGCCAGTATATCGCCTATCATGTAAAACGTGGTGTTAGCGATATTCTGCTTTTCCCATGTTCTCAGCAGGTTTCCACCGGAATCAAACTCACACAGTGTGAGCTGGGAGTACGCGTACAGCCGGTTATTATGTATAGCCAGTGTACTGAAGCTCCAGGAGAAGTCCCCGAGCGGCCAGGAGCCTGTAGTGATGCTGAAATCCTCATAGCTCACCCAGGCATAGTCAATCTTATACGTTTTGTCGGACACTGCCGTGACATCAGACGAGAACAATATGCGCTTGTTCTTTGTATCCACGAAAGGTCTTGTGCCCCGGGCAGGGTCAAACGGAAGAGTGACCTCGATGGTTCTTTCTGGATCCTTGTATTTGCTCATCGGATCGGCGTCGTTTATGAGGATATTTTCGGGGTCGATCGTTTTCACGACAGCAAACGTAATGACCCTGTTGGCGTATTCCTGCATATAGATATGCGTGCACTTGGCAACGGTTGCAATATACTGTCCCTTTCCGGTGAACATCTGCGGGATAGTCGTCTGCGGCTCAAGATACATGGGACTCAGAATAAATCCCTTCATACCGTCCTGGACGCCGAATCCGCAGTTGCCGAACGCGCGGCTGGTAAGAGCCACGCTCTTTATCGTGCCGTTCGCCTTGTCCGTTCCGAAGTCCCATGTGAAATGGTATCCGTTTGCCGTTTCATAGCTCTCGTTGAGGTTTCGGGAACCGCGCGTCGGCATGTCGCCGGAATAATCGTCGCCCGCCGTGGCAACGGGTATGCAGTCCGGGGGCAGCATGATGTTGTCCTTTTTTTCCTCCAGCGTATTGCCCAGGAGCATTATCCCGCCGAAGATATTCTTGTAGAGCGGAAGCGCTGATTCAATAAAGTCCGCCAGTATGTACTTTCCCATGATCGCATTCCGCGGCAGGGCGAAGATATTCGCCGCCGCGTCCGTCACAAGATTGTGTTCGGTGAATTCACGTACCACGCGTCCCGTAGCCGCTTCCTTAAGTGTGAATGTTGCTTTTCCTTTCATCGTCATTCCTCCATCGTCAGTTCATCGGTGATCTTGCCGGCGGACAGTGCAGGCAGTTCAAGTTTCAGCCCCTCGACCTTTTCATAGAAGGACATCTTGTCGCGCTGGCTTCCGGAATTGCCGTAAATACCGTGTCCGACAAGCGTTGCCTGCATATCCCTTGCAGCGATGTACGCGAAGCCGCTGAGCGTCTGCGCGACCACATATATACGGTTCTTCCCGGCGGGCAGCTTATCCGCCAGATGATACAAATGCACAAGCTCACGGTCATTTGCGCGGAGCGTCTGCGTATAGCTGCGCGGTACCTCCGTTCCATTGACGCTCACCGCCATCACCAGCATATCTGCGTCGCTGTTTATCAGCGTGAAATTAACGTCCAGCTGCGCAAAGCAGTCCTCGGTGGATTCAAACTCAAAATCCGCGATTATCTGCGGTGCAGACGTCAGTGCAAGCTGACTGCCGTTCACACGCTGATAATACACGGCGTTCTTGGTGTGAATGAGCCTCTCCAGGAGCTTCTCAAGGTCGCTGCTGTCCTCGTCGTTCACATGGTTCTTGGAATACAGCCTTGCTGAAAGCCCGCCGTTGTAGGTGTATTCTATCTCGCTGACGACGACGGGATACAGCATTTTTCCGTCCAGGAAGTAAATGAGATCGCCGGATTCCAGGAACGGCATTCCCTGCATATCCAGTTCCGCGCCATAGAATGAAAACGGCTTGAAGTTCGAGTATATGTCATCAAGTATCGCCTGCGTCATGAACGGGTCGTAAAGCTCCAGCGTGGAAATCTCCGAGCCGCTGCCGGCGGTCAGCTCGCCGTCGCCGGTATTCACGTTCACGCAGGTGACGACCGAACGTCCCATGTTGCGCTGTACTTCCCAGCAGTTTGTGTCCTTTAAATAGAAATCCACCGGCTGGTGCTTCTTCAGCGTGACCCTGCCCTGGCGGTCTATCTTGGCGCAGGCGCGGTTGATACCGGCGATATAGCCTATGATATCACGCGCCGTGCTGTCGTCAGGTACGCTTTCTATCTTGAACGGATATCCCGCCTCGGCACACTCCAGACCATTTTCAGCGCATAACTGCCGCAGAAGCTCGTCGCTCGTCACCGGAAGCGACCCGGAATAGCTGTATGACTTATCGAGACTGTAGAGCTTGTCATAAGCCGTGACCCCTATCATATTTCCGCGGACGTATCTGCGGGCAATGTAGAAAACTCCGAGCGGGCACCATTCCTCGCCGTCAAAGCTTATGAATGCAGTGACCTCCGCGCCGGAAGCCAGCTCCCCGGTGTATTTCGCAGTGAAGTGAAGCCTGTTAGCACAGGTAGTACCGATAGTGAACCAATCCGGGTGAGCCACATCATCGAAGTTCATGTCGATCAGCCTGTCGTCCAGGAACTCTACCCCGTCCGCGATGATCTTACACCACACGCGCCGCCCGTTGTCCTGCGCAAGCTGCATGAATTTGTCAGAAACACTGACCATATCCTCACCTCATTTCTGTAACATTTCCAGCTCAACGCCGCCGTACATTGCGATACCGTTGATTGTCGTGACCTCCGGGGCAGGCTCGTCCGCAATGTGGAAATCCTCCGTGACCTCTCCCTCCGGAGCGCTGAACGTGACCTTGACGAAGATCTCCTTTGTAAGCTCCCGGAGCTTCTTCATCTCATTCTCCGTCAGAAGTCCGAAGAGAATCTTCAGGTGGTATTTCCTGTTCACCAGGTCGATGAGCATATCTCCCTGGGTGTTATAATGAATGTCAGTTCTGCGGGTCTCGCGGTCGGCGGAAAACTCCGTGATCTTGTCAAACCTTACATCGTTTATCGTGATGGTCATTCTGCACCTCCTAGCGCTGCTTCCTGGATTTCTTGGTATTCAGCTGGCGGGCAAGCTCGCGGTTTCCGGATCTCAGGAGCTTTGCCAGGCGGTACGCCTCTTCCCTGCCGCCGGCTGAAGTCTTTTGGGTATTCTTTTCCTTCTCCACTATCTCACCTCCTCAGATGTCCCGGTGTTCGCCGCTGGTCTTACGTCCTCTGACGCGGTAATGATGCGGCTCCTCGCCGGCAAAAAGAACGGCTTCAACAATTTCGTATATCTCGCCGCAGTACAACAGTGACTGTCCGGCAGCGAACTGCGTATCCGCCGGGAACGAGTTCACGCAGTCGAAGTACATGACGATCTCGCTGCGCTCACGGGTATGCGTCACAAGGTGGTCAGTGACTTCGCTCGTCCTGACGATCCTCACGTCAGAGAGCAGCTGATCCGAATACCCCGAAGCGGCAGGAGTTCTCAGAGTTACGCTGTCCGTGAGAAGCTCCGTGGGAATAGGCTTGACATTCATTTCAGCACCTCCACCCCGGCGAACATGCAGCCGGCGGCTCTCAGCAAGCGTATGACATTAAGTCCGGCTTCGTCGCAGTCCGCGGTATACACCGCCGACGAGCTGCTTTCACTTGTCTGTGTACTGTAGGAGTAATCGCCGATAGTCACCTTTTCGCTGCCGGAGCGGGAGTTACTGTTGTTTTTGATCGTATCCATCTCGCGCAGAAGCTGATAGGTCTGGAAGCACGCTGCCTGCTTGACAAGCTCGGCGGGCTTTCCGCCGTTATTTACAGCCTGCTCTGCCCTGCCCTCGGTCAGCGCGGAGATCACATATTCGCTGCGCTTAATGCAGCCGGGCAGATCCTCGGCACTTATCTCCGGAAACCCCATGCTGATATATTCCTCAGCCGTAATAAGCATTGAAACTCTCCTTTCACAAAAGGGCGGCGAAGCACGCCGCCCCATATTCAGACTGCCTTTCTATCAGGCGCCCATAGAAACCGCAATAACTGCCTTCTTGTTATCCGGTATGAACAGATCATGGTACTTGCGGTAATCAATGTCCCAGGCGTCAGCAAACTGATTTGCCTCGGGAGTGATGATCTTTACGTTGTCCGTCTTGGATACCGCGATAGGTGCGGACTTGGGGCAGATGACCCAATTAATATCCTTAGCCCCCGCAGTCGGAGCGAAGCCTCCGTCGCCGTCAGCCTTAAAGGTGTATTCCGACTTCATTCTTGCGGAAGGCACGGGAATAACGGGCACTCCGTTGATGGACTTGACTGCAAGTTCCATATCACCCTGCTTGAAATTAGAGGTCTCGACCGCATAGGAGATCTCACCGGAGAGCATGAGCTTGTCGTAAACAGGGCGGCTCATGATGATGACCACATCGCCCTCATCGCCAGTGATGTCGCGAACCTGACCGAGCTGGTCAAGCAAGGTGGACATGACTGTGGACTTGTCGGGAGTGTAGGTCTCCTTGATGCCAGCTGCGGCCGCCAGTTTGGAGTAGCGGTAAGCGTCGATCTCCGGGATAACCTTTGTGCGCTGGAACTCAGCCGCAACATTAGCCGCTGCGAGTCCGAAGCCGCTCTCGTCAACGTCGATGGCGTCGATACGGAAACGTCTGCCTCTGTCCTGGGTGAGTGTAAATGTCTCGTAGGCATAAGTAATTGCTCCGCCTGCGTAGCCGTCGTCACGGCTGTAGCTGCCCAGACCCTGGAGCGACATCTTGGGGAGCTTGATCTCATTGCCGCCGTTGTAGATCACCTGAGATGCGTTCTCCTCCATCCAGCCGGAAGTAGAGCCCTCGATCACCTGCTTGTCCAGCTCCTTCTGAAAAATCTTAGCGTATTCGATTGTATTTGCCATTGTTAAATCCTCCTATAATGAAAGTGTAAGTTGGTAGTTCCGCGGACGCACCCGCCTGCTGCGCACCCGTAATTTTCCGGCGAACAGCCGCTGTTAGTGCCGCAGCGCAGATGGCGCGGATAATATATGTAAACCCACCGTCCCGCCCGGCGTAAAGCCGTAAATGACTTGCCATGCGCCCTGTCCGGCTGTATCCTTCGGTAAACCCGCTGCATTCCGTCGGGCGCACAGCATATTGAAAATGAATTACTTTCTTGCGAAGATATTTCTTATCGCCGCAAAACCGTCTCCCTTTCCGCCGCTCTCGGCAGAAAGTCTGGGAATAGTGCGCTGAGCCAGCTTGATATGCGGGTACTCGCTGAGCACCTCTGCGGCCGCCTCCTCGGGCTGAATGCCGTCTGCTGTAAGAATACCCTGCGTCAGCTTAACGCCCTCGTCGAGCTTCTCGGGAGCCGCGCCGCCGCCAAGCAGCGCCAGTCTTATCTTAAGTTCCGTAACTTCGCCGCGCAGCGCAATAAGCTCGCTCTCAAGCTCGTCCTGCACGGGATCCTCTGCGTTCTCCTCGGGAGCCTCGGTAACAGGCTCCTCCTGAACGATGTCCTCATTCTCCATCAAAATCCGTCCTTTCCATCGCCTGCGCGTCCTCAAGCGATATTCCATAGATCTGCGAAAGCGCTCTTGCCCTCGAGATGACCCCGGCGCTGTAAAGCTTGACAGCGCGGTCTGTTCTTGTGCCGTCGTCCTCGGCGGCTCCGTCGGCGAAGACCACGGAAGCGCTCTCCGAAGCCCCGTCCGGCAGAAGTCCCGCGAGCTTGCCCAGCTTGCAGATATTCTCCGTCATACGCCCCAGAGCGTCCGCGATAGTACGGCGCAGACACGCCTGAGTGCGGTAAGTACGGCTGTTCCTGCTGACTACCTCAGCGGCTGTGCGTATCGTGCCGTCCTTGTAGGAAAGCGCCCCCTCAGAAAGCCCCGCCTGCATGCTCAGCAGATCCAGAAGCTCCCCGAGCGCATTGACATGCTCGTCTACGCGAAGCTCTCCGGTGTTGTCGGTGATCTTAAGATCCTCGCTGTCCGAAGTGGACATAGCCTGGAACACTTCGTCATTCACATCGAAATACTGCTTCTTGTTTCCGTCGCTGTCCCACTCTCCACGGACCGCATATGCCGGAACGATAATGCGCTTCTTTCCGAGGACAAATTCCCTTGAAAGACTGTCGAACACCGTGTCTATGCTTCTGAGGGTATCCTCAGCACTGGCATACACCGAAGCGCCCAGCAGCGGGCATTCCCCGACAGTAACGGCGTTCCTTGTACTTCCCGCACGGAAATACACAAACAGCGGTGATTTCAGACCCTCGATGCGGCTGCGCTCCTGGAGTCCCGGAAGCACCTCCCGGATATCGGCTGCCGCGCCGTCCTCGCGAAAGATACGGTTTTCAATGACAACGCTGTCGCCGTCCATCTCCTGCGTTTCCGCCAGGATATAACCCTTACCTCCGGACATGATGCGCGAAGCAAATCCGCCGCCGGTGATCTCCCGGGAATTCCACCCGGTCGGCACAAAGCAGTCTGCCGTCACAAGGTCTATCCGCACATTACCGTCGTAATACACCTTAATAACGCCGCCGCCAAGCGCGAACGCCTTTTCCAGGAATTCCGGAAAACGCTCCGTGAAGCGGCTTTCCCTGAGCACCTGCTCAACAAAACGCGCCGTAGCGTCGTCCGAGTAGCACATTGTGGTGCCCTCCGTGTAGCAGAGCCTTGCAAGCTCGCCGCACAGCGCCCTTGCCGCGCCGAGGGAAGCCATTCTGCGGGTACCGCCCTGGATACCTCCCCTGCGGGTGTACCTCCAGCTTCCACCGCCGTTGTAGATGTCCTCCCAGCGCTGAATATCGGAGTAGTACCCGGTAAGGCTCACCGCGTTGTTCCGGCTGCCCGTTCTGAACAGCCAGTCCTTAACGCCCAATTCACATTCCTCCTTTAAATGATCTGCGGTACTTCCCGGAAGATTTCCGTTTCCTTCCCGCAATTAAATAATAACCCATGCAATACTGCAAAAAACTGCAAAGCACAGAAAACCGCCGTCAGTCCCCGGGATTGACAATTTCCCCGAAAAGGTGTATAGTATATATGTATATATTAAAGAAAGATCTGATAAAAAGGAGCATACAGTGAATATAATCATAGTCGGCTGCGGCAAGGTCGGACAGGCTCTCGCCGAGCAGCTCAATGAGGAAGGCAATAATATAACGGTCATCGACCTTATCGCAAAAAAGGTCAGCGACATTTCCAGCCAGTACGACGTAATGGGAGTTGTCGGCAATGGCGCGACGCACATGGTACAGCAGGAAGCCGGGATAAGCAAGGCGGATCTGCTGATAGCAGTAACAGGCTCGGACGAGCTGAACCTGCTGTGCTGCCTTATCGCGAAGAAAGCCGGTAACTGCCAGACCATAGCCCGCGTAAGAAGCCCGCAGTATTACACCGAAGCGCCGTTCTTAAAGGACGAGCTTGGACTTGCGATGGTAATAAACCCAGAACAGGCGGCGGCGAGTGAGATCGCGCGTATCCTGCGCTTCCCATCAGCGATGAAGATAGACACCTTTGGCAGAGGCAGGGTGGAGCTTCTGAAATTTCGCCTGCCCGAGGGAAGCCCGCTGGTGGGCTGCGCCGCAAAGGAGATACCGACGAAGCTGCACTGCGACGTGCTTGTATGCACAGTGGAACGCGGCGACGAAGTGCACATACCTAACGGCGATTTCGTGTTCGAAGAAAAAGACGTAATTTCGATAGTAGCCGCAACGCGCAAGGCAGCGGAATTCTTCAAGCGCATAAAGTACAAGATGAATTCCATCAAGGACGTAATGATAGTAGGAGGCGGCGAGATAGGTCACTATCTCTGCGAGCAGCTGACTCGTTCCGGAATGTCGGTAAAGCTGATAGAAAAGGACCCGAAGCGCTGCGAGGAGCTTTGCGAGCTGCTGAACGACGTAACGATAATAAACGGCGACGCCAGCGACCAGAATATCCTGCTCGAAGCCGGACTGGAGAATACAGGAGCATTCGTAGCGCTGACGAACCTTGACGAGGAAAACATTCTGCTTTCGCTGTTCGCAAGGAGCGCCGGGGATTGCAAGCTTGTGACCAAAATAAACCGTATAGATTTCGGTGGCGTAATAAACCATCTTGACCTGGATACGATAATCTATCCGAAGAATATCACATCTGACAATATCGTGCGTTACGTCCGCGCAATGAGAAGCTCCATCGGCAGCAACATGGAAACGCTCTATAACATAATCAAGGGCAAGGTCGAAGCCGCGGAGTTCATAATCAAGGAGCAGTCGCCGGTTGTAGACGTCCCGCTGATGGAGCTTGCGCTCAAGCCGAACGTACTGGTGGCCGCGATACTCCGTGACAAAAAGGTACTTATCCCCCGCGGACACGACAGCCTCCAGATAGGCGACGCCGTGATAATCGTATCCAGCCACCTTGCGCTGCACGATATCACAGATATTCTGAAATAACAGGAGCCGGCTATGAATTATAAAATGATTTCCTATGTCCTGGGCTGGCTGCTGATATTTGAGGGAATGTTCCTTGCGGTGCCCGGCATAACTGCTCTGGTGTACGGCGAATCCGCGCTGTGGAGCTATCTTCTCACGCTCAGCATATGCCTGTTCATCGGCGGACTTCTCGTCCTTAAAAAGCCGAAAAAGAGCCAGCTATACGCCCGCGAGGGTTTTGTGATCGTTTCGCTCAGCTGGATAGTGCTCAGTGCGTTCGGCGCGCTCCCGTTCTTTCTCAGCGGCGAGATACCGGCTTACATCGACGCGCTGTTCGAGTCAGTTTCCGGCTTCACGACCACCGGAGCGAGCATTCTTTCCGATGTTGAAGCGATGTCCCACGCGTCGCTCATGTGGAGGAGCTTTTCGCACTGGGTCGGCGGAATGGGCGTGCTTGTGTTTATTATGGCGTTTCTTCCGCTGTCCGGCGGTCAGAATATGCACATCATGAAAGCGGAAAGCCCTGGACCGTCCGTCAGCAAGCTGGTGCCGCGCGTAAGAACTACCGCAATGCTGCTCTATTCCATCTATCTGGTCCTCACGCTGATCGAGTTCATTCTGTTGCTCTGCGGAGGAATGACGGTATTTGAAGCGCTGAACACCGCATTTGCGACCGGAGGAACCGGCGGATTCGGGTTCTACAATACCAGCATGGGCAGCTTCTCGCCGTATATCCAGATCGTTATTACCGTGTTCATGCTGCTGTTTTCAGTGAATTTCAACTGTTACTTCCTGCTGATGACCCGCAAGATAAAGGACGCGTTCAACCTGGAGTTTCGCGTATTCCTGATAATATTCGCAATAGCAACCGCTCTGATCACGCTGAACATTCACAGCATGTTCAGCAGCGTAAGCGAAGCACTGCGGCATTCAGCATTTACCGTCGCTTCCATCATGTCCACGACGGGATTTTCGACAGTTGACTTTAACCTCTGGCCGGAGCTTTCGCGTACCATACTCGTCATACTCACGATGGTAGGCGCCTGCGCCGGAAGTACCTGCGGCGGAATAAAGATTTCCCGTGTGATAATCCTGTTCAAGGGCATGGCTAAGGAGTTACAGACGATAATACAGCCACGCCAGGTCAAGAAGATAAAAATGGATTCACACACCATCGACCACGAAACAGTGCGCTCAGTGAACGTATTCATGGTAGCGTACATGATGATATTCGTTATATCGCTTATAATGGTGTCATTCGATAATCACGACCTTATAACCTCGTTCACCGCCGTGGCAGCCACGATAAACAATGTGGGACCCGGATTAGAGCTGGCGGGACCGACGTCGAATTTCGGATTCTTCTCACCGCAGACGAAAATAGTACTGATATTTGATATGCTCGCCGGCAGACTTGAGCTGTTCCCGATGCTTCTTCTGTTTACGCCAGCTACCTGGAAGAAATAAAAAACACCCGCTGAGCCACAAAAACTCAGCGGGTAAATTATTGCACTGATAACAGTTCTTATACCGGCGCATACAGCTTAGCCATAGCCCCGGAAAACCATCGCAGATAAAAAAATCCCCCTCAGCTGAGGGGGATAATTATTGTAGTTACTTCTTGCGCTTCTTAGTCGCAGCAGCAAGCGCTATCGCAGCACCAGCCGCAGCAATACCAGCGCCTACCGGACCCTCGACGCCCATGTTCGGGTTTTCTCCCATCGGGACGAAGGAGTCGCCGATAATGGTGTCGTTCGGCACAGGATTATTCGGATTGAAGTCACCCGGAGTCTGGCTCAGCGGAACATCGTCCGGAATGAACTCGATCTCCTCGGGATCGGCGTCGTCAACATCACTGTCAGCGTCGCTGTCGGAATCCGCGTCACTGTCGCCTTCTATTATGATATCACTGTCGGAATCGGTGTCACTGTCTGTATCCGAATCGGAATCAGAATCGCTGTCAGAATCAGAGTCACTGTCGCTGTCGGAGTCAGAATCCGTATCGCTGTCGGAATCTGAATCGGAGTCAGAATCACTGTCAGAATCCGGATCAGGATTTGTTCCGGGGTGAGTGTCGCTGTCGGAATCCGTGTCCGCATCGCTGTCGGTATCGGTATCCGCGTCGCTGTCACTGTCGTTGTTGCTGTTGTCATGTCTGCCCGGACGGGAAGGCTTGGGCGTAGGCTTCTTTTCGTCGTCTTCGTCCGAAGTATCGTCAGAAGGATCATCGGGATCTTCGGGTGTTTCGGTGTTTCCACCATCGGACTTGTTATCATCACCAGGCTTGCTGTCGTCAGTGCCGGGCTTATCTTCATCGGAATCGGATTCGTCCGTCTTGCCAGACTCATCAGTCTTGCCGGTTTCCTCGGACTTGCCGGACTCGTCGGTTTCCTCAGACTTACCGGACTCGTCGGTCTCCTCGGACTTTCCGGATTCGTCAGTTTCCTCGGACTTGCCGGATTCGTCGGTTTCCTCGGACTTACCGGATTCGTCAGTTTCCTCGGACTTACCGGATTCGTCGGTTTCCTCGGTCTTACCGGACTCGTCAGTTTCCTCGGACTTTCCGGATTCGTCAGTTTCCTCGGACTTACCGGATTCGTCGGTTTCCTCAGATTTGCCGGACTCGTCGGTTTCCTCAGACTTGCCGGACTCGTCGGTTTCCTCGGACTTACCGGATTCGTCAGTTTCCTCGGACTTTCCGGATTCGTCGGTTTCCTCGGACTTGCCGGATTCGTCAGTTTCCTCAGACTTGCCGGACTCGTCGGTCTCCTCGGACTTGCCGGACTCGTCAGTTTCATCAGTCTTTCCGGACTCGTCAGTTTCCTCGGACTTTCCGGACTCGTCAGTTTCCTCGGTCTTACCAGACTCGTCAGTCTCCTCGGACTTACCAGACTCGTCAGTTTCCTCGGACTTTCCGGACTCGTCAGTTTCCTCGGACTTACCGGATTCGTCAGTTTCCTCGGACTTACCGGACTCGTCGGTCTCTTCGGTCTTGCCGGACTCGTCGGTCTCCTCAGACTTACCGGACTCGTCAGTCTCCTCAGACTTACCGGACTCGTCAGTCTCCTCAGACTTACCGGATTCGTCAGTTTCCTCGGACTTTCCGGACTCGTCAGTCTCCTCAGACTTACCGGACTCGTCAGTCTCCTCGGACTTGCCGGACTCGTCGGTTTCCTCAGACTTGCCGGACTCGTCGGTCTCCTCGGACTTACCGGATTCGTCGGTTTCCTCAGATTTGCCGGATTCGTCGGTTTCCTCAGACTTGCCGGACTCGTCAGTCTCCTCGGACTTACCGGACTCGTCGGTCTCTTCGGTCTTGCCGGATTCGTCAGTCTCCTCGGACTTTCCGGACTCGTCGGTTTCCTCGGACTTACCGGATTCGTCGGTTTCTTCGGACTTACCGGATTCGTCGGTCTCCTCGGACTTTCCGGACTCGTCGGTTTCCTCAGACTTGCCGGACTCGTCAGTTTCCTCAGACTTACCGGACTCGTCAGTTTCCTCGGACTTACCAGACTCGTCAGTTTCCTCGGACTTACCAGACTCGTCAGTCTCCTCAGACTTTCCGGACTCGTCAGTTTCCTCGGACTTGCCGGATTCGTCAGTCTCCTCAGACTTTCCGGACTCGTCAGTCTCCTCAGACTTACCGGACTCGTCAGTCTCCTCGGACTTGCCGGATTCGTCAGTTTCCTCGGACTTACCGGACTCGTCGGTCTCCTCGGACTTACCGGACTCGTCAGTCTCCTCGGACTTGCCGGATTCGTCGGTCTCTTCGATCTTGCCGGATTCGTCGGTCTCCTCGGACTTACCGGACTCGTCAGTTTCCTCAGTCTTTCCGGACTCGCTGGTCTCACCAGTCTCACCGGATTCGCTGGTCTCACCGGACTCCTCAGTCTCACCGGTTTCTGTATTGTCGTCAGTATCGTCTGAAGAATCTATATATTCTTTTCTTGTTACCTGATGTATTTCGTTATTCTGATTGAAAGTATCGCAGATAAGCGCGCCGTTCACATGACCCTTATCAGTTGTTACCTCTGCATAAGGCGCAACAACGATACCTCCGGCAGGAGCACTTATTCTTCCTGCATAGCTTCCCAGATTCCATACAACATTTGCGCAGCCGCTGTTGAACGCAGTGCCGTTGATGTTGCCGAAATTGAAGTAGTCGCCAGTGAATCCGGAAGTGTCAACGTTGATAACAACATTAACGCCACCGTTGTCAGTGAGAACCTTTACAAGGTTGTTCTCGAAGTTCTGGTTTGAAGCGATGTCGTTGGCGTCCGCGTTGATGACAAGGGTCTCACCGGCAGCGACCTTACCGTCCTTGATAGCCTTGTAAGCATTCTCCAGGCTGGTGTTGAAGCCGGAAAGCCCGGAAGCGCTTCCGACATCGGAAATCAGGTCAGAGCCAGTCGCAGCGAGGCTGTCAAGCGTGCCCTGGATATTATATTTAGTTTCGTTCTCATAGGGATTGCGGATCGTCAGATTGGAAGTCTTGACGTTCAGCAGCTCGTAATGTACGCCGTTGGCATTGAAACCGGCTCTGTTGCCGTTATCGGTATCAGCTCGCTCAAAACCGAAGTTAAGTACTACCTCGACCTTGGCGTCAGCCGGGATATTCGCCATATCAAGTCTCTGGGAATCAGGAGCCTGGCCGAGATAAACGACATAGGAGCCGCTGCCGATAGTACCCAGTCTTACGATGTTGCAGTACTGGAGATTGAATTCGTTGATGCTGCCTACAGCCGCGTTGCACTCCAGGTGATTGGAAGTGACTTTCTTGGCATAGAGACCGAAGTCCCTTACATCGTTCAGCGACTTGTAGAAATTGCTGATCGCAGCCTGCTTGTTTGAAGCAGTGAAAACATTCTCGCTTAAAGCCCCGTACTTGGGGTTGCTGCCAGTCTGTTTCTCAATGTTCTGGGGATTACCGTTAAGATCGTTCGGCGTCTCGTCAGCCGCAGCCATAACAGAAACAGCATTGGAAGCAAGCAGTGACGCTGCAAAAGCGAGCACAGCTGCGGACTTTTTGCCCCACTTGCATTTCTTATCGCTCATGTAAATACCTCCTTGAGTTGTTCCTCTCCGGGAAACCGGTACTTATGGAGTGCTATCCCTGCAAAAGGGTACAGCTATCCCTTATTATTAGTATTATTATACACTGTTTGTTGCATTTTGTCAATAGCAGGCAACTTTTTTTGTATATTAATTTTACAATTAAACCCACAGTAATAATGATTATCAGCTTGCAAACGCCATTCGTCAGCGGTCAATATGCAGTAAGTGCATACCCATATCAGGAACTTACATAATGCGCTTAGCCATGATCTCCGGATTATAGGCGTGGTCGATGGCTGTCTGGGCGGTGATACTGCCCTCGTTGTACAGCCTGGTGACGCAGCTGTCCATGGTCTGCATTCCGGGCGTAGACTGCATTATCGTATCCAGCTGATGAGTTTTCTGGTCGCGGATAAGCGTCCTTACCGCGCTGTTCACGGTCATTATCTCAAAAGCCGGGATAAGCCCTCCGTCCACTGACGGAAGGAGCTGCTGGCATACAACTGCGTTAAGCACCATTGACAGCTGAACCCTTATCTGGTGCTGCTGATTTATCGGGAATACGTCGATTATACGGTCGATGGTATTCGCAGCGCCCAGGGTATGCAGCGTTGAAAGAACCAGCTGACCGGTCTCAGCGGCGGCCATTGCAACGCTTATCGTTTCATAGTCTCTCATCTCGCCCAGCAGGATTACGTCCGGTGACTGACGGAGCGCGGCGCGCAGCGCGTCTATGTAGCTGTCGGTGTCAATGTTTATCTCGCGCTGGCTGACAATGCAGCGATTGTGGCGGTGCAGGAACTCGATAGGATCCTCGATGGTGATTATATGCCCGTCCCTGGTGCGGTTTATCCTGTCGATTATGCAGGAGAGTGTCGTTGACTTGCCGCTGCTTGCGACGCCGGTTATGAGCACTATTCCGCTGCGGCTGTCGCTGAGCTGCATGACGTTATCCGGTATGCCGAGCTTCTCGGCATCCGGAAGCTCGAACGGGACATAACGGAGCACCGCGGAATAGGAGCTTCTCTGCTTGTAGATATTCGCTCTGAAACGTCCCACTCCGGGTACGGATATCGAAAAATCCCGTTCGCGCTCCGGCAGCACCTCCGTTTCAAAGTGCGCCAGCCCGAAGATCTGCATAACAAGCGCCCGCGTATCGTCAGAAGTCAGGATATGGTCGTCGATGTGATAGACCCTGCCCTGTGCTTTATAGCTGAGCACCGCGCCGGATACGATGAAAATATCCGCCGCATGAGCGTCCGCCGCCGTTCTCAAAATATCAAGTATATCCATACGCTCCACCTTTCAGACAAGATCGCCGCCGTCCCATACCGACGGGTGGCTGTCCTGCTCAATGTCCTCCGTGCTGCTCTGCCACCGGAGTATATCATATCTGATGTCCGCCGGTCCGCTGTAGAACATCACGCTGACCGACAGTACCTGCCGTTCATTTATCCCGACGGAATAATCCACCCGAACTCCGCCCGGAACCACCGCTGTCTGAACTACGTCAAGTTCCGCGGCGGAATTTACGAAGCTCTCCTCAAACGAGAACCCGTCAAGCGCCTCAAGCGCGATGTTATCCAGCTGAGCCAGTGTTTTTTTCGCCGCCATATCCGCGTCGTAATACTGCTGCGTGAACTGCTCGCTGAGTTCGCTCACCCTGTCGTTGGAGTACACCGCCTGGAAGCTCAGCACCGCCAGTATCGTCAGACATATCACCGTGAATATCAGCATTATGGAGATGTACCCCACGCCCACTGTTCCGCCGAAAATCGACCTTTTCTTATTCATCTGCGGCA
>Ga0129310_1001366_pt1 | contig 21682 bp, 15 predicted proteins | sample Go1ome_2_FD_94433 | JGI IMG/M metagenome (GOLD analysis project Ga0129310, IMG submission 94433) | Western lowland gorrila individual fecal microbial communities from Wisconsin, USA - Go1022A metagenome | ecosystem: Host-associated > Mammals > Digestive system > Large intestine > Fecal | place...
ATTATAATGCAATAAGTTTAACGACTGATATAAAAAAAATAGATGCATGGCAAGGTGGAGATATTGTTGTCTTTAAAAGGCATATAGGTATAGTATCCGATAAAAGAAATCATAAAGGAATTAGCTTTGTTATTCATCATGCTAATCCATATCAAAAATATTATGAAGAAGATATATTAGAACAGCATAACGATATTACAGGTCATTATAGAATTAGTTAAATTACAAGTATTTAACTATTAAATTATTAAATGGTTGAAAATGGGCTTGTCAACTAAAATGTATAAGTTTTGGAAAAAATATTTTGGGGAGGGAAACCTCCCCGTTCTATACTAGAATACTTTGAGCGTGTAAACGCAGCAAAAAAGATGGTTCTTACACCATCTTTTTTGGATCGACCCATTTCGCGAAGTCCTCTTCGCTGACAAGCCGCAGCTGCAATGCGGCTTCTTTGAGTGTGAGGTTTTCTTTGTGTGCCAGCTTTGCAATCTTCGCGGCGTTTTCGTAGCCGATGTGCGGATTAAGCGCGGTGACAAGCATGAGGGATTTGTTCATGTTCTCATCGATCTTTTGCAGATTTGGCAGAATGCCTTCGGCACAGTGCAGATTGAAAGAGTGCATCGCGTCAGCAAGCAGGCGGGCGGATTCCAAAAAGCTGCAGATCAGAACCGGCATGAAAACATTGAGCTGGAAATTACCTTGCGATGCGGCAAAGCCGATGGCGGCGTCGTTGCCCATGACCTTCACACAGACCATGGTGAGCGCTTCGCACTGGGTCGGGTTGACCTTTCCCGGCATGATTGAACTGCCCGGTTCGTTCTCCGGAATGGTGATCTCGCCGATGCCGCAGCGCGGACCGCTTGCCAGCCAGCGGACATCGTTGGCAATCTTCATCAGGTCGGCAGCGAGGGCTTTCATCGCGCCATGGCAGAATACGAGGGCATCCTTAGCGGTCAGCGCGTGGAATTTGTTCGGCGCAGTTTCGAACGGTTTCCCCGTAATCTCGCTGATCTTTTGAGCGGAGAGCTCCGCGAATCCTTGCGGAGCGTTCAGTCCGGTGCCGACGGCAGTACCGCCAAGGGCGAGTTTGCGCACGCCGGCCAGCGACTGCGTCAGCATAGCGCGTGTTTCTGTGAGCATGGCGTACCATGCGCTGATTTCCTGCCCGAGAGTCAGCGGGGTCGCATCCTGCAGATGGGTTCTTCCGGTTTTGATGATATCCGTGTTTTCCTTTTCCAGCCGCGCGAACGTGTCTGCGAGCTGATCGAGCGCAGGGAGCAGGCGGTCTTCGACGGCTTGTACGGCCGCGATGTGCATCGCGGTCGGGAAGGTGTCATTGCTGCTTTGAGATTTGTTGACATGGTCGTTGGGATGCACGAGCTTTTTGCCGAGAATTTCATTCGCGCGATTGGCGATGACTTCGTTGACGTTCATATTGGATTGTGTGCCGCTTCCCGTCTGATAAATGACGAGCGGAAAGTGATCCTGCAGTTTTCCGCTGATGACCTCGTCGGCTGCCTGCTGAATCGCGGCGGCTCTTTCTTCATCCAGCGCGCCAAGCGCAAGATTTGCCTGCGCGGCGGCTTTTTTGAGGATACCGAAGGCATGGATGATCTCTTCGGGCATTCTTTGCGTTCCAATCTTAAAATTTTCGTAGCTGCGCTGCGTCTGCGCGCCCCAGTAGCGGTCAGCCGGTACGCGGACTTCGCCCATGGTGTCGTGTTCGATACGGTATTCCATAGTTCTCTCCTTATTGCTTGACTTTACGTTGCTTCTCCGCAAACCCACTCTATTTTTGATAGCATGCCATGACTGCTTCGGCCACGCGTTTGACGACAAGCGGGTTGAATCCGTCAGGCAGAACGTTTTCGGCGGTTAATTCCTCGTCCGGAATGACGGAGGCGATGGCTCTGGCCGCCGCTTCTTTCATTTGCTCGGTGATCTTCGGAGCGCCGCAGTCCAAAGCGCCGCGGAAAATACCCGGAAACGCGATGACATTGTTGACTTGATTCGGGAAGTCGGAGCGGCCGGTACCTACCACCGCCGCGCCTGCGGCTTTTGCCTCATCCGGCATGATCTCAGGAACTGGATTTGCCATGACGAAAACAATCGGGTCTTTTGCCATGCTGCGGATCATATCCTGCGTGACGATGCCCGGTTTGGAAACGCCGATCAGAATATCCGCATCTTTGAGTACATCGGCGAGGGAGCCGGAAAGATGCTGTTTGTTTGTAATCTTAGCCATTTTTTCCTGTTCCGGATTGTTGAAAGGAGCACCTTCGTAAATTGCGCCTTCGCGGTCGCAGAGAATGATATCGCCGAACTGAAAGCGCAGGAACATTTTGGCAATGGAGATGCCGGCAGAGCCCGCGCCGCTGATCACGATTTTGAGATTTCCGGCCTTTTTTCCTGTTACCTTGAGCGCATTCAAAATTCCGGCGCTAGCGATGATGGCAGTTCCATGCTGGTCGTCGTGAAAGACCGGGATGTCGCACATTTCGATCAGGCGTTTTTCAATCTCAAAACAGCGGGGCGCGCTGATATCCTCGAGATTGATACCGCCGAAGCTCTTGGATATGAGATAGACGGTGTTTACGATTTCATCCGGATCTTTACTGTTGATGCAGATTGGTACGGCGTCGATGCCCGCAAAAGCCTTGAACAGCGCGCATTTTCCCTCCATGACCGGCATACCGGCTGACGGACCAATGTCTCCCAGCCCTAAAACAGCAGTGCCGTCGGTGATGACGGCAACGGTATTACCCTTGCCGGTATAGGTGTAGGCAAGATGCTCGTCCTTTTGAATTTCCAGACAAGGTTCCGCTACGCCGGGCGTATAGGCAACGGCGAGTTCTTCTTTATTCGTGATCGGGCATTTGCACTCAACGGAGAGCTTGCCCTTCCATTCAGCATGTTTTTTTAATGCGTATTCTTTTTTCTGGTCCATGGTTTGTTCCTTTCATTATTTTATGTATGCAGGAAATATCGCGCAGCGATATTTCCGGAATCACGACAAAGCACCTTACGAAGCGGCGCGCATGAATGAGCGCCATGTGCGCGTAGAAATCTGTATTTCGTTATGCGCACGGTTGTCCCAAAACATTAGTCTTTTAAACAGCCAATCGGGACAACGAAAACACCGTCAGGCCGCCGGTATCCATACTGTGTCCCGGTAATTACAATTTTTAAATCGGGTAAACGCAGTTTAACTTGCGTTTCTTTTCGATTATATTCTTCCACTAACTTCTCTATCGCAATCAAATGCTTCGCGCCTTCATCAATATCAGCACTGCCAAGTTTAAATTCGATCAGAGCGTATCTGCCGTCTCGTAAATGCAGAACACAATCAGCTTCAAGTCCGTAGCGATCCCGATAGTAAGATACTTTCCCACCGTAGGCTGCGGAATAGACCTTTAAATCCCTGATACACAGCGTTTCGAAAATAAAACCGAAGGTTTTCAAGTCAAGATTAAAGTAGTCCGGCTCAACACCCAAAGCAGCCACCACTAAAGACGGATCTACAAGTTCTTTTTTGTCTGTTGCCTGTATAGCGCTTTTCGAACGTATTGCAGGACACCAGGCTTCTACATCTTGGATTACATATAATTTTTTTAAAATATTAACATAGTCGTAGAAGGTTGTAGCTGAAATTTCAGTGTTGGCGTTCATATCTTTCATGATGGAACTATTTGAGGCAACGGTTGATATATTGCGCGCATAGGAACGGAGCAAAAGCCTTGAAATCGTTTCATTTCTTCTTACCCCATCGACATTTGACATATCCTCCCGACAAAGCCCTTCAAAATAGCTTCGTGCCACGAGCAATTTGGACTTGTCGTTTTTTTTCAAAACAGAAGAAGGCCACCCACCTCTGCAAGCAGCAAAAATCAGTTCATCAATAGAGAGATTGGATTCACAGCCATCTTGGAGTGCGTTCGGATGATGAAATAAATCGATCAAAGATATTTGACCATTCGATTCCTTAGACTCGTAAAGGCTCATAGGGTACATCGGCAGAGTATCAATTCGTCCGGTGCCTGTATGCATGATATTGCTTTTATCAATCGAATTCGAACCGGTCAGGATGTATAAGCCATCCTCATTTCTTTTATCTACCGAAACACGAACAGCATCCCAAATATTGGGGGCAATCTGCCATTCGTCAATCAGTCTGGGATTTTCACCCAGCAACAGATTGGAGGGTTTTATTTTGGCTGTTTCCAGATACATACTGCGTTTATCCGGATCCTGCAATTCGATATAACTTTTTGCGAATTGCTTTGCTGTTGTTGTTTTTCCGCACCATTTGGGACCGACAATATGAACGGCTCCAAAAGCATCTAACTTCATGGAAAGTTCCTTGTCGCAAATGCGTTTCATATATTCAAATGCCATGATTTACTTACGCTCCTTTGCAATTAGTATACCCCAAAAAATATAAAAAGTCAATTTAAAACGAACAGATTTGTGGTGTTTTGCTTTATGAATTTGTTGTAATTTGACGAATAGATTTATGATATTTCGGCGAATAGATTTGCTATAAAACGCGTTGTTTTTTGAAATTCTCATATGCACCATGTATGATGTGACGAATACTTTTTTCTGAAGCTATTTGATATGAGCCGCCAGCGTTATGTGCGGAATTCGAAATCCCATAAAATTTGTGATTGAGCCAAAATGCATGGAATCATACGATTCACTTGCTTGCATCGATTCAGTGAATTAACTTTTTCATTTTACACTTTTTAATGGACCAACCACAGAGAAAACCGCCTTTGCAAATTACTATTCTAATGATATAATTGGTTTAGCAAGAAATTTAGTCTTGCGCCTAGCGCGTGTGCTGCGCTGCAGATCGGAAGCCCTGACCGAATATGGGGCAGAACATGGGAACACAGGGGAGGAGGAAGCTGATGGGAGTTTTGAAATTGATTCTTGAATTTTGGTATCTGATATTGCTGGCTGCTGTTTTTATCGGAGGTTTGATTTATCGCAAAATCACACATCAGCCGTTTAAAGGTGAGATTCCGCCTGTCGGCGTCCTGCGGGACCTCCCGAGCAGCGTTACGGGCCTCAATAAGCAGGAGGAGAATGCAGATGAAAATATGCAGAGCAAGAGGTTCTGATCCGGATGAGATCGAGAAAATCGGTATTGCCGGATATGTATTGAACGGCATTTCGGATGTGCAGCCGGCAATCCCCTTTTTTGAAAAAAATCCGGAATGAGGGGTGTGCGTTATGTCTGCAAGAGATGCAGGCGCACGGCGGGTGCTTTTGCCGTGATTTCCTACATAATGAATCATGACCACCGGCTTAGCCGGTGGTCATGATTTTAGAAGTATCTTTTTTTGCGTCACTTTTCCTGCTTCTTCCTTTCCTGAGATGAAGTAATGATTTTTTTCATCGTGTCCTTTGGAATGAAGTCATAGTCTGTTCGAAATCCGAAGCTTTCGTTTGTTTTTGTTAGAGGAAAGTCCGGCATCCGTACACACCACAAACTCGGACATGCCAAAATGCTGAAGCATCTTCTTTTCCAAAGGCTGCATGGTGATCTGCTCGTTGGTGTTGCCCGGATCGATGCACATCGAGATCGGAATGCCTTCGCGGTCGATGAATAGTCCCATCTGTACGATCGGGATCGGCCGGTTTTTTCGCGAATTTCCTGTTCGCTGCCGAGTTTTTCAACGGTAATGGTGCGTTCAATCCCTTTGGTATCATAATATGTTTTGATGATGTAGAATTGACAAAAAAATTAAGCGCTTGCAACGCTTAGAGAGATTTTTAGAGGATGGAGGTGTCAAACTTCCGAAATCGGCATTGTGGACTGCGAATTTAACGGAATCGCAGGGGTGCATCTTGTGTGCCTTGAGAAGTCGCTATTGACATAATTCATAAAAAAATGTATTATAAATATGGATTTTGCAGAAGATATAAGCAAAATACATATGTAAAAGCGTGAGGTGGTGCACAATGGAACGGGAATTAATCAAAAGTCTGATTAAGTGGAAAGCAAGCCAAAGCAGGAAACCTTTAATTTTAAAGGGTGTAAGGCAGTGTGGAAAAACCTATCTTTTGAAGGAGTTCGGTGCACGCTGCTATCAGGACACCGCTTATTTCAATTTTGAAGAAAACGAAGCACTAAAAACCGTGTTTGAGAAAGACTACGATATTAAGCGGATAATTTTCGAACTCGAGCTGCAGCATGGAAAGAAAATACAAACCGAAAACACTCTAATCATTTTTGACGAAATACAGGAGTGCGGAAGAGCGCTCACTTCGCTGAAATATTTTTGCGAAAATGCACCGGAGTATCACATTGTATGTGCAGGCTCACTTCTCGGTATCGCATTACGAAAACAGCTTTCCTTTCCGGTTGGCAAGGTTGATTTCATGACACTTTACCCTATGAGCTATGTCGAATTCTTGCGGGCATGCGGGGAAGAGAACCTTGCGGACTTCATACAGAGCTTTAAAAAAGGAGATACAATTCCGGAAATTGCAGCAAACAAGCTCGAAGCATTGCTCAGGCAGTACTATATCATCGGCGGAATGCCGGAGGCTGTCCGGAGCTGGAGCCTGACACAAGACATTGAGGCAGCCGAGCAGATTCAGCAAAACATAATAAACAGTTATGAGCTTGATTTCGCAAAACATGCGCCGGTAAATGAATTTCCGAAGCTTCAGGCAATCTGGCGCTCGATTCCGGAGCAGCTTGCAAAGGAAAATACCAAGTTTATTTTCAGCCATGTAAAAAAGGGCTGGCGGGCAAAAGACCTTGAGGACGCGTTGGAATGGCTGATCGGAGCCGGACTTGTTTACAAAGTACGCCGAATCGAAAAACCTTTTATCCCGCTCTCTTCGTATGCGGATGATACTGCATTCAAGCTGTATATGGCGGATGTCGGAATTCTTCGAAAGCTTTCAAAACTGCCATACAATATCGTTTTGAACGCAAACACAAGCTATAAAGAGTTTAAGGGGTCACTTACAGAAAATTATGTGCTCGGAGAACTGGTTAAGTCTGTGGATGATACCGCATATTACTGGACAAGCGGCAACACAGCTGAGGTCGATTTTGTGATACAGTGTAAAGAAGAAATTGTACCAATTGAGGTCAAGGCTGAGCAGCATCTCAAATCGCGTTCCCTTAGCGAATACAGAAAGAAATATGCGCCAAAACATGCCGTAAAAACCTCTATGCTCGGCGATGCAGCAGGTGAGGATGTTCTAAAAATTCCTCTTTATATGATCTGCACGATGCCGACGTGGATCAAATAAAAAGGAGCCGCCTATGCAGTTGCCGGAAACCACCGACATCACATAGGCGGCTAAGGCATTTGAATGTGAAGAACAACGCATACCTGGCTGGAAAAGTCAATATTTACTGAATGGATTTCACTTTTATATCACCAAGTCGATCCGCAGTTTTTCCTATTTTATTTGCGGAAAATAATGCAGCAAAATTATCCTTTACAATTCCATTTTTTTCGAGTAGAATAGAACTCGTAAACCATGAGGAAAGGATACGCAGTGATGTACGCAGACAAAATGACGAAAAAATGCAATTCTGTAATGAATTGGCATAGTTCTTGCGCCAGCCAGCCAGCCAGCCAGCCAGCCATTTAGCAGACGTTATCAGGCTGTAGCTTTCGCGTACCATCAAACTTCATACGGAATCGTAGAATCAAGACTTCTTTTGTTTGGCGTTTAGCCGGGCAGGGGAAGTCTATTGTTTTTTGTATAAAAACTACATATCATGGCTTTTGTGGCACATGCGCGACCCGAACGGGAGCAGACGAGGCGGCGGCTTCGCAGGCGGAACTGTTTGGACACGCATGCTTGTTCGCTGAACAAGGGAATCGGGTGAGAATCCCGGACACGGAAAGAATCTGTCATATCATTTGCAGTTTGCGCATTTGCGATTGCAGACGTGCGGCAGTATTCCAAAAGTAGCTGTGTTTCTAAAGTATTGTTTCCATGCGGGGAATCCCCTGCGTGCGGTGAAAACCGGTCATTGGATGGGCTGTCATGGCCCGGAGAGAAGGCTGAGGCAATGCGCTGGTGCAAAGTGATATATGCTCTGCACCTGAATAGATCAGTCAGAAGACCTACAAATCAGGCAAGAATCGAAACCTAAGCAGGGCAGGACTCAAGGGGGAATGGATATGATACCGGAGGCTGCATGTGCGCATGGGCTTTCGGTACTTTTGCGTAACGGATTTTTGTCACAGAGGCGATGACTATCAGGGTCATCGCTTTCGATGTTTTTGCAGCAGGATAAGCCATGTTGAAACCGTCATCCTTATAATCCTTATATCAGGCGGGGCGGCAGATCAGCAAGATGCCGCCCTGCCAAAAGGGAATGTGTGCAGCATGAAAAGCACATGAGAGAACTGTAGTAAGTATTTTGTTAGAGCGAATCTGCCGACAGACGAGAAAGGAGGAGACTTGACAGAACGGCAGGATCAAATATATCACAGGTGCGGCAGGCGCAAAGCGCATATCAGCCGCACGAAGCGAAACGAAAAGACGAAAGGAGAAAAAAGAACAGAATGACAACAAAAAATAAGACACTTAGTCGCATCCTGACCCTGACGCTGGCCTTTGTACTGGTATTCACCGGCATGGGCATCGGCAGCTGGGGCGTGGATGAAGCATGGGCGGATGGATTATGGGATGGTGTTTACCAATTTGAAGTATATGTTGACGGTACAAAATATGATGTGATGAAAATCGGAGGCAGCCCTGGTGTTCTCGTACCAGAGGGAACAGCGCAGATACAGATAAAACAAATTCAAGGTTTCCCTGCGATGTTGTGTAATAAAGATGGTTATGGACTATATGATGAGACTAATGAAGAAGCAAAAAACAATTTTTACGATGATATGTTTTTTGACAAGTTGGAAGTAGGCAACTATTATGAGGGTAGCTTCACGCTTCCATTATCAGCATTTGAAGAGTTCTCATTAAAAGATTATCCTTATAAAATCTCTTTATCAACCGCAGAAGGAACTGGATGTGAGCTTTACGTTGGGTTCAGCAGAAGTAACAACTCTATTCCTACGCTGCGTGAAAACACCAATTCAGAGACGATTTTATATCTAAAGAGCGGAAGTGCGTTCACGGTTCCGTTGGACGGCATTTTTCAAGATGCAGATGGTGATGCGCTTGCGTATAAAGTAAAGGTGGGGGATGACGGTTCGTATACCACACTTAACGGAAAAACTTATTCGGGGACTTATGACGGAACAGAGACTGTCTTATATTTCAAAGCGAATGACGGAACAGTCGATAGTGAGGATGTTTATACCGTATATCTCAAAAACAATACGATTACAAGTAAAGACTTAAGCGAAGTAATTGAAAATGCTCCAAAAACAGAACGTGACGAGAACTATTATCATACAGATGACCGTTTTAACGGAAGATTAACCAGTGTGAACGGTTTCTGGAATGATATGCAGGCAGCCTTGACGGAGGCAAAGGCACTCTTTACCAATAACGACGTACAACAAGGCTTAAAAGCAGACGTAACGGAAGAACAAATTGCGGCAGCCTATACGAAACTGAACAGTAGTATGGATGCATTGCTTCCAAAGATACAGGCCAATACGACTACGCTTTACGAAGCAATCAAAGAGAGTGAGAAATTTGATGCAAGCCTTTCCTATAATGCAGACAACCTTACGACTTTCAACGAAAAACAGTCTGCGGCAAAAGAGTTGCTTTCATCGCTGTTTGAAAATGGAAAGGCAACTGATGCAAATAAACCGGACAAACAAGAGGATATCAACAAGGCAGCATCAGAATTAAAAGCCAGCTACAGCAATGATAAGATGACCGTCGAAATCAGTACGCAGGAAGTACTTACAAACTTTCTGACAAAAGCAGGGAGCGGAATAAAAGGCAGACTACTGAACGATCTGGCTCTGACCGGATATGAAAAGGTAGCTTCTTTTAGTGGAGAGATTGACGGAAACGGTCACACGATCACCGTTGACAGTGCTTATCCGGGACTGGTTGGCACGAATAACGGAACAATCCGCAACTTAACAGTAGATGGTGCAGATTTGGTGTCCGTTTCCGCGATTTGTAGAATCAACAAGGGACTGATCGAAAACTGTCATAATGCAGCGAATTTCAGTAATGATGCAAACAACAATATTAAGCAAAAGGGTGCTATTTGCAACACCAATGACACCACCGGCATGATCCGTAGCTGTTATAACACCGGGAAACTTTCCGGTACTTATGTCGGCGGTATTTGTGGATCAAATTACGGATTGATCGAAAATTGCTTCAATACCGGCTTGATCACAGCGGAAAGCAATGCCGGTGGGATCGCTTGGCAAAACCACAATGGTATCATGGCTAGTGAACATAAGTTAGGAACAATTCGCGGCTGCTATAATCTCAACCTTATGCATCACAACGAGGGTTGGAGAGTGCTGTTTGGAAGCTACATGGATAATATCCTTGGTGCGATCGTCGGGGATAACGGAGCTGGAAGCACTTACCTCGGAACCGTAGAAGACAGCTACTATTTAGATTGTTTCGTTAAGAACAAAGCTTACGGAAGCACGATCACCTTGCCGCTTTCTGAACTGTATTTGGCTCGATATATCTATAAAACAGGGAAGATTGGAGCAGTAGATGCAGATGATGCCGTATATTCCTTAGCCGGATGGCGTGTAAAAGATAAATCCCAGCAGACCTTTATTTTGGATCAGGAATATTATCTATATTACGACAAGACAAACGAGCATTTCATTGCGGTGACATTTGACGAAAACGCAAAGAGCAATGTCATCGATGCCGCGAAACCGAGTGACCGCAAGGAAACCTTTTCCCCATCTTACGGCGTATATGGCCAAGAAGGAAGCTCTTTTGACCGAGATGTCTATCTGGTGACGGTTCCGGTCGGCAGTACTTTTGTGAAGTTCGAAAACACCGAAAAGATCATCGACTACGCAAACGGCTATAACAATAAGTATGTCAACGCATACCGCATGACGGACAATGCGACCATGTATGCGGATGTGCCGAGCAGCAGGCTCTTTGCGGGCACAGCCATCGACGCCGACAATCTGGAAGCGATACGTGCTGCGGCAAAAAGCATTTGTGCCGATGACGCGCAGACTGCGGCTTTGATCGACAGCATGCTTGAGGGCGTGGACTTAGAGAAGAAACCGGCTTCTTCGGGCGATGACGGCAAGACCATCAACGTAAAGTTCCGACTGGTCGGGGCAACCAAGTCCACCTCCGGAAATTACGATGTAGGAACCAACTGCATCGACTCGCAGTATGTGACCTGGATCGCAACCAGAACTTACGCGATGAAAGAGGGTTCCAGCGTCGGCGATTTATTGAAGACGGCGATCAAGGAATCCGGCATGGGGTCACAAGGAGAAGCCAACAACTATGTTTCCGGTATGTACGCGCCGACAGTCCTCGGACACTATTACCTTGGTGAGTTCACGAACGGCACGCGTTCCGGCTGGATGTATACTGTCAACGGTAAGCATCCGAGTGTAGGCTTGAACGGATACATTTTAGAAAACAATGATAGTGTAATCTGGCACTACATCAATGACTACAGCTATGAATGTTCCGACTGGTTCGATGACCCGGACTATCCGAATCTCGGCAACGCAAGCACTTGGGACCCATGGCTCAAGGTACCGGATGTCGATCCGACCAAGGACACGCCGACCGTTGGCGGCGCACAGACTGAAGAAGTCAAGGATGTAACGACTTCCGGTGCTGCAGGTTCGGCAACGACGACGGCTCCGACGGATGTCAAGGTCAGTGAGAAGACTAATGCGGACGGTACGAAGGAGGCGGTCGCCAAGGTCAAGGTCGATGAGAAACATCACGACGAGATCATCAAACAGGCGGAGGCGAACAAGTCTGCGGAAATCATTCTTGAAGTATCTGCGTCAAATACCAAGGGTGCGGACAGCGTGCAGCTGGAACTCGATGTGAAGTTCGTAAAGAATGTCAGTGAAAAGACCGATGCCGACCTGACCGTCAACACCGAAAACGGCAAGGTGACCCTCGATCAGGAGACGATCAAAACCGTGCTCAGCGAAGCAAAGGGCGCGACGATCACGCTCGAAGTCACCAAGGTATCGAATCCGACCGAGGCGCAGAAGAAAGCTGTAGGTGAAAACGGGCACGTCATCAACCTGACCGTGAAGTCCGGCGACAAGACGATCTCGCAGTTCAACGGCGGTAAAGCTAAAGTGCTGGTAGAGATCGTCGGCAAACTGCTCGACAAGACGGTTGCAGCAATCCACATCGCGGACGACGGCACGATCGAACAGCTAGCAGGCAGAGTGCTGACCATCGGCGCTAAGAAGTATTACGAGTTTACGACGCCGCACTTCTCGACCTTCGCCCTCGTCGACGCGGACGAACTGGGACTGGAAGTTAAGGAAGAGCCGACAGTCGATGCCAAGGCACTTATTGCGAAGCTGACACCGGTGGCACGTTCTGCGAAAACCGCGAAGAAGAACGTCAAGGTAACGACGAGCCTCGACAAGCAGGATAAGGCAATCATCAAAGAGCTGAAAGATGCCGGTTACACGGTGAAGTACCGGTTCTATCGTTCGACGAAGAAAGCCGCGGGCTACAAAGCGGCGGTAACGAAAAAGACGACCACTTACACCAATACCAGCGGCAAGAAGGGCACGAAGTATTACTACAAAGTGCAAATCAGAGTCTATGATGCGAACGGCAAACTGGCAGCGGCGACGGCGCTAAAGCAGTGCAAGTATGCTTCAAGGACATGGAGTAAAGCAAAATAGCTGAATAGCGAAAGCAAAAAGTCTGCATTGCGGTGCAGGCTTTTTGTTTTGCAATTTCCGGGCCCGCATCTTTGCGGGTTTTACTTTGATTTAACAAAAGGCTTCTTTTTCTTTTTACATGGAGGCGGTATGATGGTCTTGTACAAAAGAGATAAAGGACAAAAAATGTAATAGGAAAAAGGAGATTACAAAATGAAAAAGTTAGGAAGTATTGCATTGATTTTATTGCTTACCATGATGGTATTCACCGGCTGCGGCAGCAAGGATGGCGGCGCGGCTGACAACGACAGCGCTGCAGGCGGCACCGTTTCCACTGACGGCTCCACTTCGATGGAAAAGGTGATCGGCAGCCTTGCGGAAGCGTTTGAAGCGGCGAATGAAGGCACAACCGTTACTTACAATCCGACCGGTTCCGGTTCCGGCATCACAGCAGTTTCCGAAGGACGCTGCGACATCGGTCTTTCCAGCAGAAGCCTGAAGGATGAAGAAAAGTCTCAGGGGCTGCAGGAAACCGTTCTGGCTTACGATGGTATCGCCATCATCGTGAATCCGGAGAATCCGGTAACGGATTTAAGCCTTGACCAGATCGCGAAGATTTACACCGGCGAAATCACCAACTGGAAAGAAGTCGGCGGCAATGACGCGGAAATCGTTCTGATCGGTCGTGAAGCCGGAAGCGGCACAAGAGACGGATTTGAATCCATCACCGGAACCGAAGAGGCTTGCAAATATCGTCAGGAGTTAACTTCCACAGGCGATGTCATCACAACGGTTTCTCAGAATCCGGACGCGATCGGTTATGCTTCCCTGGCAGCACTCAAGGATACCGTAAAGGCTGTATCTGTTGACGGCGTAACAGCAAGTGAAGCGACCGTAAAGGACGGCACTTACAAAGTACAGCGTCCTTTCGTGCTGGTAACCAAGGAAGGTACAGAGCTTTCCGATACCGCGCAGAAGTTCTTTGACTACGCGACATCCGCGGACGCCGCAGAGGTCATCTCCGCAGCAGGCGCAGTATCCGCAAACTAATTCGATGACAGGGCTGCGGCGCTCCGTAAGGAGTGACCGCGGTTTCCTGCTATGCGGAGAGAGAAAGGTAAGCATATGAAAGCAACAAGCAAATTACATAAAACAGAACAGCAGCTGCTGCGCGAAGCGCAGCGCAAGCGGCGCTTCGAGACGGTGATTCATGGCATCTTTTTGGTGCTGGGACTGGTAACCGTCGGCTGCGTGCTGATGATCACGGTATATCTGATCATCGCGGGGATTCCCGCGATCCGCGAGATTGGCCTTGTGGACTTCCTCTTTGGCAAGGTGTGGGCATCGACCAATCAGGACGCGAAGTTCGGCATCCTGCCGTTCATTTTGACCAGTGTTTACGGTACGGCGGGCGCGATCCTGATCGGTGTGCCGGTCGGTTTCTTTACGGCGGTTTATCTGGCGAAGGAAGCGCCGCCGAAGCTGCGCGGCATCGTAGAGGAAGCGGTGAACCTTTTGGCAGGCATTCCGTCCGTCGTTTACGGCTTGGTCGGCATGTTGATCTTGGTGCCGGGCATCCGAAACATCTTTCATGTACCGGATGGCTCCAGCTTGCTGGCTGCCATCATTGTATTGGCAATCATGATTTTGCCGTCCATCATCAAGGTCTCTATCACCGGTTTGGAAGCGGTACCGAAGGAATATGAGGACGCATCTTTGGCGCTTGGGGCGACGCCGACGGAAACCTGGTTCAAGGTTTCGGTTCCGGCGGCCAAAAGCGGTATCGCGGCAGCCGTCGTGCTGGGTGTCGGCCGCGCGATCGGTGAAGCGATGGCAGTGATGATGGTATCGGGCAATGTGGCGAACATGCCGCATCTGTTTGAGAGTGTGCGGTTCCTGACGACGGCGGTGGCGAGCGAGATGTCCTACGCGGGCGCGGGACTGCAGCGACAGGCGCTGTTTTCCATCGCGCTGGTGCTGTTCCTCTTCATCATGCTGATCAACGCGACGCTGAACTTTTTCCTCAAGCGCAGCAAAGAGCGTTAGCGGGCAGCGGGAAAGCGTAAGGAGGAGACAAAATGCAGACGAAAACATTTTCTAAAGAGAGAAAACGATATATCGGGCTGATGAAAACGCTGATGGCGGTTTCGGCGGTGCTGACCTGCGCGCTGGTGGCGTTCCTGATTATTTATGTCATGTACAAGGGACTGCCGAACCTTTCGTGGGAGCTTCTGACGACGGAGCCGAGCTATCTGGCAGACAAAATCGGTATTTATCCCGATATTTTGAATACAATCTATATCGTGTTGGCAACTTTGGTTGTCGTGCTGCCGCTTGGCGTGGGCGCGGCGATTTATCTGACGGAATACGCGCAGAACAAGAAGCTGGTGGCGGTCATTGAATACGCGGCGGAGACGCTTTCGGGGATACCCTCCATCATCTACGGTCTGGTGGGCATGATGTTCTTTTGTGAGTTTTTGGGCATGGGAACCTGTCTGAAGGCGGGCAGTCTGACCCTGGTCATCATGAATTTGCCGACCATCCTGCGTACCACGCAGGAAAGCTTGAAGACTGTGCCGCAATCCTATCGAGAGGGCGCGTTCGGTTTGGGCGCGGGCAAGTGGCGCGTGATCCGGACTGTGGTATTTCCGGGCTGCGTGGATGGCATCATCACCGGCTGTATTTTGGCGGTCGGACGGATTCTCGGAGAAACGGCGGCGCTTTTGTATACGGCGGGCTTCGCGCATGACGCTTACAATCTGATCGATGGTTTAGGCGAGTCCGGCGCGACGCTGACGGTAGCGCTCTATGTTTACGCCAAGGAACAGGGCGAGTTCGAGGTGGCTTTCGCGATTGCCTCGATTCTGATGATGCTGGCGCTGCTGATCAATCTGTCGGCGACGCTGGTCGGAAAATACTATAAAAAGAGGAGAGAGGTGTAAAAAATGAGCGATATCATCACCGTAAAAGATATGTGCCTGTGGTACGGCAGTGCGCAGGCACTCAAAAATATCAATATTGACATCCCCGCCAAGAGCATTACGGCACTGATCGGACCGTCCGGCTGCGGCAAGTCCACATTTCTCAAAACGCTGAACCGCATGAACGATCTGATTCCGGGCGTGAAGATCACCGGGGACATTCGTTACAAGGGGCGTGAGATCTTCGACCCGTCTGTGGATGTCAACGAGCTGCGTAAGGAGATCGGCATGGTCTTCCAAAAACCGAATCCGTTCCCGATGAGCGTTTATGACAACATTGCTTACGGACCGCGTACACATGGAATTCGCGCCAAGGCGAAGCTGGACGATATTGTGGAGCGTTCGCTGCGTGACGCGGCAATTTGGGATGAGGTGAAGGACCGTCTCAAAAAATCGGCGTTGGGACTTTCCGGCGGACAGCAGCAGCGGCTCTGTATCGCGCGGGCACTGGCGGTACAGCCGGAGGTGCTTCTGATGGACGAACCGACGAGTGCGCTGGACCCGATTTCGACTTCCAAGATAGAAGAACTTGCAATTCAGCTCAAAGACAGGTACACTATAGTTATCGTAACCCACAACATGCAGCAGGCTGTGCGTATCTCAGATCAGACTGCCTTTTTCCTGCTCGGTGAGCTGGTCGAATACGGTAACACAGAGAAAATGTTCTCGCAGCCGCGGGAAAAACGTACCGAAGACTACATCACAGGGAGGTTTGGTTGATATGAGACGCAGATTTGACGAGGAACTGCAGCTTTTGAACAAGAAGCTGATTGAAATGGGCGCGCAGTGCGAGGAGGTCATCCGTCTGGCGGCGGCAGCACTGACAGAAGGGGGCGCGGAACAGGTGCAGAGGGTCAAGCCGATGGACGCGGAGATCGACCGTATGGAGCGTGATATCGAGAGTTTATGCTTAAAGCTGCTTTTGCAGCAGCAGCCGGTAGCGCGGGATCTGAGGCAAATCTCGGCGGCGCTGAAGATGATTACAGATATGGAACGCATCGGCGATCAGGCGGAGGACATCTGCGAGATCATTCCGTTTCTGAAAGGGCGCTCCGGACAGGCCTGCGGTGACATCGACAAGATGGCGGCAGCGACGATCAAAATGGTGACGGACAGCGTGTCCGCCTTTGTCCATAAGGATATAGAGCTGGCGGAGAGCGTAATCGCTTACGATGATGTGGTGGACGATTTCTTTGAAAAGGTTAAAAACGATTTAATCACGATGATCACCCAAAATCCACAGGACGGGGAATACGCGCTGGATCTTTTGATGATCGCCAAGTATTTTGAGCGCATCGGAGACCATGCGGTGAACATTGCGGAATGGGTAGTTTTCGCGGTGACGGGGATCCACAAGGAGGAAGAGCAATGAAAATCTGGTGCGTAGAGGATGACAGCAGCATTCGGGATATTGAGGTATACACGCTTCATTCTACGGGCTTTGAGGCGCGCGGCTTCGCGGATGGAGCGGCATTTCGCGCGGCTTTGGAAACTGAGGAGCCGGACCTGGTGGTCCTGGACGTCATGCTTCCCGGAGAAAGCGGCGTGGAGCTGCTGAAGTTTCTGCGCGGAAATCCCGCGACAGCGGAGATTCCGATCATCATGGCGACCGCCAAGGGCATGGAATACGATAAAATTCAGAGCCTGGATCTGGGCGCGGATGACTATCTGGTCAAACCATTCGGCATGATGGAGATGGTGTCTCGGATCAAGGCGATCCTGCGGCGCTATAAGCCGGCGCAGGTGCAGCATTTACTCAAGGCGGGCGGTCTGGTCATCAATCTGGATGAATATACGGTCACTGCCGATGGCGAGCGTGTGACACTGACGCTCAAGGAATTTGAACTTTTGAAACTGTTTCTGTCCCATCCGGGCATCGCGTTCACGCGCGACCAGCTCTTTAACGAAATCTGGGGCATCGATTATATGGGAGAAACCCGCACTGTCGATGTGCATATCCGTACGCTGCGGCAAAAGCTGGGCGCTTATGGAAGCCTCATTGAAACGGTGCGTGGAGTCGGCTACCGTCTGGAGGTACAAGCATGAGGAAAAAAATATTTCAAGCGATGATGGTCGCGGCCGGCGCGGTTCTGCTTGCCAGTCTGATCATCATTTTGGGCTGTTTATATGACTATTTCGGCGGGCTGCAGGAAAAGCAGATGCAGGACGAGCTGACGCTGGCTTCGGCAGGACTGGAGCAAAGCGGGAAGGTTTACCTGACAGACCAGAATCTGGAGTCGAAGCGTTTTCGTCTGACTTGGATTGACGCGCAGGGGAATGTGTTGTATGACACGAAAGCAGACGGCAGCAGCATGGAAAATCACGCGGATCGTGAGGAATTCCAACAGGCGATCAAGAACGGATTCGGGGAGAGTTCTCGTTATTCTTCCACACTGATGGAAAAGACGCTGTACCGGGCACAGCGGCTTGCGGACGGCAGCGTGCTGCGTATTTCGGTCAGCCGGGCAACCTCCGGTGTACTGCTGCTTGGAATGCTGCAGCCAATCGTCCTGGTGCTGATCGTGGCACTGGCACTGTCTGCGCTTTTATCCAAGCGGATCGCGAGATGGGTGGTCGCGCCCTTGGAAAATCTGGATCTGGAGCACCCGCTGGAAAACGATACTTATGAGGAGCTGGCGCCGCTTCTTGGCAGAATCAATCAGCAGCGGCGCCAGATCGATTTGCAGCTTGCCGGGCTGCAGCGCAGAAATGATGAGTTTGCGCAGATCACAGGCAGCATGAAGGAAGGGCTGATCCTGCTGAATGAAAAGAATCAGATTCTCAGCATCAATCCGATGGCGCAGCGGTTATTTGAAACGGACGAGAGCTGTGTGGGAGAGGACTTTTTGGCTGTGGAACGCAGTCCGGAGGTCAACGCGGCAATCGCGGAGGCTTTCGCGAAGGGCAGCAGCAAGATTCAGCTTCCGCGCGGGGAGCGAACCTATCAGCTGGATATCAGCGCGATCAGTTCCGGCGGCGCGGTCATCGGCGCGGTCATCGGCGCGGTCATCCTTGTCTTTGATATTACGGAGAGTATGCGCGCGGAGCAGAGCCGGCGGGAATTTACCGCGAATGTTTCGCACGAGCTCAAGACGCCGCTGCAGTCGATCATGGGCAGTGCGGAGCTGATCGAAAACGGCCTGGTAACAGAAAAAGATCTGCCGCGTTTCGTTGGGCATATCCGCACCGAAGCGGCGCGGCTGGTAACATTAATCGAGGACATCATTCGCCTGTCGCAGCTCGATGAAGGCAGTGAACTGCCGTTTGAGGTCTGCGATCTTGCGGAAATCGCGCGTGAGGTGACGGAGTCTTTGGCGGACGCGGCGGATCAGAGGAAGATCAGTTTGAACTTCAGCGGTGAGCCGCTTGGACTTTGCAGCGTCAAGCGCCTGCTCGCGGAGATCTGCTATAATCTCTGCGATAACGCGATCAAGTATAATCGGGAAGGCGGGCAGGTCATGGTGTCTGTCAGCCGCGTGGGTGAGGAAGCTGTACTGGCTGTCAAGGATACAGGCATCGGTATCCCTCCGGAGCATCAGGAACGCATCTTTGAGCGTTTTTACCGCGTGGATAAGAGCCACTCGAAGGAGTCCGGCGGTACCGGACTGGGACTTTCGATCGTCAAACACGCAGTGCAGGACCTGGGCGGCAGGATCGAGCTGGACAGCACGCCGGACGAGGGAACGGAGATCAAGGTCTATCTGCCGCTGAAAACCGCGGTTTAGAAGCCCCTCTGCGCTTGCGCTTTCCTGCTAATCTTTGCTAATGTCTGACACTTTCGCGCCGCTTTTTGGGGTAAGCGGCCTCTAAAGATGTACCCCCTGCGCCTTTTCGTTCAAGGCTGCAGGTCCGGCGCCGCTTTTTGTGGTAAAAACGCTCTAAAGATGTAATGCGGTTGGCTTTGCCACAGAGGCTGCAGGCCCGGCGCCGCTTTTTGGGGTAAGCGGCCTCTAAAAATGTAACCCCTGCGCCTTTTCGTTCGAGGCTACTGGCCCGGCGCCGCTTTTTGGGGTAAGCGGCCGCTAAAGATGTAATCCCTGCACCTTTTCGTTCAAGGCTGCAGGCCCGGCGCCGCTTTTTGGGGTAAGCGGCCGCTAAAGATGTAACCCTCGCGCCTTTTCGTTCAAGGCTGCAGGTCCAGCGCCGCTTTTTGGGACAAAAAGGCGCTAAAGATGTAATGCGGTTGGCTTTGCCACAGAGGCTTTAGGTACAGAATCACTGCTGCTTGTTGAAAGTAACAATCAAGTTATGTATAATTTGTTTCATAACACAATTAGAAGGGCACGATATGGAAATCCCCCTAGTTTTTATCTGGGGATTCATGGGTTTCCCTGAGAAAATAGGTGAAGCATTACATCTTTTTGCTCAAACTTTGCGGAAATGGGAACTTTCACTTGTTTACCACTTTTCTTTGTCCCTTTTCTTTCTCCCTTTTCTTTGCCGGAGTTCCTTGGCAGATGACATCCGGCACGAAGGCGCTTGCCTTAAAAAATTGAAAAGCTTTTGCGAGTTGCGAAGGTGCCTTGCGCTGCAGCGCCGGAGCTGACACAGCATGATTGTTCTGACATACAGCATGATTGTTCCGACATTTGAACAAAAGAGCCTCGCAAAAAAACTGCATAGCCGCAAGATGGCTGTGTGAAGCACCGTTGTCTTACCGATATCGAAAGACAGCGGTGTCTTTTTTTGCAGGCAGTGGCGCGGCGATCGTTTGGGGATCTGTTACAGGATCTTTCAGAATCTTGCGAAGCGGCGCGCATCTACTTGCGTCATGCACGCGCAGAATCCCGACATACATGATGCGTCTGCGGTATTTTCGGAATCACGATAAAAGCACTTTGCAAAGCAGCACGCATGCATGAGCGTCATGTGCGCATAGGAATCTCAGATTTCGTGATGCAAACTTTTGTCCCTCGAAAAGAAAAGGCGGCTTCTTGATGACAGAAATGCGGAATTATGGTAAGATAGTTTTACGCGCAAAAATACTTCCTCTGAAATTAGGAATAAGTGCGGCGATAGAATCAAAAACAAAGGGGAGCATGGAGGATGCGAGGCAGAAAGGCGGATCGGCAGGGGGAAAAAACAGGAGGACCGGACGAAAGCGTGTGGCGCGGCAGGAGGACAAGACGGAGCGGCAGCGGCAGGAGAACGAAGCGCGGCGGTAAGCTAGCCGCGACGATGGCGGCTGTCGTGGTTTGTACGGCAGCAGGCGCATGGGGCATCGACAGTAGCATCGGCGGCGGACAGGGGCTTGTCGGACAGGAATTCGAACAGTTTTTCGCCTCGACGCCGATTTACGAATGGCTACAGCCGAGCGCGGGAAACGCGTCACCGGATTGGATTCAAATTCCGGCAAAGAACGGCGCGCAGGGAGAAGTCATCGAGATTCCGGCATACAGCGGTGAGGCTGTTGTCGAACTAAATCACAACCGTCCGGATTTTGACGAGGCAGATCTGACGACGGAAGCGTTTGAAGATTACAGCGACCTGGATGATCTGGGGCGCTGCGGTACGGCTTACGCGAATATCTGCAGGGAGCTGATGCCGACCGAAAAGCGCGGCAGCATCGGCATGATTCGTCCGAGCGGCTGGCAGACCGCGCGCTACGATGATCTGATCAGCACGAAATATCTGTATAACCGCTGTCATTTGATCGCTTACAGCCTGGCGGGCGAGAACGCGAACGAGCGCAATTTGATCACAGGCACGCGTGACATGAATGAAAATATGATTCCCTATGAAAATGAGGTGGCTGCTTACGTGCGGGAAACAGACGGACATGTGCTGTATCGCGTGACCCCGGTCTTTGCGGGAAACAATCTGCTGGCAAGCGGCGTGGAGATCGAGGCGATGTCGGTCGAGGACTGCGGCCGGAGTGTATCCTTTCACGTGTTTTTATACAACGTGCAGCCG
>Ga0129310_1001368_pt1 | contig 21620 bp, 15 predicted proteins | sample Go1ome_2_FD_94433 | JGI IMG/M metagenome (GOLD analysis project Ga0129310, IMG submission 94433) | Western lowland gorrila individual fecal microbial communities from Wisconsin, USA - Go1022A metagenome | ecosystem: Host-associated > Mammals > Digestive system > Large intestine > Fecal | place...
AAGATTTACCTGAGCCATGTTTAATACCTCCTGTTTGTGTTTTTGTGGTGATTACATTATACAGGATGAGCATGGCTCATTTTTAATAAATATTAATTTACACCATTATATGGACATAACTAAGGAGTCACCCGTTTGCCTTAATTTTTGACTCTTTTCTCCGTGTTATGTCAACTAATTTAGATTTTTTCGGCATATACGCTGAATTTAAAAAAGGAGTCACCCGTTAATTCTGAAACTACGGGTGACCACACTCCTTCATTTATCCATATAGCCGAAATGATTTATCATCAGCTGTTTAAAAGACCAATTACGGCCAGTTAAATGTCTTAAACGGGTGACTACTACTTTAATTCTATCCATATAGCCGAAATGTATTTCATCAGCAATTTATAAACCCAAATGAGCAGTCAAATGGTAAGTCAAATGAAAAGCCAATTGTTTTTGGCATATGAAAAGCCTAATGTACAGGCATATATACAGGCATATGTACTGTAAAAGGAATAGTTTACAGGTTGGTGTAGCCCATCAGGTCGCGGTCGACTTCACGAGCTGCATTTCGGCCCTCTGCTATTGCCCAGACTACAAGTGACTGTCCGCGGTGCATATCGCCCGCAGTATATATCTTGGCAGTTGTGTTTGTGGTGGTGGCTGCGTTAGAGGATGAAAATGCGGCATATGAGCCGGGAGCTGTCTTGACATTTGTTCTTGCGTCAAGCTCTACTCCAAAACCATCCGTTACGTAGCTCTCACTACCAAGAAAGCCAGCTGCTATAAGAACTAGCTGTGCAGGAACCGTCTTCTCTGAACCTTCGACTGGGACCATCGTCATACGTCCTGTCTTTTCATCCTTCTTTGATTCGAGTGATACTAGGACAACTTCCTTTAGATGCTTTTCCTTCTTGCCTGAGGATATAAACTCCTTGACGGTTGTCTGATATACACGTGGATCTGAGCCAAACTTGTAAATGGCTTCTTCCTGGCCGTAGTCTGTCTTAAGGACGCGAGGCCACTCTGGCCACGGATTTGTGGCAAGTCGCTCTGTTGGTGGGCATGGCATCATTTCAAGCTGAGTTACGGACTTTGCGCCAAGTCTAATGCAAGTTCCGACGCAATCATTTCCGGTATCACCACCACCGATTACGATAACGTCCTTATCTTTAACCTGATTTTCTATATCTTTCACACCAGCAGAAGTCTTATCAAAATCATTATCCAGTAGCGCCTTTGTGACAGAGCCAAGGAAATCAACTGCAAAGTAGATACCTTCAGTATCTCTACCTGGGGCATTTATATCACGAGGATGTGACGCTCCGCAGCAAAGTACGATGGCATCATATTCCTTTCTCAATTCGTCAGCTGATATACTTCCAACCGCATTCCCGGATGCATTTCCGAATATTTTCGATGATGTATTTTCAGATTCTTTTAATGCTGCATTTTCAGATTCTTTCGATGCTGCATTTCCAGAAACTTTTGATGCTGCATTTCCAGATGTATTCGTAGATGCTGCGCCGCAGACGTTTACATTTGTGCGGAACTCGATGCCTGCTTCTTCCATCAGCTTAACGCGTCTATCGATAACCGACTTGTCGAGCTTCATATTTGGGATGCCGTAGCGAAGCAGGCCACCTATGCGGTCACTTCTCTCGAAGACTGTTACGTTATGGCCGCGGCTGTTGAGAAGCTGCGCCGCAGCAAGGCCTGAAGGACCGCTACCGACTACAGCAACCTTCTTGCCTGTTCTGATCTTCGGAGTGAGCTCCTTCACGAGTCCCTCACTGAAGGCATACTCAATGATGGCTTTCTCATTTTCCTTTGTCGATACAGCCTCCTGATGATAGCCACAGGTACAAGCCTTCTCGCAAAGCGCAGGGCACACCCTTGAGGTGAACTCAGGGAAGCTGTGCGTGATGGATAGGCGTCTATATGCGAGGTCAAGATTTCCACCCTCGACTAATTCATTTAACTCAGGAACAAGGTTGTGCAGAGGACAGCCCGAAGCCATCCCTGCGATCATCATTCCTGCCTGGCAAAATGGCACGCCACAGTTCATACACCTCGCAGCCTGCTTCTGCTGCTCTTCCTTAGAAAGTCTGCCGTGAAACTCCTGGAAGTTGCAGATTCTCTCCTGCTCAGGTACAACTGGAGCATCCACTCTATCGTATTCTAAAAAACCTTTAATATTTCCCATACATTCACCTACCCTACAAGTTTTGTGAAGGCTTCGATCTGAGCCTGTTCGTGATTCATGCCCTGCTCTTCGAACTGAGCTGTGAAATGAAGCATTTCCTTATAATCTTCTGGAATAATTTTCTTGAAGCTTCCTACATATTCATCAAAATTATCAAGGATTCGCTGTCCCTTCTCGGAACCAGTGTAAGCGACGTGCTTCTCGATCAGCTCACGAAGCTTCTCCTTATCATTCTTCGACCCCAGTTTCTCCATAAGAACAAGCTGCTTGTTCAAGTTCTTATACAGAGTATTCTCCTCATCCAGTACATAAGCGACACCGCCGCTCATACCAGCCGCAAAGTTCTTACCTGTAGGACCAAGTATAACTGCGCAACCGCCTGTCATATATTCGCATCCATGCTCGCCCACTCCCTCAACAACAGCAGTTGCGCCAGAGTTTCTAACACAGAATCTCTCGCCTGCGACACCAGCGATATACGCCTCACCAGAAGTAGCACCGTAGAGAGCGACATTTCCGATAATGATATTCTCTTCAGCGTTGTAGCCCGCATTTTCAGGCTCACGCACGATGAGCTTACCGCCAGATAGCCCCTTGCCGAAGTAGTCGTTGCTGTCGCCCACAAGATTCAAAGTAAGACCTGATGGGATAAATGCTCCGAAGCTCTGTCCGCCTGCACCAGTACAATTTATGACAAATGAATCTGGTGGCAGCTCTTCCTTAAAGTTACGTGTGATCTCGGCGCCCAGAAGTGTACCGAATGCGCGGTCAGTATTGGAAATCTTGATATCCAGAACCTGCGAGGCAGTCTGTGCAGCGTTTATACCTGCCGCGTTTATACCTGCAGACTTTTTACCTGCTGTCTTACCAAAGATTTTCTGGATAAGAACCTTCTCGTCCTTTGTCTCCTCCAGCTTAAAGTCATATGCCTTCTCGCCGTGAAAAGTCTGAAGACTTCTATCAACCCCCGACATATCAGTGAGGATCTTGCTAAGATCAATCTCAGCCTCAGCAGCTGTAAGATTATCCTTAACCTTCAGAAGATCTGTTCTACCGACAAGTTCTGAGACTTTTCTAACTCCAAGCTTTGCCATATATTCACGAAGCTGTCTTGCGATAAAACGCATAAAGTTTTCAACGTACTCTGGCTTACCCTTGAAGCGCTTTCTAAGCTCAGGATTCTGAGTAGCAACGCCCATAGGACAAGTATCATTTTGACAAACTCTCATCATAACGCAGCCCATTGTAACCAGTGGAGCTGTTGCAAATCCGTACTCTTCCGCTCCAAGGATTGCAGCGATAGCAACGTCGCGGCCACTCATAAGCTTACCGTCAGTCTCGATAACTACCTGGTCACGAAGTCCATTTAAGAGGAGAGTCTGATGAGTCTCGGCAAGACCCATTTCCCAAGGAAGACCAGCATTATGTATGGAGCTTAGTGGAGCCGCTCCCGTTCCGCCGTCATAACCTGAGACAAGGATTACCTGAGCACCTGCCTTGGCAACACCTGCCGCAATCGTACCTACACCAGCTTCTGATACAAGCTTTACAGAGATTCTGGCCTGCTTGTTAGAACATTTAAGGTCGTAAATCAGCTGAGCCAGATCCTCGATAGAGTAAATGTCATGATGTGGTGGAGGTGATATAAGACTAACACCTGGTGTAGAATGACGAGTCTTAGCTACCCATGGGTAAACCTTCTTACCAGGAAGATGTCCACCCTCACCTGGCTTAGCGCCCTGCGCCATCTTAATCTGAATCTCCTTAGCGCTAACAAGATACTTGCTGGTAACACCAAATCTACCACTAGCAACCTGCTTTATAGCGCTGCTTCTATCATTTTCGGTTCCAGCAGAAGCGATACGCTCATCGCTCTCTCCACCTTCACCGCTGTTCGACTTACCATGTATATGATTCATAGCTATTGCAAGAGTCTGATGAGCTTCCTCAGAGATAGAACCATAAGACATAGCTCCTGTCTTAAATCTCATCATGATAGACTCTTCACTCTCAACCTCATCAAGAGGAACTCCCTGTTCAGGGAAGTTGAAGTCCATAAGGCTTCTGAGATAGCCTGTCTTCTCAGCATCTACCATATCGGTATACTCTTTGAACTTATCGTAGTCGCCCTCTCTAGTAGAAAGCTGCAGCATATGTATAGTCTGTGGATTATATCTGTGATTCTCGCCCTGTGCTCGGAACTTGTGTCTGCCCATAGCAGTAAGCTCAAGATCAACAGGAAGTCCAAGTGGATCAAATGCCTTGCTATGCTGAGAGTCAACTGCCTTCTCGATATCACTAAGTGTTATACCGCCAACACGGCTGACCGTACCAGTAAAGTAATCCTCGATAACTTCAGAAGATATACCGATTGCTTCAAACATTTTGCTGCCTTGATAAGACTTGATGGTTGATATACCCATTTTCGAAGCTATCTTAACGATACCACTGAGTATTGCTTTGTCGTAATCCTCAACAGCTGCATAGTAATCCTTCTCCAGAAGTCCATCCTCGATAAGCTCGCCGATAGTTGAATGGGCAAGATAAGGATTAACTGCTGAGGCACCGTATCCAAGAAGAGTTGCGAAATGATGAACCTCGCGAGGCTCTCCTGACTCAAGGATGAGGGACATTGCGGTACATTTTCTAGTATCTACAAGATGCTTATGTACAGCAGCTACTGCAAGGAGTGAAGGAATAGCCACATGGTTCTCATCTACTCCTCTATCTGAAAGTATAAGAATGCTTGCCCCCTGACGATAAGCCTTATCTACTTCAACGAAGAGATGAGACAGAACACGCTTCATCGGAGTATTCTTGTAATATAGTATGGATACTGTAGCAGCCTTGATGCCATCCTTATCAAGATGCTTGATCTTCATCATATCAAGATCTGTAAGTATCGGATTATGTATCTTCAGAACATGACAGTTCTCTGGATTCTCCTGGAGGAGATTACCATTTTTACCAACATATACGCTGCGTGATGTAACAATCTTCTCACGTTCAGCATCTATAGGAGGGTTAGTAACCTGTGCAAATCTTTGCTTGAAGTAATAGAACAGCGGCTGATGCTCAGCAGAGAGGGCTGCGATAGGTGTATCGATGCCCATAGAACCAATCTGCTCAGTTCCGTTAAGCGCCATACTGAGAATACCTTCATGATAGTTCTCATAGGTATAGCCAAATGCCTTCTGAAGCTTCTGTCTATCTTCACCTGAAATCTCAGGAACCTTCTCATTTGGAATCTTAATACTCTTCAGCTCAACCAGACTCATATCCAGCCACTCGCCAAATGGATTCCTGTGAGCATACTTCTCTTTAATCTCCTGATCTGTGTAGACCTTACCCTCTCTTGTATCTACAAGAAGCATCTTACCTGGGTAGAGTCTGTCCTTCTTAATGATATGACTCTCATCGAGAGGAAGTACACCTACCTCTGATGCAAGGATAAGACGATGGTCGTCCATGATCACGTAACGGGAAGGTCTGAGTCCATTTCTATCAAGGATAGCACCCATAACGTCACCATCCGAGAAGACAATAGATGCAGGGCCGTCCCAAGGCTCCATCATAGTTGCATAGTACTGATAGAAGTCTCTCTCCTCCTGAGAAAGTGTTTCATTATGTGCCCAAGGTTCTGGTATAAGAACGCTGGCAGCAAGTGGAAGGTCCATGCCACTCATCATCAGGAACTCTAAAGTATTATCAAGCATTGCGGAATCAGAACCGCTTGAAGATATAACTGGAAGAACCTTTGTCATATCTTCGTCGCTAAATGTATCTGTATGCATTGTCTCTTCACGAGCAAGCATCTTATCAGCATTTCCCTTAATGGTATTAATCTCACCGTTATGAACTATAAGACGGTTAGGATGAGCTCGGTTCCAGCTAGGGTTTGTATTAGTTGAGAATCTGGAATGAACCATTGCGATAGCAGACTCATAATCTTCATCCTGAAGATCAAGGAAAAATGTTCTAAGCTGGCCTACCAGGAACATACCCTTATACACTATAGTTCTGCAGGAAAGTGAAGGAACATAGGTACTTACGCTGCACTGCTCGAACTCACGTCTTAAAATATAAAGCTTGCGGTCGAACTCAAGATCTGTAAGTCCCTCTGGTCTATCGATAAATACCTGTTCGATATCTGGCATACATTCTCTTGCCTTACTACCAAGAACATTAGGGCTGATGCTGACCTGTCTCCAACCAAGAAGTGCAAGACCATTCTTCTTAACTATGGTCTCAAATGTTCTCTTAGACTGTCTTCTCTCCAGGTCGTCCTGTGAGAAGAAGAACATACCAACACCGTAACTTCTCTCATCTCCGAGTGTGACATCCTTCTCAGCCATTACCTTCTTAAAGAACTTATGAGGAATCTGAGTGAGGATACCAACTCCATCACCAGTTTTTCCCTCTGCATCCTTACCTGCTCTATGTTCAAGATTCTCTACGATGCTAAGTGCATCAGCTACAAGTGCGTGACTGCGTACACCGTCCATTTGAACAACTGCACCGATACCGCAGTTATCATGCTCAAATGAAGCATCATATAGTCCCTTTCTTCTTAATTCTTCAAGTGCCGTATTCATAACCTATATCCTCCTGGAATATATTATCTATTCTTTGTACTAAGTATTTATATGCTACTAAGTATTATTTCTAAGTATTTATTCACTACTAAGTATTTATTCAAACTGGATAATCATTTGAGAAACATGCTGTGCATAGTGGCAAGTCTCCAACCATGGTCTTAAAATCCTCTATTCTGAGATACTGCAGTGAATCTGCTCCAACTCTCTCACGAACCTCTTCACTAGAGTGCTCCGACGCTATCAACTGACTTGATGTAGGAACATCTGTGCCGTAGTAGCATGGATATAAAAATGGTGGCGAGCTTATCCTTACATGTACTTCCTTAGCTCCCGCCTCGCGTAGCATTTCGATAAGCTGCTTCATAGTTGTGCCTCTGACTATAGAGTCATCGATGATCACAATTCGCTTTCCTTCGACCACATGTCTCAGAACGCTCAGCTTCATATGAACCGCCGTTCGTCTCTCTTCATCGGTAGGCTTTATAAAGCTTCGGCCTATGTAGCTGTTCTTATGAAAGGCAAGTGCAAATGGAATACCTGACTCTAGTGCGTATCCCTCTGCCGCCGCAAGTCCAGAATCAGGAACACCTACTACTATATCTGCATCAACTGCTGACTCTCTGGCAAGAGCACGCCCCGCCTTAACTCTGGCATCGTGAATCTCTATTCCATCCATCACAGAATCATTTCTGGCGAAGTATATATATTCAAAGATACAATGTGCTCTGGTCTTGGTACATAGACTCGAATCGCTACTAACTCCATCCTTCGTGATGGTAATGATTTCACCCGGCTCCACATCTCTTATAATCTCACCGCCTACAGATCTTATGGCAGCACTTTCGGATGCGAGTATATAAGTATTCTTTTTCCTTCCAAGCATAAGAGGCTTGATTCCGAAAGGATCTCGCACACCTACCATCTTTCGAGGGCTCATTACGATAACTGCGTATCCACCTCTGAGCTTCGAAGCCGCTTTCTTAATGGCCTCCTCAATAGTGGCTGACTCAACTCTCTCACCTATAATCTCGTAGGCAAGAACCTCAGTATCTGAAGTCGTATAATGAGCAAGTCCGCGGTACATCTGCTTCGTCTTAAGGTCAGATGCATTTACGATATTTCCGTTATGAACAAGTGCCAGACTACCCTTTATATAATTCATAGCTATAGGCTGAGCATTCTCTCTGGTACTTCCTCCCGTAGTTGAATACCTCACATGACCTACACCAATATCTCCATGAAGACTTTCTAGATCCTCAGCGGCAAAGACCTCATTTACGAGTCCCATATCTTTCTTAAGTCTAAGATTTCCCATAGGTCCCGTAGTATCTGATACTGCAATACCTGCCGCTTCCTGTCCGCGGTGCTGAAGCGCGATGAGTCCATAATATATGTCGTGAGATACATTCTCACCAGATAGAGAATACTCACCGAACACACCACACTCTTCATGTATCTTATCGTCGGAGATAAATGAATTATTCATTTCGAAATGTCCTTTCAAGCAAAAAAGCGCCTTAGGATACCTCATTCAAAGTATCCTAAAGCGCCGTTGCTTTTTATTATTTGTTATGAAATTATTATTGATTTATTTTTTAAACAATTGTCAGTATATCACTTTATAATCAAAAGTCAATAGTGAATATCACTTTATTTGTAAAACTACTCCGTACCAGAAAACAGATCAGTGTAATCATAATATACTATATCAACGAGGCTTCCATCCATAGCATTTACATATACCGTCATTCCTACAGCCCCTTCAACCTTAGCACTATAGTTGAAGCTCCACACAGGAATATTCATAAATTTATCAAAATTCTCTGACTCACTGTATGAATAGTACATTAAGTTCATATTATTTAGATAATATTCCTTCGAGTCATTCATTTTAGAAAAATCAACTTGTTCTTCTAGTCCAGCCTTTAAGCTTTCTTTTATCTTATCGAACTCCAGCAAGTTCACATTTTCTATCACATCAACTATTTCTACTGCTATGCAAAGATCTAAGCCATAAAAACCATTACTTGTATATTTGATCATCCCATTATTAGCATTTGCATCAAAGGCCGTATCATCTTTAGCCTCCTCTGGTTTTTTAATGTCAATATATACAGCATAACCATCCGCAGTCAGAGTCGCATTATCTACCATATCATTAATAACACTTGAACTAAGTAGATCATAATCTTGTAACTCTGACCCTACATGACTTGACAGGTGTTCACGCCAAAGACTTCTCTGACTAGCTAGAAGTTTATAATCTATTGTAAGTCCCTTAAAATCGCCAGTCTTAAGCGTACTTAGATAATCTACATTTGAAAAAATAAGTGCAGAAGGACCAGGATCAAAGGTAGAACCATTTAAATTAGAATATATATCAACTGGAGAAGTATAGAACAAAAGCCCCGTATCAGAAGATATCGAAATGTAGTCCCAAGGGTCACGAGTAACAGATACTTTCTCACCTAAGAGAAGCTTATCACTTAATAAATCTGAAGCTCTTTTCTCAATATCTTCAATATTTTCTTCACATTGATTATCAGGAACAACTTCATTTCCTACATGATCAATTGTACCACTTACTATAGAAGTCTGATAATCTCCATCTGGAAAATATTCCTTAATACTCTTTGGCTCAATATATATATATCTATAATCCGTGAGATAATCATATGCCAGAAGCATGACAAATCTCTTTCCTTCATAATCTCCTTCATACATATGAATATAGAGGTCTTCATCATCTTTCCAGTTATATATTGTAGTATCGGATGAATCTATAACAGTTCCATCGAAGGGATCAGTATATAAATAAACAAGACCTACTTCCTTCGCCTTCTTTGCAGCTTCATGCATTGCGCAAATATACCTATACTTATACATCAGTGGTATATAATCGTATGCATTTTTATACTGTATATTATCGACTTTTTCAGCAGTATCCCCAAAGAAGTTCTTAACAATCTTTTCTTCATCCGCTTTTCCATCACCAATTTTCTGCATATTATAAGCATTTAGATGATCCTGAGTCGGAATCTGAGCATATCCACTTCCCGAAAAATCTCTATTATCTATGGTAAAATCTTCATTAAATGTTATGTTAGCGCCAAATATATCATGAAGAGTCTTATCATCTCCCTTAGATATAACTATGCTATCGGTCGCAGTACTAGTTGTATCTTCCGCTTCAGCAGTATCACTATCGCCTTGTACCGTTCCATAATCTTCTACAATCATCTCTTTCTCACCACATCCTGAAGTGGTTAAGACAAGAACAGTTGATAATAATGCACAAAACAACCTTTTACCATATTTTTTAGTCATACATACCTCCTGAGTCAAAATTGTTTAGGTGTTATTCTTCATACATTTCAAAGTAATCATAGTAGAATATATCAACCACGCTTCCATCCATTGCATTTATAGATACGGTCATTCCGATTCCCGGCGTCAGTGTAGTACAATCAAAGCTCCAGACAGGGATCATCATATACGTATCACTTTCCTCTGATTCAGAATATGGAAAATATGTCAGTTTCAGATCAAACATTGGAATCTCTTTAGCATCTCCTATCTTGCTAAAATCAGCCTGTTCCTCAAGTCCGTTCCAAAAACTCTCAGATATTTTATCAAACTCCAGAAGCTTAACATTTTCTACAGTATCTACGATTTCCTTGGATAATGTAATATCCAGGCCATAAAATCCGTTACTTGTATACTTTATTATTCCCGTATTTCCTGATTCAACCTTTACAGTATTAGGATTATCAAGTACATTTAGCCCATCTAGACTAGTATCATTATCACCGATAAAAAATGCATATCCATCTATGTCAGTCTGAGGCGGATCTATATAATCATCAACAACTGTAGAGGACAGTAAATCCATATCCGTATACTTAGAGCCATCATGTGATGCAAGATGTTCTGAAAGAATATTTCTTTGTTCTGAAAGAAGCCTATAATCTGATGCAAACCCCTGAATACCGGCCGCTCTTATAGTACTTATATAATCGACAGTTGAGAAGTTAAGTACAGAATATCCTGGATCAAATCCATCATTATATTGAGCAGTCGCCATATTTACAGCAGAGGCATAAAAAAGTATCCCTGTTCTTGCACATGCCTCAGAATAATCATATGGAGCCGCGTCCGGATTGTACTTTTCATTCAAATGAAGTACATTATCCAGAAACTTCTGAGCTTCTCTCTTAAGTTCTTCCGGCTCTTTATCACATTTATTATCTAAGCTAAGAGGATTACTTGCTGTATCCGTCGAGCCGCTAACTACTAATGTCTTGAAGTCATAATCAGGAAAATACTCCTTAATACTCTTAGGTTCGATAAATATATATCTAGTACCTGATATATAGTTATAAGCAAGCAGCATAACGAACTTCTTCCCCTCATAATCTCCTTCATACATATGAATATAGAGATCCTCGTTATCAAGCCAACCATATAAATCCTGAGTCGAAGAATCAATCATACCGTCATACGCCTGAGTAAGTTGATAATAAGCCCCCTTCTCTTTTGCCAGCAACGAATTATCATAAGCGCGCTTTATATAATCATACTTATACATCAGTGTTATATAATCAGTAGCATTTTCATACTGTACAGATTCAAGCTTCTCAGCAGAATCTCCAAAGAAGTTTTTAACAATAGTCTCTTCATCCGCCTTGCCATCATCTATCTTTTTCATATTATATGCATTCAAATGATTCTGATCCGGAACCTCAAAATAAGCATCCGCATTAATCGTATGACCATCGATAGTTCTATCCTCGGTAAATGATACACCTTCACCGAAAAAGTCTCTCAGCGTTGTATCATCTTCACTTGATACACTGACGCTTTCCATAACGGAACTATCTGTCGACGATCCATCTGTTGGTGATCCACCTTCTGTATCTCCAGCAACTTCTACATCGTCTGTGCCATAATCATCTACAACACTTTCATCCTTTCCGCATCCTGCTAACGACAGACAAAGTAAAGCCGATAAAGCAAGACAGGTTATTTTCTTAATCCTCATATGCCTTCTCCCCATTTAAATGCATAACCATATGTTCCATTTAAATACATAACCATATATTCCATTTAAATACATAACCATATGTTCCATTTAAATACATAACCATACGTTCCATTTAAATACATAACCATATGTTCCATGTTTATAACATATCTAACACTTGTATCATAAATGTATCACATAAAAAAGTCCCCTGCGCCATTTGCCACACGAGTATTTTCTGATAGCAGGGAGGTTGTTTTAGATAGCTGGACGCTTGTTTTTGATGGCTAGGAGGTTGTTTTTGATAGCTGGACGCTTGTTTTTGATGGCTGGGAGGTTGTTTTTGATGGCTAGGCGGCTATTAGAGAGTTTGAGGAAGTGGAGTCACCCGTTTTTCAAATTCACAGTCATATTTTGTCGAATTATGTAAACTAATTTCATCTTTTTCGGCTTATAGACAGAAAATCAATACAGAGTCACCCGTTATATCCAAATCTACGGGTGACTCCTTCTACTTTTTCCTTCATATAGCCGACTCCATCCTTCAATTCATTCAAATTTAATATAAAAAAGCCAGTTAAAATTCTTTAACGGGTGACTCCTTCTTCTATTACTTTGATATAGCCGAACTTGAATCACCCCTATCCTATATTCTTGCTTATTCCTTCACAGCAACGTATATTCCTTCACGGCACTGCATAATTCTTCACGGCAACGCATATTCCTTCACAGCACTGCATAATTCTTCACAGCACTGCATAATTCTTCACAGCACTGCATAATTCTTCACAGCACTGCATATATCTAAATCAACTGTATAACAAAAAATTTACTGACCCCTTCGATTTGCTCATTTTTGACAAATTCGAGAAGGTCAGCAAATTTATATATATACCCTGGATAGGAAAGCTTCCGGTTATTTAGATCTGATTCGGCTCTGATTCAGTTCCAGAAATAAAGCTTCAAGGGGTCAGTTGAGGGTCATGGTGGTTTCGATGCCGTCGGCGGTTATGAGATATTCACCCTTGAAGGCGTCAACTTCGGCGAAACCTTCGGCGTCTGTTGTGACGTCGCACTCTGTGTTCCACTCTTCTTTCACTAGCTTTTGAAGCATTTTGTAGGATGGCTTGAGCGAGTTATCCAGGCGGATGAAGCCACTTGGTGCCTTTAGCCATGCGCCGTCGCGGTAGTCCCATGTAGTGATTGCTTCAACGAGCGGATGCGCAAAGAGGATGCGATACATTTCTTCTATCTCGCGAGCCTGACGCTCCTCACCTTCTGGAGTCGATGGCCACTCGTCCACCTGCCAGTCATTTAGATCTTCGATGTAAGCTGGCATGATATCACCAGATATCAAAGTATTTTCAGTAAAATGAATTGGAAGTCCAAAGCTTGAGAAACGGTCGAGAACTTCCTCGAGCTTCTCCTTGCCCCAGTAACCCTGATGCTGATGGGACTGGATTCCTATAGCACTTATTGGAACGCCAGCATTTAGACATCCGTCGATAAGGATTTCGTAATTTATTGATGTGTTGAAGTCATTTAGGAGGAGGGTTGCATTAGGATTACACTGATGAGCCTCGTCGAAGACTTTCTTGATGAGACCAACGCGGCCATGCTCGTTGCAGAGGCGAGTGATGGCATTGTCGTACTTATCGAAAATAGGCATGATTACGACTTCATTTATAACATCCCACATATCGATGACGCCCTTGAAGTTTGTAACTTCGCGGTCGATACGCTCGAGCTGCTTCTTCAGAATTGTCTCATTGTCATATTTCATGAGCCAATCTGCACATACTGTATGCCAGCAAAGTGGATGGCCCTTGACCTGGATGTTTCTGCTCTTCATGTACTTTGCAGTTTCCATCAGGGTTTCTGTATCTGGCTTTCCCTCCTCCTTCTCGAAGTTGCCCCAGTAGAAAGGAAGTGTTCCGTAGTTGAAGATTCCCTGCCAACTCTCAGTGATCTGCTTATGCTCTTCATCGCCATTTTTGACAAATGGAATAAAGTCAAATGCACCGCATCCAAAAAGGAAGCTATGATTTGTCTGCTTCATATGAACTCTCTTGTTGGCAATAGGTCTACCGTCAACATCTGTAAACTGCACTCTTCCCTTCACTTTTCTATGTGATATATCCATTTCGTAATCTCCTTTTAAATTAGTGATTCACTTGAATATCTTTATGATTCTATTGATCATGATATGTCTAATGTTCACATCTAGAATACTACATTGATGTCGCTAACTATAGAATATTCTAAATATCTTTTGACTATTTTTTGTTTTATTTCATTTCATACATTTTTATTTTCCACTTTTTTGTTTTACTTTATTTCATACATTTTTATTTTCCACTTTTTTTGTTTTTCTGAGATTCATTGTTTATATATACCGTTTATATATACCGTTTATATATCTTAACAAACCGGAAATTTCTCTCAATTTTTATACTGAGAAGAAATTTCCGATTAATGAAGCATATTTCGGCTATATCTTATTTTCAAAAGAAGGAGTCACCCGTTTGGGAAAAAATGTCATTGATTTTTACTGCATTATGTAAACTACACATGAAGATTTCGGCATATACGTATAAAATGAAAGAGGACTCACCCGTCAGCGAGTAATCTACGGGTGACTCCTTCTACTTTTTCCTTTATATAGCCGACTCCACACTTCAATTCATTCAAATTCATGAAAAAAAAGCCAGTTAAAAATCTTTAACGGGTGACTCTTTCTTCAATTACTTTGATATAGCCGAATCAGCTCTATTTGCCCTTTTGATATAGCTGAAATCAAGAATACTATACTTTACTGTAGTATATAAAATTAGCTGACCTTCTCGAATTCATCAATTTTAAGAAATCGAAAAGGTCAGCTGATTAAGTGGGGTGTTAGGTATCTAGGCCGGAATTGGCATCAATGATTTTTACATTATGAGATTTCAGAAAGTTTAAGAAATCATTTGCATATGGTTGTTCGACAAAGCCAGAGAACTTTGTGACGTATGTCTTGGTTTTGTACTTCGGATGCACTATAACGCTAGTATTCTGTAGGTATAAGGAACCATCGACATCGTCCCAGTCAACGTCTAGCTTCAGATTATCTAGATATAATTCTCCATCAAATACTTGAAATGTTACTTCCTGAGTCTCGAAGGAGTTCGGTCCTTTAAACGGTTTCGACGCCTTCATCAGTATAATAATCATCGGAATCACAGCGATAAAAAGAAGTATCATTGCGATTAAAGCGAGAGGCGTTACCTTTACACCGATGATGAAACTTGTCAATGTAAGAAATGCCCAGATTAATGGCGTTAACAGAATAATCGTGGCACGTTTTCCTTTAAATATTTTTCTAACTTTAACCGTAGTTGTGTACATACTATACTGCTTCTTTAATTATTTATCTATTTATTATTTATTCCTAATTCGATTTTCTTGAAGCTTGATTATTTATTCCTAATTCGATTTTCTTGAAGCTTGATTATTTATTCCTAATTCGATTTTCTTGAAGCTTGATTATTTATTCCTAATTCGATTCTCTTGAAGCTTGATTATTTATTCCTAATTCGATTCTCTTGAAGTTTGATTATTTATTCCTAATTCGATTCTCTTGAAGTCTGATTATTGTTTTCTGATTTCAAGCTAGTTAATAAAAAAATAATTGATAGCTATTCTATTCGGATTATTCTTGGATGATTACTATGTCGATTATTCTGCCAGGTAGTCGAGGCACACTCTTGACTTTGTATTTGGACGAACGACGCCGTCTGCAACTGCAACGTGTGCAGGGTGCACTGCGTATCCCTTCAGGGATGCTTCGTCTTCAAAAGATGAATCAAGCATCAGGTCTGCATTTGATGATGAAAGGCCCTGTGTATTTACTTTGATATCGATGAGGCCTGGGATCTGGCCGGCGAGTCCTTCAAGTCCTGCCTTGATTTCTGCCTTTACTTTCTCTTTTTCTTCTGCTGAAAGTTCATCTTTCAGCTGCCATAATATAACATGCTTTACCATTTGTACGTCTCCTTTTTTCGTTATCAGATGATCAATTCTTCTCATTTTCTTTGGTTTTCAGATGATTTATTCTTCTCATCTTCTTTGGTTTTCAGATGATTTATTCACCCCATCTTCTTTGGCTTTCAGATAATTTATTCACCTCATCTTCTTTGGTTTTCAGATAATTTGTTCCCCTAATCTTTGGGGGTAACTGATGATGTGTCATCACGTGTTATAGGTTAGCGGATGAAGTGTGTCATCACGTGTTTTTCGGTTTCTGGGAGGCCGAACTGCCCTTTGCCGAGGGCAATGCTCTTCATGAGGAAGGTCATATTGCGTGCAAGAACGCGCATGTTGTAGAGGCCTTCGAGATCCTGCTCGGCTTCTCCTGCTAGTCTGCCGTGAACGCTGTTCCAGTACTGGCTGGAGGCAACTGGCATTCCGCTGATTGTGAAGTATTTGTTCAGCTCGTCAAATGTCGCTGATAGTCCGCCTCGTCTTGCAACGACTACGCTTGCACCGACCTTCATAGTCTTGTCGAAATGAGTACTGTAGAATAGTCTATCGAGGCAAGCTATAAGAGTTGCATTTGCGGAAGCATAATAAACTGGGGATGCGAGAACGAGACCGTCAGCTGCTTCGAACTTCGGAGCAATCTCATTTACGACGTCGTCGAAGACACATTTACCCTTCTCGCCGCAGCTGTTACAAGCGATGCAACCGCGAACGTCCTTTGTTCCGATCTGCACAACTTCTGTTTCGACGCCTTCCTTCTCGAAAATCTTGACCATCTCATTTACGGCGATTGATGTATTTCCGTTCACACGCGGACTTCCGTTAATTATAAGTACTTTCATGAATTACTACTCCTTTGATTTACGTACTGCTTTAATTCTGCTTCCTAATATAACACAGATTCAAAATGTACGAAACAATAATTAAGTGAAAGAAAAGAAACAATAATTAAGTGAAAGAAAAGACTCAAAAATTTAAATAAAGAAAAAGACTTGAGCGGGGAGAGTGCTCAAGTCTTCCTCTGCCTTGCGACAAATGTATTAAAAAGATAATTAAAATATGGCGAATTGATTTGATGATTGGATATTACTACATTTTGGGAAGCCATATATCATTTCTGTCGCGAATGGATAAAAATTTGCTGTGAATGGGTAAATCGTTATGAATGGGTAAATCGCTGTGAATGGAAACTACTCTCTATCCGAACCCGCTTCTTTCATATATTCTGCCCATAAGAGAACATCTATGAAAGCGAAAATAAAAAAGAATATAAGGAAGCCAATATTATTTGCCCCACCCGGATTCTGCGCCACTCGAATTGCAGCCACCGTAGGATATATCTCATCTTCATACTTGTACGCTTTAACGGTTAGGAACGGATTATCGACGGCAACAGAATATGCCGACTCGTAGGAATCATTAACTTGATAACGATATTCCTTGTTTTCATATCTTACAGTTACAAATGTCTTATGACCATTTGATGGTTTTAATAAATCCTCGATTCCATATTCAACTTCTTCGTAATCTGTAACATATACTTCAACTGCTTCATAGCCGGTTGGTTCTATTGACATAAAAGTCTTCTGTTTAACAAAGCATACAACTAACAATATGAGCGAAATTGCAAAAAAACATATAGCTAGTCTCTTCAAAAGCTGTGCTCTTGTAATACTGATTTCATCATTCATTGTAGTGCTATAAAATGTAACCATTAAATATGGTCACACACCTTTCTATAATCTCACATTCGGGGTTTAATAATCTGTTTCGTAGTCTTTTATTAACCTGAGAGTTTTCATATCATAAACATACACGTGTGACTTAGACGTGCCAGCGGATGTTGCGGCCGACGTATCTGATGCAGTCGATGTATTCGCTGCGCTCTTATTTCTGTCTGAGACACAGATATTGATTGTCTTATTATTTATATCATCGTATGACTCATTTGCGGCAGCATCTGAAGATGTGGCCGCGCTGGTGCTTGACGAAGAATCATGTTTATAATCTATATATATTTGATATATTTGGTCTGGTGTATAAATGATATTACTATCGAAGCCTGGACATTCCCTAAGAATGTTTAGGCGAAGCTCAGCTAGTTCAATATTTCGGTCTAATACCAATGTTATGCCGCTCGCTCTCAACGTCCCTTCAGCAAGATGAGTCTTTACATAGTCATCCACATTCTCAGATGTAACATCATATGGGAGATAATGTTGATATTCATATGAAGGAAATGCATCTAAATAACCATCATCATCAGAATCATATATAAGATTATAGCTAATCATACTACTTATATCTGAATATAACCCCTCGTCTGGCATCAGATTTTCTTCTGGATCAAGAAGCTCCGAAGAGCTAAAACCAAGACCAGAAATGTATATATCAGTTGCAATCACAAGAGCTTCATCAATTAGATCGTCGGTATACATTTTATTCGATGAAGGAACATAGAAGTAATGATGCGTCTTGCCATCAAGCATATAATTTCCATACATTGCTTCGCTAAGCGTATTTCCAGATACATATGTATTATTATCATTAATATTTACAAATCCTGTTTCTATATTATACGAATCGACGCTAGCATCTGGAAGATTATCCTCAAACCAATCGTCAACCTTTGCAGTTAGATTATTATAAAGTGCATCACCCTGTTTTTTACTATAAAGAGAAGGCATGCATCCTGTAACAAATGTAAGAATCAGCAGACAAAGTATCGAGAGTTTTGCATATTTATATATTTTGATTCTCTTTTTTAACCTTAGTATCATTTTACTACTAACCTTTCCAAATGAAGCTAATACTGAGCTAGACATCTCTTGCAAGGAGTGTAGCCTTTATTCTTTATATCATTCAGAGTACCTACACACTCCTCTTTGTTATGATCAGCCATATCTTTAACACTTCGGCAGTCCGGCAAATGAACCTTCTTGGTGTTTGTATTCAAGATATATGTTCTCTCCTGATTTGCGAAGTCGGAGGAACTACTACTGCTTTCCTCGGTTGTTTCGGTGGTTGATTCAGTTGCCGCTTGCACATTTGTATCTTCAGCCACTTTGCTTTCACTTGAGGCTTCCTCAGCCACTTTGCTTTCACCCGTTGAATAATTAATATAAATTCCCGGCTGAACATTGTAGCAGAAAACATTGAAGCAGATTCCTTTTCCACTATCTTCAACAGACCACGCTTCCATTTGAACGCCCGAAGCCAGGAGATTATCTGCTTCGAAGACTGGTGTCACGCGGTACAGCACATGATTCCCCGAATCTCTCACGTAGTCGAGCACTCTGAGCTCGAAAATCTGCATAGTCTCTTGATTCAGATATCTGGTGCCAGTGATGAGGTTCTTCTCATTTGCATTCTCTCCAGCCAAGCTGTAGGCTATCAGATGCGAGCGGTTGAACAGATAATTATCCTCTATAATTTCAGGATACTTCACCGTGTGCCATCCACTAGGCTTCACACTACCAATCTCGCCGCGTTCCTCCGTCGGCATAAGCTCTGGGCAGATATTTGCAAATGCAACGCCACACCTTCCAAGCTTATCTAGGTCACTGTACTCTTCAAATGCAGTAGTTGACTTCTTCTCTTCGTCACTGAAAAGAGGAATATTGTCATTTAATTCAACGTATGCATCACCAATATACTCAGGATAGCATACTGAATTATCAGCAGAATCAGCCTCTGATTTACCATCAGAATTAGCTTCTTTATATTCATTTGAGTTTACATTTTCAGTAGTTTCTTCTGAGGACTCTTCTGTTGCGTTTTCCTCTGAAGTTTTTTCCTCAGTCTTATCAGACTCTGATGTTAATTCTTCGGTCGTCTCAGCCTGAGTATCATTTGACTCACTTACTTGTCTCGAAGTATCAGAAAAAGATGTGCAGCTGCTTACTATCAGTAATAAGACTGCACACATGAATATTTGAAGATATTTGTTTACCTTATTGATTTTAGTTATTCTTTTCATCATTTTTCTTGATCTATTAATCGCCTGACTTCTTGACCATCATCAGCGCCACCACCACGAGGATTGCCGATGATATCCATATGGTTCCGAAGCCAAGTCGCCCTGAGATCACGCCGCCGATTCCTGCGCCAATTGCAAAGATGAGGATGATTCCAAAGAAATGCAGCGCCTTGCGAAGGGACTCTTTCTCCTTCGTCCTGATGTACTGCGACAGACTCTCGGTGCCACTTCTGAGATTGCCGATGCACATGGTGCTGGCATAGCCGTAGCCGTGCACCTTCCTGAAGGTCTGCACTTGCATCGCACAGGAAAATGAAACTAACACATTTGCAACCATATTGAAGCTGGCGGGCATGAAGCCAACTGCCAGTAGCAGGATAAACTCGATAGCGAGTATGATCTGGCGCCAGTGAATCTTGGTGCTATTCTTGAATCTGCTCTCTATTCTTTCGGCGAGGAAGATTCCGGCCGCAAAGGACACAAGCGGGATCATGTAATGCAGTCCTTTGTACCAGTTGCCCTGCATGAAGTTCTGGCTCATTAATACCACATTTCCAGTTTGTGCATTTGCGAAGACGCCATTTCTCATATTGTAAGTGTACGCGTCCTGCAGGCCTCCCGAAAAAGAAAGGAGCGCGCTGAGGCGGAAACTCTCTGATTTCTGCATAAATTGTCTCTCATTCATTCAATATTATGTAAACCCTACCCAATAGATTATAAAATTGAATTCCTGTCTTCATTTTCGGAGCAGCGAGCCGCATCCATTGCTATTGCTACCATCAGTGCCGGCAACTCGTCCGCTGGATTCGTGATATCCAGCACATACGTATCGCCCCACTGGAACAGCTGCTTAGTTATGTGAACCACGAGCCTGGACTGCTCGTACACGTCGTAGTTCCAGCGCATGTAATCGCCTTCCAGCCTCCAACCCTTGTAATCGATATTGTACTTAGGCACGAAAAATGATATCTCGCGCTTTATTCTTCCCTGCGAGTATCCATTTATCGATATCTCGAATTCCTTAAGCAGGCGAAATACTTTCTCCTGAATTATACCAACTTCCTGACCGCTTGCTTTGTCGAACACACGAATACGGTGACCAATCGAGAAGAAATCCGCTTTCACAAAGTACTTTGGATTGCCCACGCTGTCATATACATCATACGTATCGGTCCAAGAAAAAACCTTCTGCTTGATTAATAATTCTTCCATTTATCCTCCCTGTTATCTTTTATATTTCTTTTCTTTTTTATTTCATTTAATAACATTACATCTAATAATTTTATATCATTACATAACATTACATCTGATAATTTTATATCATTACATAACATTACATCTGATAGTTTTATATAATACAACGAATAATCATACCTAATTGATAAGAGTATTCTACTCCACTTACCGAGTAATTCCAAATAAAATATGGAGCTAATCATTTTCAGCTCTTTTCAACTCTTTTCAGCTCTTTTACAGCTATAAGAAAATGTTTCGGCTATTCTGCTGTCTTTTCATCTATTTTCGGCTATATGAAAAACTTTGAAGCCGGAGTCACCCGTTCATGATAAAAAAGCTTGATTTTTCCAGAATTATGTAAACTAATTTGAAACTTTTCGGCTTATAGGTATAAAAATTGGAAGGAGTCACCCGTCAATCATAAATCTACGGGTGACTACTTCCTTAAAATGGTCAAGTCCTAAATGTGGTGTAAATTGCTCATCCTCCATAATAAATCAAGCTGCTTCAATTAATGATTGCTGAATTGCCGCTATTTCCTTGAGTTTAGGTTCTATCTCCGGCTTGATTTTA
>Ga0129310_1001369_pt1 | contig 21619 bp, 24 predicted proteins | sample Go1ome_2_FD_94433 | JGI IMG/M metagenome (GOLD analysis project Ga0129310, IMG submission 94433) | Western lowland gorrila individual fecal microbial communities from Wisconsin, USA - Go1022A metagenome | ecosystem: Host-associated > Mammals > Digestive system > Large intestine > Fecal | place...
CAGGCTAGTTTGTTAGTGGCGTGTCCGTCCGCAGCTGGCAAGCGAATGTAAAGACTGACTAAGCATGTAGTACCGAGGATGTAGGAATTTCGGACGCGGGTTCAACTCCCGCCAGCTCCACCAAAATTCTCCATCGGTGATTACCAGAGTCATCCGATGAAGTCCTAAGAGCCCGCACGGCGCAAGCCCTGCGGGCTTTTTTGTGCCTTGAATTTGTCACGCGAAGTCTGATGCCAACTAATTAAATCCGAACTTTTTAGGCACCTTGTTAGGCACCTCATAAAGCTTTATTGTTTTTGAGGTGCCTAAAACTATGGAAACCCGGCAATGGCAAGACAAACCAAACCTCTATCCGTTAAAGAAATCGAATCTGCTAAACCCAAGGAATCGGACTACGTTCTCTATGATGGCGATGGCCTTGAGCTACTTATCAAATCCAGCGGGAGTAAAATCTGGCAGTTTCGCTACATTCGCCCTATCACCAAGAAACGTGCGAAGAAGAGCATAGGCCCCTACCCGTCAGTTACGCTTGCCGATGCCAGAAACTACCGGACAGAGTCACGCTCTCTCCTGGCGAAACAAATCGATCCACAGGAACATCAGCAAGAACAACTTCGCAGTTCGCTTGAAGCTAAAACCAATACTTTCCAACTCGTAGCTGAACGATGGTGGAATGTGAAAAAAGCCAGCGTGACAGAGGACTATGCCGACGATATCTGGCGCTCTCTTGAAAGAGATGTCTTTCCTGCAATTGGCGACGTTAGCGTTACAGATATTAAAGCACACACACTGGTTCAGGCCGTCCAACCAGTTCAGGCCAGAGGAGCACTGGAAACCGTTCGTCGCCTGTGCCAACGCATTAATGAGGTTATGATCTATGCCCAAAACACAGGGCTGATTGATGCTGTTCCCAGCGTTAATATCGGTAAAGCCTTCGAGAAGCCTCAGAAAAAGAACATGCCCAGCATTCGACCGGATCAGCTACCTCAACTGATGCAGACAATGCGAACAGCCAGCATTAGCCTTTCCACACGCTGCCTGTTCATGTGGCAACTTCTTACTATTACCCGCCCTGCCGAAGCGGCTGAAGCTCTCTGGGAAGAAGTAGACATAGAAGCGCGAGAGTGGAAGATCCCTGCAGCACGCATGAAAATGAACCGCGACCATACTGTTCCATTGTCAGATGAAGCAATTGCGATACTGGAGACGATGAAGCCATTAAGTGGAAATAGAGAATTTATCTTTCCCAGCCGCATCAAGCCAAACCAGCCGATGAACAGTCAGACCGTAAACGCATCGCTAAAACGCGCAGGTTTTGGTGGGGTGCTCGTTTCACACGGCCTGCGATCTATCGCCAGTACAGCCCTTAATGAACAAGGCTTTCCGCCTGATGTCATTGAGGCAGCACTTGCCCATGTAGACAAGAATGAAGTTCGTCGCGCTTATAACCGCAGCGATTACCTGGAGCTGCGTCGTCCAATGATGCAATGGTGGGCTGATTTCGTTATGGCTGCTGATCACGGAAATATGATTGGAGATGGCATTCGAGGTATAAGGCTTGTCGGCTAATACAAATAAAGGTATAAGCACTCAAAATGGGCGCTTATACCTTTTATCTAAATTAAAATTTACCACTTCTGACTGGTTATTTTTTTCTGATTACATTGTTATCAAAAGCCAGTTTAACGTTCTCAACATTTCTTGACCAAGATTTCAAAATAGTATCAACTAGGGCATCCTGGCTCGCCGTTAATAATCGGTACTTTTTGCTTTGGTTATTAATCACAAAATCTGACTCTTCAACAAATACCCATAAAGGCTCAATAAGGGCATTAACTGCCACAGTTTTATTTTTCCACCCGCCTTTTGGGGCAAGTTCGTTTATAAGCTCCACTAATTTATTCTGAATAACAACGTACACTTCCGCTTTACTTTCCCCACCTTTCTTTCCAGCTTTAGCCCTAGTGCGCGATAGTTTTTTTTGTTTGTCAGCATAAGTCTTGAACCAGATCATTCCGATGCTTTTATCAAATAAACTAGAGGCAGTAATAAATGCCTTAAGCGCAATACGTTCATTCTCCGACATTACCGACTTTCCCCATTGATACGCCATTGAGGCATAAATGAGATGTTCTACAAAGACGTCAACAATGATGACAGGCTCACGGACTAAAGGAAAAATAGTCTTTTGAAAAATACGTTTTTCCAAGTTTATCCAGCATTCCTGTACTGGGTCGTATAACTCTGTGTACTCTTCTTTAATCTCCAGTGTTCCATTCACTTTATGATATTTATCTTGCCGGATATGAGGATCGGAGTACAGCATCACACGCGTCCCTACCTTCTCAGATTCCCAATATTGTTTCCTCATTATGGCTAGTTCTTCTTGCATCACTGGGTAAGTTTCATCAAGCACTTCAGCATATCTCTTCCACTCACAATGAGACATCTCACCAGCTAGCTCACTTCTTTTTCGACGAATTTCTTCACACAGCTCAGTTACGGAAAACATTTAATCACCAAATATCAATGAGTTAGAGAAAATAAAATACCTGTTAAAAATATAGTTTTGGTAGCCATGTTTTTTCGATAAACCCTTGCAGCTAATCTTTCAGCACCCAAACCGAACTAACGCGAGGCAAACAAGTATGAACACCGTCTCTGCAGTCAGGATACTCCGCTTACCTGCTGTTATCCATAAAACTGGTGTCTCACGAGCCACGATCTATGACTGGTTGAACCCGAGATCTCCACGCTATGATCCAACGTTCCCAAAGAAAAGAAAGCTTGGAACACAATCAGTTGGATGGCTTGAATCAGAAATTGATGAGTGGTTGTTACATCGTAGTCTTATTAATTAATCTAAAAGAGGAGTTAGATAGGATGTATGTCTAAAAAAAACAGTTCAACGCAAAATATAGAACTTTGTCTTAAATTCCAGACTCTACCCACTTTTGCACAACAGCTAATAAGTTACATCCATTATAAAACAGGAGCTGCCGCCGAGCTTATTTTAACAGTGTTACTTGGGATAATGGCATTTGCTTGCCAGGATAAATTTGATATTCAGCTTAAAAATGGGAAAACATTTACATCGCTTTATCTTCTGTTTTTAGCAAAATCAGGCAGCAGGAAATCAACAATATTCAGGCTGTTGATGGAGGAAATCTATCGGCTGGAAAAAGAGTTGAAAGATGATTTTTTGTTAAAGGAGAAAGTTTATGAGCAGAAATACGTATCCTGGCAAGTAGAGTTAAAAGAGTATAAAAAACAATACAGTAAAGCTATTCGTCAGAAGATCGATGTAACTGAAGCGCTTGAAGCGCTGGAGGAGTGCCAAAGAAGAAAACCAGTAGTTCCAGCAAGAAAGTATCTTACTAAGAACGATTCAACAAGTGAGGGACTTAGAAAGGTTTTAGCGCAGGGGTCTCCGTCGTTGATGCTCGGATCTGATGAGGCCGGAGGGCTATTCGACGGTAATCTTTTCCGCAATACACCAGTTCTCAACTCTCTTTGGGGAGAGGGGAAAATTGCAGACAGCAGGGCTTCCCGTGACAGCTACGATGTTTATGATGCACGGCTAACTATGCTGCTGACGATGCAACCAGGTTTGTTTGATGGCTTTCTTGAAAAACAGGGAAAAAAAGCAAAAGACTCAGGATTGTTAGCTCGTTTATTACTTATTGACATGGAACAGTTACCTGAACTGTGCTGTATCCCTGATGCTGGTACATGGCCTGATGAGCCAGGAATTGAAGAATTTTTCTCTATTCTCACCAGACACTTGCAAGATGGGATGGTGCGTAGAGAAAAAAATGAAGAACGGATATGTATTACTTTTTCACCGGAGGCTCAAGTTCTTTGGAATTCACAGAGTGAACACATTCAGAAAAAAATAAAAAAAGGAGGGGAACTACAACATCATGATGATTTTGGTGCTCGATTTATGGAGCACTCCTCGAGAATTGCAGCAGTAATGCAAATGTTTATCACACCTGATTCACGAATAATTACTAAGGATACTTTTATGTCAGCTTTGAAAATAACACAATGTTTTACGAATCATGTTATCTCGAAGGTTGAATCTACTCGAGAACCTAGAGGTGACGAAAAATTATTGACGTATCTTGAGGATAATCTTGTCAATAATGGCTCTTACGAATTTAGGCAGAATGATATTATCAAAAAAGGCCCATATTCATTAAGGCGATCAGAACGGCTAATGTCTGCTTTGAATAAACTTGAAGCTGAAGGGGTTGTACAATTATTCAAAAGAGGTGGGACTAATTATGTAAAATTCACCAAATCGAAAATGGAGGTTAGAGAACTGGCGGAGAAAACTAACACTCCTCTTTTACAATCAGGATCACTTGCGATAAGTAAACTGCCTATACCTGAATAACTTCAGAGTAACTTGATTTTTCCTTATTTATATTTTTTTGACCTTAAGACCAGTAATGCTGCGGCTTTTGCTTGCATTATTGAGGAGGGCAATTGATGTATTTAAACTGGTATATGTAATATACCTACCTCAATGATCTGATTAATACAGTAACACGTCAATAGTAACTCCCCTACAGGAGCTATATCCAACATCACATGGGTAGCGTGAGGGCTACCCATTATCCAAAGATTATTATTTACATACTTAAGGATTATTATGGAATCACAATATTCACTTACCAACGAAGAGACCGATGACTTGGTAGAAATAGCCTCCAGAAAGTATAGGTCACCCATTGACCTCAATATTCTCAACCCACTACTTAACATGGTCTACGGCACTTTGGAGCAGAATAAGCGAATACTAGGTATTCGTTCTGATCTGAGATTTGCCCAGTCTCATGTACCAGGAGAACCTGATCTACCCCTGTGCTTCCAGCGCGATGATGCACAGGCAATAACTCGCTCCTTCGAGTCACTGAAAAGCCAGCTACGCGCAGATCATAACCGGTCCGGGAGACCGGGTAACCCAACGTTGCTATCTTATGGATGGTGCAGAGAACGTGACACAAGCGAGCATCCCCATTACCACCTGATGTTGTTGTTTAATGCAGATGTGTATGGATACTTGGGCAATTACCAAGAACTCAATGCTAAAAATATGGCAACCCGAATACAGAAAGCCTGGTGCAGTGCTATAGGGCTTGCTCACGAAGATTACTCAACATTAGCTGAATTCCCACCTAATGCTGTTTACAGGTTTAGCAGATTCGATGCTTTGGATCGTAGCCCAGTCTACTGGGATTTCCTGATTCGACTGGCGTACTTAGCCAAAACCAGAACTAAGGATGCCCACAGCGGTTACCGCAACTTTGGCGCAAGCCAGTGTCCACGCTTAGGCGGATTAGCCTGTTAATAGCGCTCTGGGTGAGGTATTTATCCTCACCCTATCCATTAACACAATTGATACATTTCTCGGTAAAAAATTCGATAAAGTGTCTCGGTACCCTGCTACAACCTGCTACATGTAGCAGCTGTAGCCGCTTTCAGAGAGCAGGGTATACATTTTTGGCTAATAGTTACGGGGATGTCACTGTTTAAGCTCTAAGTTCATTAGTGAGGATTGCAACATTTAGTTGACTGTGGCAATCAGCGTATCCCCGCTTGCCCCAACATGCACCTCAAAAACGAAAATTTCCGAAATCAAAACTGATACTTATCAGACCGTCATTGACAGCATCTGTGCGGCACCGGAAGCTACATTTCGGACACAGCCCAGCTCATTAAGCTTTTCTCAAAGCCTGTCAGTTGGAGGCTATCTACTCTGGGAGCCAGAGCCCGAAGTTTCGCCAGCAGGTCGTTCAGATGTTCCGATGGCAAGATGAGGTTCTTGATCTGAGCCGAGATCTGAGTGGGAATTCCGTATTCGTCCAACGCGGTGAGTAGTGGGTCGAGGAACATATTTTCAAGCTGCTCAGCAAAGAAGCTAAAATCGCCCGGCTCGATCCCTATTTTCGCCAGCACGTCGGCCTGAATGTTACTCACGGCCATGATGTCCCGAGGCAATCGGAAACACACCATATTTCTGATGAATTTCAGGCGTAGATTGATCGCTTCACTGGGAGTGTGTTCCTCTCGTCGATTCTCCACCGCGTCTCTTAGATAAGCAGGCAGATTTTTCTGAGTTCGAAGCTCATTGATGTGCCACATTAATTGCAAGCTAGATGATATCCCATAGTCCATCAGGTTACCGCCTTCCAGACTGTAGACCAGTTCACATAGGTAATTGAGCTGATTCGTCTCAGGGATGCCTCTCCAGCCCAGAAGCCTGCTGCCATCCGGTAGGTCTCGAATGATCGTTTCTGCTACCTCGACTTGCCGCTCAATCGGAACGTGCCGATTTTCTATTAGGGTTGCCGGCGACAGTATCGGGTTGGCATATGCATCTTGAAGCCGACCACGTGAAATATCAGTAAGGTATTCGTTCTCCAGTTGCATGATGAGTCCTATCGGGGAGTTTTCATCCTGATGGCCGATGGGATATTCAACGGTGAGACCCTGCTCAAGGGGAGGTGCTTCGAGCATGAAGACTTTACCAATGAAGTACTTATTCATACGGCCAGCTCGACCGGAAATATTCTTGTAAGTGAAGTAGTCGAACTTTGAAGTATTTAGGCGGCGGTCGTAAATGATCACGTTCTCTGCCGATGTGTTGACGCCTTCTATCATCGTTGATGTACAGATAATTCGCTTGATGATGCCATCATTGAACAACTTAACGATGTATTGTTGCAATGCACGTGGCACTCCTCCATGGTGAATCCCGATACCCAGAGATATTGCCTTGGCAACGTTCCATTCAGGGTGGTAGTGCCTGGAGATCCATGCAGCTATTTCCTTCGTTTCTGGCACTGGCTTCAACCCGGCTTCCTGAATTAAATACTCGGCGACCCTGTTCGCACTCGGGGGAGCCTGACAGTAGATTAAAGTAGGCGAGTCTAGAGTTGTGACCAACTCAAGCAATTTTTCCTTTCGCTCTTCGGAACGCATCTCCAGATTGAAATTCTGAATGTCGACCGCGACAGTGCTGTAGTCGGATGGGATAAAGTGGTACTCATAATCATCCAAACCAGAGATCTTCTGAATGTGAGGCCCGAGCATGTAGAACTGAGCACCAGTCTTTGCAAGCTTGTGGAATGCTAAGCTCAGGTCAACAGCGCGCGTGCTTTCGTCAGGGGAGTTCCCCAAGTCGATTTTGTAGAACTCGTCTAAGACAAAGAACTCCACATCAGCAAGATCAGGACGCTGAATGACACGCTCTTGGGTGAGCAGGTAGACGTTGGTTGTCTCAACCACGGATTCTTGGCTCGGATGCGTGATCAGGTTGAAGTCCTTAAAACGTTTGACGAGTCGACGGCGGGTTTCGTCGATCAGCGCAATGGTCGGAACAATCACTACCACCTTTTTGAACCGTCGCTGTGCTAGTACAGCATCAATAACTAGACTTTTTCCGACGCTGGTAGAAGCACTGAGTACTACGTTCCGGCCTTGCATGATCAAACTGAAAACATGGGCCTGCAGATGATGAAATACCATGCCTTGTTCTACACCCTCGACTCTGTGCGCTTCGTAAGCTAAGCGGTCAGAAATCGCCATACTGCTGAGGTGAGGAGTGATATAGGGGAATAATCCGACAGCTCGTACCAAGTTTAGCAGGAGTGACTGTTCGACAGAGTCAAAAAACTCAAATTTGTCGAGTGCTCGGATCACCAAATCGCGGCCCTCCCACTCTGAATTGCTTCTGTTGACGATGGTATTGATGGCGAGCAGCACATCGACTGTTTTTGTATTCTCTTCACCGAGTTTCGCCAAGATATTTTTGATTATTTCGTAGTTCATAGCCGATTCGTTCCTTGAGATATCCGCTGCTGAGTGATTTGCCTGGGATACCTTCATCTTCGTATATCTTCAACTCCGTTATCTGGGAGCATGTATCAGTTATGCCTATAATTCTTCCAGCTTTTCGCAGCGAGCGTTGAAAGCTTTGGTCAGAAGTTCAATACTTTCCATAGGCACCAAGAAGATGAGCACCTTAACTTGTTTGATGTTCTCCGACAGTTCAGAGGTGAACGTGCTGAAGTGGGTTTCGATCTCTTTCTTGAGGTTGTCTACGTAATCTACGAGCCATCCTGATGAGAGAGCTGCACTGTCGTAAGTCAGCAAGATGGGGAAGCAGAGAATATTCAGCATGTCATCGATAGGAGAATTTCGATGCAGAGCTTGATTGAAGGAGTCTGCTTTTGGCTGGTGATGTAATGGTTCGCGTAGAGAAATAATGATTTCGCGCTCCGCTGACAGGACGGTTTCTGAGATAGTTTCGTCAAGAATTTCTCGAATTTGCTCTAGAGTTGTATCCATGTCATTCGCTTTGATCATGCGGGCAAGGCCTAGCCACAACTGGTCATCTTCATCAGGCATTTGAACGATGTGAGCATTGCCAAATTCGGAAAGCTTACCAGCAGATTTGTAGAAGACTTTACACGCAACGGGCTCGCTGTGCTGTCGGCTGCGCAGGATGGAATGGAGAATTAATTCTGCAATGAGCCTGTCGCGCGGAAGCTCACTGTCGCTGAAGGTACTGATTGACCTAGCCAATATCGTTTCGGCGTTATGCGCAAGAATGTTTACGATTTCACTGGCCTTTAGGGAAAACTCCGGTAGCCATTCGATGAGATGCTTTGCGTAATTTTCATGCCGCCATTTCTTAAGCGAATAGCGCACGTCAAATCCAGAAAATGAGTGCAACAAGCTCTCTTTTGTGTTGGCGTGAAACTCGACTAAGAACGGGTCCGGACGCTTTTTATATGGTTTGGATGTGGCCGTCGACATGTCATCAGCCTCGTCTAGTAATTTCTTGAGGTGATCCAGCGCCGGAGCTCGAAGGATGATCTTAGATGCTGCGGCTGTCTTCACGCTAGATGTGGCCGCTTTGTCAGCAATCTCTAAAAATTCTTCGTAAATTGCCTTTAGCTGCGTGAAGTTGGGGCGATTTCCAAACCCTTCCGCAAGCTGGGACAAAGCCTTAATATTGACAGCCTCCAGCGCCTCGACATCGCCGTATACCTGCCAGACAACGTTTTCAGCCCAGTATAAGAAGTCATGTTTTTGAGGTGATACAAATGTTTTAAACTGCTTGCACAGTGCTACACCTCGTGTTGTGGTTGTGTCAGGTAGCACTCGCTTATCTATCTCTTTCTTGAATCCATCAAGAATCTTTGCGACGTCGCGCTTAGTCACGATTCGAAAGCGTGCAATACCTGGGCGAACATCACATTTCAGCGATTTGTGTAGCAGCGAAGAATTGGCCTTGGTGCCGTCTAACGCTGTTATCTCTTTCACGTTCCATTTGCTATCACTTTCCGTTGTTTTGACCTGAATGTATTCATTTACTATCTGGCCCACGCATTGGAATACCGCCACGATGTCATCCGCTGTCTCACATTCCACTTGGGAGTAGTTACTGTCCTGGAGCATCTTGAAAATGAAACTGACAGCTACGTGATCTTGATATTTGAAGCCTTGCCTTGCCGCAGGCCCACCTGCATCGGATAGGCTAGTAATACTCATCATGACATCCTTGCATTGCGAGAAGATTTGCAGAAATTGGACATTAGCTCAGCCAATCAAGACAATACATGCGAAACCTGCAAATACTAAAGCGCTATTCCTACTACAGGTATTGGCAGATCATATGCAATATTTCTTGTCACGTTATGCTGCTCTCAATAGTCCAAGGTAAAAGCAATGTTTCGATTTAATCACCCCATAGTCGTGAACACAAGTTAACCGCTTTTGGCACAGGACTGCTGTCGCAATCCTGACAGAGGAGTTTGAAGCCATATGATGGTGGTCTTTTGCACTACTGATTCAATCGCCGTAATCGCCCACCCAACTCGGTGTCGGGCCGTCTGGGAATAGCCACTCATAGCCCGTCTGCTCCTTCAAACGGGCAAGTATTTTATTAAGGCGTTCGCGCATTAAAGCGTCGATAAACTTGATTAGGTCTTCCCACTCGTTTCTTCCACCTATATGAAGCCCTAAGCTCATTTGCACCTGTATATGAAATTGTGTGCCGCTGAACGCAAACCCTACTGAAGTATCAATCGATTCATGCCCTCCATTATGGGCGTAACGTTCGTTGCGAATTTTATAAAGCTCATCATGAACAACCCGAAGGTGTGTGGGGAGATGATTCCGCTGGAGAACGCAAGTGCCATTGCTTTTGGCGAACAAACGTGCGTAGCTGACCACAAACGCGGTAGTTAACATCTCCTGTTCCATCATCGATTCTGTATTGATTTCAAACTTGGTCGTACGAAGCCGATGATAGATGTAACTAAGGCTTGATGAAGTCGGTATTGCCTTTATAAGTCTAATCAGACTTTCAATCTCTTTATCGCAACCGCTGATAATCTCCGCCCCCTTCTTCATTATTTGTTCAAAAGGCGCTCTCAGATCAGCGGGCAATTTGTTAAAAACCTCTTCGGGGACGCTGTAGTAATCGTCGCCTTCAAAAATAGGAGGAGGTGACATAGCCATCTGATTAAACCCTGTATGGATGAATTACACTATTTACAAACCAATTGGTGAGGTTTATCAAGATAAATTAAAGACTCCATTATGTCCTGGAAGCGGAAGGACGGGGAGCAGTTCTCGGCGTTCCTCCCCCACCTGTCTGAGGGGATTAACAACGGTCAGGCGTCAGGAAAAGGAATGTGAGACCCTGGTGAGGAAGGCACAACCTGTGTCATTGGCTTGCGTGCCGTAAACCGCATCCGTTTCTGATGTTTGCCAAAAAATAACAACAGGTTACGAGGTAACAAAATGACAGTGACTTTTGCACATGATAACGTTGGCGCACAGACAGGGCAACTTCTTCGCGACAACAGGTAACGGTATGAAGCTCAGAAATATTTCGCTGACAAATTTTCGTGGCATTCAGCAGGCTGATGTTGCCATCGCTGATACCCCGACGGTGATTGTCGGGGTAAACGGTGCAGGTAAAACAACGCTCCTTGATGCTTTAGCAATTACGCTTTCGCAGGTCACGAGCCGTATTTATGACAGTGCTCAAAGAGCGCGCAGCTTTTCCCGGGATGACATTTTTATCGCCAGTGACTACACACGCGCAGTGGTGGATCTGGAACTCGAAAATCAGAGCGTAACGTTTGCGCTAGCGTTAAATAAGCGTGCGGGGAAACATCCGGCAGAACGGTCAAGTTATTTCGATGTTCTCAACGCGGTTGTACAGCCCCTGACAGAGAGAAATAAAAATTTCCTTGAAAGTGAGCCGACAGCCATCAGTTTGCCTTTGGCTATCTATTACGATGTTCACCGCACAGTGATGGAGATCCCTCTTCGCGTCAGAGAAAAGCTGAAAAATACGCCAGCTGAAGGCTATGAAGATGCCTTAGCAAATGGGGGGGCAGATTTTAAACGTTTCTTTAACTGGTATCGTAACGAAGAAGATCTCGAAAATCAGGCTAAACGACGCGACCATTATTTTACGGACCCCAAACTCGATGCCGTTCGTCGTGCCATCGAGACCTTTACCCACTTTAGCGATCTTCATATTGACCGTAAAACGCCATTACGCATGATAGTGACAAAAAAAGGGATGGAGCTGAGCGTGAACCAGCTGTCCAATGGCGAAAAATGCCTGCTTGCACTTGTGGGTGATTTGGCACGTCGTCTGGCACTGGTTAATCCGTTATCATCCAATCCGCTGCTCGGTGAAGCGATTGTTCTCATTGATGAAATTGATCTCCACCTTCATCCTAAATGGCAACGTGATGTACTGAAGAAACTGACGGAAACCTTTCCCAATTGCCAGTTTATTGTTTCCACACATTCACCACAGATTATTGGCGAAATTCCGCCTGAAAATGTGCTTCTGGTGCGTGACGGTTGCGTTTTAGGGCATCCCTCTTCTGCACGCGGTCTGAGCAGCGATGAGGTTCTGGAATTGATCATGGAAGGCGACTCAAGAAATCCTGCGATTAAACAGCAAATTGAAAGCATTGAGGCGTGTCTCAACGAAGATGATGTTGAGGAAGCCCATCAACAATTAGCGCAACTGGAAAAGCAAATAGGCAGTACGCCTGATGTAATGCGTTTACAGAGTAGTATTGAGACACTGGAACTGTTACTCAACGGTGATCGTCAATGAAGTCACTTGTCCGAGGGGCTGAACCCCGTGAGTTGCTTACCTGGAAATCGGATAACCGGTTAACACCTGAAAATCTCAAATATGGCAGAGCCGGTTTTCCCTCAGAGGTCCTTCGTTGTGCGCTGTTGCAACAGCAACATTATTTGTGCGCATATACGCTCATCAGGCTCAAAAAACCGCAAGAGTGCAGTGCCGATTACCAAACACGCGAAAGTTGCCATATTGAACATATCCTACCGCAAACGCGCGGAGAGTTAGTCGAAAAAAAGCGTTCTGGAGATGAGGTAAAAGAGGTTGTCAATTTCACACCCGGTGAAGACATTGATTTTCATAATATGGTGGCATGCTACCCCCCAAGCCAGCATAAAACACATTGTGCTTTTGGTGCACAGCATAAAGGCCATTACGATCCTTATGATAATCCCTTGTTTCTCTCACCGCTGACGCCCTCTGTCGAGTCGCATTTTTCATTTTTTTCCGACGGGCGTATTGAAGCCAAGACAGAAAGGGGGCAGGAAACAATTAGTGCGTTACGCCTCGATCATGACGAACTCTGTTATCGACGAAAATCGGTGATAACAGGCGCAATATATCCCAAAGGCAGTAATCGTGACCCCATTTCAGCTTCAGAAGCGCGTCGCCTTGCCGCGGAAGTATTACACCCTGCGCCGGACGGCCGGTTACGCGAATTTTGCATTGCGATTCATCAGGTGGCTCTGTGGCATGCGAATAAACTTGAACAACGTGCAAGGCGAATGGCCGCCCGGCGTCGAGGCTGATGTTAACGATCAGGTCAAAGGATGGTTTTCAGTCCTGTTGATGACGGATACCATAGATGCGTAGGTGCGGTCGCAAAACTGCTGGCAAACCTTTCTCCATGACGTAATTCCACCATTCTCGGCCAAAGCAAAATCAACAAGAGGCCGGAAGCCTCTTGTTGTCATAACACCATTTGCATTTGGCTGTTATCAAGCTTATCCAGTTTTTGGCTAAGTTTGATCTTCTGCTCTGCTTTTTCCAGAGCCGCTGGCGACATGTAATTAATCAGTTTTTTCAAATCAGATGGAGTTTTCACTAACTCGAATGCCTTCACTTTGTTGACGAAAACTGCGCTATATTTATTCTGGCGCAGCAGCTCAATTATGTTGCTCAGTGTTCCGGTACTCTGTGAATCCCAGACCATCAGCCCATAATCTGCTATTTCAGCCATTTTCAGGTCTTTTGCCGTAAAGAAGGCTCGAGTACCAGGTGCATACTCTGAATCAACTACATGAACATGCCAGCCGCCAAGATTGTTACGTGGGTGATTGCTGCTGCTGAAAACAGTAGCATTTTCGCAACCCAAATCTAGGATCAATTGTTGAATTGAACTATCAGCTCCGTTTGCGTCACCCACGACCACCTGATAGCCGGAGTCAACGATTTTCCTGATCCGCTCAATCACGAGTCTGTCCAGATTTTTTATTTTAATTGAGCCTGCTATAAATACGGTTGTCATATTACTTCCACGAAATTGTAGCGACATAGATGCCTTTGACCTTATTGTAGCTGCCAAGAGCATGACATGCAGCCTCCATGGTGGCTCCTGTATCGAATAAGTCATCAATTAGAAGGGCATCCCACTGCCCCTCATTTTTGATTCTGTCTACTACTGAAAACGCGCCGTTGATTACAGCTACTTTTTCCTCTTTCGTTGTCAAATCCTTAAGTGATACATCTGTAGCTGCTTTTAACAGCGAGCTTTTAATACAAACGACTCCCAGTAATTCCGCAACCCGTTTAGCAAGCTTCGTAACCGGCTGAACGTCCCTTTTTTTTGATGCTGGCATGGGGACAACAAAGCCAATTTTTGGAAAATATGGTGCCACGATCTCATTCACGATTGCCTGAGCTATCGCCTCTATCTGGCTATAGTCATCTCTGTACTTCAATCGAAAAAGAGCTTGGCCTGCCTCACTTCTTGTTGTGTCCCACTGGCCTCTACCATATTCGTTGTAACCAAGAAATGTGCTGCTAAGCGTGTGTTTATCCAGCGCATATCCTAGCGTCCAGTTACCTTCTATTTTCCTCAGATTAACGTTCACAACCACTCCGTTCTTGTGTGTTTTATTGTTAAGACTGACGCTACAACGCAAATGAAGTGGCTGCTGAATTTTTGGTTAGATGTGAGATGCAGTTAAAGAAAATTCAGAGATAAGGTGTTCTGGCTCTCAAAGGAAACAGCGAGTATCGATACATTTTCTTTCTGGAAAGATGATGTCCCTTATATCTTCTTAAACACTCGTAAGTCAGGTGAACGCAGCCGTTTCGATGCGGCACATGTGCTGGCCCACTTGGTGCTTCACCGTTATGGTGATGTTAAAGGACAGGATGCTGAGCGTGAAGCGGATGCTTTTGCGTCAGCATTTCTGATGCCACTGAAAAACGTGATGGCCGTGAAGATGGCGTTTCCGACGTTTGATAAAATTGTACAGTTGAAATCGCTCTGAAAAGTCTCGGCGATGGCTCTAATTATCAGAATGCACAATCTGAACGTGTTGACGGAATGGCAGTATAACAGTCTGATGCGCGATGCGACTGCAAAGGGCTATCGATCCATGTAACCGAAATACCATGAGGGACTCGAAAAAATGTAGTTGTGTCACTCACAATTCATCTGACCTGCTCCCCATATGTAAATCCATATTGGTTTTGGCAACGTCTGCTTATGGCACAGAACGGCCTATCAGCACTGTAAAAATATTCAGATATATATCATCACCCTGAACATACCCCATTAACGGCAGAACCTCATGGTTCTGCCGTTTTTGTTTTCATTTCAGAGGAGTAGTGATGAAAAAATCTGAAGGTTTTCAGTCGCTGCAGCAATCACTTTCTGGCCTGCCGCAGTGGGCATCAGAGCGTATTTTGCAGCAGATAAACCAGCTTACTCACTATGAGCCGGTGATTGGCATCATGGGTAAAACTGGTTCGGGCAAGAGCAGCTTATGTAATGCCCTGTTTGCCGGTGAGATTTCCCCCATCAGCGATGTGATCGCCTGCACACGTGACCCCTTACGCTTTCGCCTGCAGGTGGGAAAGCGCTTTATGACACTGGTGGATTTACCCGGCGTCGGGGAGTCTGAGCGCCGGGATACAGAGTACGCCGCGCTGTACCGCGAACAACTCCCCCGGCTCGATCTGGTGTTATGGCTCATTAAGGCCGATGATCGGGCGCTGGCAGTGGATGAGCATTATTATCGGCAGGTGATTGGTGAAGCATACCGGCACAAGATGCTGTTTGTTATCAGTCAGTCCGACAAGGTCGAGCCAATCAGCGGCGGTGATATGTTGTCCACGGAACAGAAACGAAACATCAGCCGTAAAATCTGCCAGTTGCATGAACTCTTTCAGCCGGTAAATCCGGTCTGTGCGGTATCGGTTCGTTTGCAATGGGGGCTTAGGGTGACGGCTGAGCGCATGATTCGTTGTCTGCCACGTGAGGCCAGCAGTTCGGTGGTATCTCAGCTCAGTGCGCCGCTTCGTACCGATTCCGTTAATAAAAAAGCCTGTGACGATTTTGGGGAAACGGTAGGCTCGGTACTGGATACAATAAGTTCCATGCCCCTGATACCGAACCCGGTTCGGACAATCATTCAGGCTGTACGCGACACCGTTGTGTCGGTTGCCCGTACCGTCTGGAATTTCTTCTTCTGAATATTGCTACTTAACCCGTCGTTTCCTGAGCCCTGTCGCCATTTGAGCGGCAGAGCTTTTTTGTCTTTATTTTCCATCATGAGGAGTCTGCTTATGACCCGTCTGGCTTCGCGCTTTGGCGCAGCAAACCTTATTCGTCGTGACCGTCCGTTAACCCGTGAAGAGTTGTTTCGGGTGGTGCCCAGTGTGTTCAGTGAGGAGAAGCATGTGTCACGCAGCGCTCGGTATACCTGGATACCAACCATTACCGTTCTTGAAAACCTGCAGCGAGAGGGCTTTCAGCCGTTCTTTGCCTGTCAGACTCGCGTTCGTGACCCTGGCCGCCGTGAACATACAAAGCACATGCTGCGCCTACGATGTGAGGGGCAAATTACTGGTAAACAGGTGCCAGAAATCATTCTGCTCAACTCCCATGATGGCACCAGCTCGTACCAGATGCTGCCGGGATTATTTCGTGCGGTATGTCAGAACGGGCTCGTCTGCGGCGAATCGTTTGGCGAGGTGCGGGTGCCGCACAAAGGAGATGTCGTGAGTCAGGTGATTGAGGGGGCGTATGAAGTGCTGGGTATTTTTGACCGTGTGGAAGAGAAGCGGGATGCCATGCAGTCGTTGATGCTGCCGCCACCTGCACAACAGGCTCTGGCACAGGCTGCACTGACGTACCGTTTCGGTGAGGACCACCAGCCGGTGACAGCACCTCAGATACTCTCCTCACGCCGCTGGCAGGATGAGAGCAATGATCTGTGGACCACATACCAGCGTATTCAGGAGAACCTGATTAAGGGCGGGCTCAGTGGTCGGAGTGCAAAAGGCGGGCGAACGCATACCCGCGCCGTGCGTGGTATCGACGGAGATGTGAAGCTCAACCGGGCTCTCTGGGTGATGGCTGAAGCGATGCTGAGTGGGTTTCAGCCCTGAGCTTGTTATCAGCATGTTAAGAAAGGACACTCCCTGTCCGTTTTACCTCCATTAGATTGAGTGTTTTTTCATCAGAATTCACGGTGTGCCGCGTCGGGCCTGCTTCCGGAGGCAGATAAAAAATAGTTCATTCCATGTCCATACCCTGTCCGCCCCCTTCTTTAGAATCAATTCATATTCAATCAGTTAACCATTACGGAGATTTAAGATGACACAGGCAGAGCGCCGCCATGACCGGCTGGCTGTCAGGCTGTCACTGATAATCAGCCGCCTGGTTGCCGGTGAAACGCTGAACATGGCGCGGCTGGCTGCAGAGTTTGGTGTGTCAGTCCGTACCCTGCGACGGGATTTTCGCGAACGGCTGATGTACCTCGACCTTGAGTATCGACGGGGGCAATGCCGCCTGCGCAGTACCGGCGGAGGCGTACAGGGCGAGCTGGATGCGCTGACCTTTGCGCACCGAGCTGGGCTGGCCGATATTTTTCCGGGGCTGGACCGGCGTCTGGCGGGCATGCTGCTTACTGCTGGAGGGATGCCGTGTCTGGTATGGCAGCCGCCACAGTCTGTGTCCCCGGCCAGCTCACTGGTGTTCTACCGTCTCGTCAGTGCCATCACCGCCTGCCAGCGGGTACTGCTGCTGGCAGAGGGGGAGCGCTGTGACGGGCTGGCCCCGTACCGCCTGATATCACTCGACGGCAGCTGGTACCTCACCGGTGAACTTAACGGGCATATCACCGTGCATCCACTAGCGACCATCCATGCGGTAACAGTTCTGAACATCACTTTTACCCCGCGAAAACGTCTCAGCCAGTTAACCACACAGACGGGCTTTATCCGTGCCCTTCCGCACTTCAGCTGTATCCGCGAAGTCCTGTCTCCTGGTCCCTCTGAGGAGAAGCCGGACAACACACTAATTTAATAACCTCTGTTAAGAAGGAAAAGCAATGACCTGGCATTACGAGAAAAATGGCATACGTCACGGCAATGTGACCGAAGACGACCTCACCGGCCTGATTTTACGCGTTGAAGCGAACGCTACCGCACAGGTTTAATGGCATTAACTTAAGGAACAGAAATCAATTTCAACAACGCTCATGGTAACTGTACTGAATCGAAACGACTATCCAACGTAACAGCCATATTTAAGTTAGCCAGGATGTTTGCCGATAGCTATTAACTGATATTTTTAAATTTTCAAAGAGGATACCTGTGAAAATATTATTGATTGTCCTGACTCTATGTTTGAGCTTTAGCGTTAAAGCCACCCCGATGGAGGCTGCTGCCAACTGCACCGATAATTGCCCTTATCCTAGCGAGCTGTACAAATCAGACAAAGCATTTGCGGATGCCTTAGCTGGGAACTTGCGTGCTATTGGGATAAAGGACGCTTTTACCAGAACCGGCGCGCTTAATGGCACTGAATCGCCGGTAAGCTCGTATAAATATAAAGGCGATACCGTGATTACCGGCTCAATTTGCGCTAGTGACTGTTTTACCCACTTCAATTTCATCTACAACGTCGTTACCAAAACAGCCGCATCTGTATATATCGAAGGTGATAAAGCTACTTTGATGGGTAAGCCACCAGAGGACGTTACTAACTTTCTGCTAAAAGATGAAAATATTGCCACCACAACTATCGCCCCTTTAGCACCAAAGGGACCATCTGAGAGTGGAAAAAATTCAGACAAAACTATCTGGGAACTAAAAGACAAAAGCGGGCGGCTGTTGGGGGATGTGTGCGCTGGACAACCGGGTACCTGCGCCATCGTAATGAACACAACAAACCTCGTGGCGGTAGTTAATCATAAATCTCTCAACGGATGCGCCATGGGAGATTTCTACGTCGTAAGTAGACCTGAGCAGTTTTGGAGTCAGTACGATACAGGCACCTGCAGCAAAGACGCCTATTTTGCTGAAGGGACAATGAATAATGGTCAATATCGTACAATCGATGTCCACCTTAATGGAGAACTGGTCAAACGTTTCCCAATCGAATACTGGTCATTGGCAAAATCCTTTTCCGGCAGTAACCGCCCGAAGTGGAAGGAAAAGGAATATGGTAGAGGTTCTATTTACCAAACTAACGAAGAGCCGATGGAGAAACCAACTTACACCCCAGAGGAATTGGAAAAAATGGAGGCTGCGCAAAAAATGGGGGGGCGTGGTTTTTCTGGTACCTCAAACGACATTAATCAAGCTGTAAATGATGCCGGTGGGATTATGAATTATATAAAGAAGACAACAGGAACAGATAAAGATCAGACACAAAAATAATCCGCCTCACTACCATGCCAGCGCTCTATTTTTGGGCGATTAGAAATTGAGAGTCAAAGTATTTAACTTAGCCCCTGTGCTCATGTTGCGGGGGTTAATTTTACTTAAAGTCTATGTAAAAGCAGAAATTATTTTTCCCAACACGCAAATCATTCATTCAGTAGCAGGCTGAAGTTGTTAGTTACCTGAATAACAACATGCCCCTCAAAGATTGCAAGCATATCCACTTTAGCCCAGCGATTCGCTGTTCTGAAAGCTGGATGGTCTGGCGGGCGTGGTGCTTTGAACCTGATGCTGGTGAAGGACTTAACCGTTATATCCGCAAGTCAGGCATCCTCCTCCTGATTACACCCATCCTTCATCCCTGCATGTCCTTTATTTCCCATGCGCCAACCATCGTCGCTGGCGTTTTTATTGACGGAGAATATCCATGACGACACAAACTCAACGCGAATTGATGCCTGCTAATGAACCTCAATTTGACCTTACTGCAACATCAGTACCTGACGAACAGCGTCTCGATTTCTGGCCGCTGTACTTTGGTGCTATTCCGCAGTGGATCACGCTGGAACCCCGTATTTTCGCCTGGATAGATCGCTTTTGTGATAAGTACAGCGGTGGTATCTGGTCCTTTTACACACTTAGCAATGGCGGCGCGTTTATGGCCCCTGATGCTGACGGTGGTGATAAATGGCATCTGTTCAACAGCATGAACGGCAATGGTGCGGGAATGAGCGCGGAAGCCGCAGGTATCGCTGTCTGCCTAATTGAATACAGCCACCATGCCTGTCGCACCGAATGCGATGCCATGACGCAGCACTATTACCGCCTGCGGGATTATGCCCTGCAGCACCCTGAATCCAGCGCCATTCTGCGCATTATTGATTGAGGACACTCACGATGGAACAGTCAATTTCCCCACTGGCTCCGGTACTCCCACTGACCGTACAACGCACTGTGCAACATGCCCTGGCCCTGCTTGACCGCCACCTGCGCGAAACTGGCGTGGCGTTCACCTCCACACAGGCCGCCCGCGACTGGTTGCGGTTGAAAATGGCCGGGCTTGAGCGAGAGGAGTTTATGGTGCTTTATCTCAATCAGCAGAACCAGTTGATTGCCCACGAAACCCTGTTTGCCGGTTCCATCAGCAGCACCGAGGTACATCCCCGGGAGGTGGTCAAACGCGCCCTGTATTTCAATGCGGCAGCAGTGATACTGGCGCATAACCATCCCTCCGGCGAGACGACGCCCAGCCAGGCTGATAAAGCTCTCACGCAGCGGCTGGTACAGATACTTCAACTGGTGGATATCCGCGTCCCTGACCATCTGATTGTCGGCGGTAGGCAAATCTATTCGTTCGCAGAACAGGGTCTGCTGTGAGGAACTACATGAAAATTATCAGTAAGCGCCGGGTAATGACGATACACCGCCAGCATCCTGAGTCCCGAATCTTTCGCTACTGTACCGGAAAATATCAGTGGCACGGTAGCGTCTGCCACTACACCGGCAGGGAAGTTCCGGATATCACAGAAGTCCTGGCGGTATACGCCGAACGCCGCCAGGACCGCAAAGGGCCTTATACCTGCCTGATGAGTATTACCCTGAACTGACAATAAAGGAGGTTATAAATGAGCAACATCACATGGGGGCTGCAGCGGGATATCACGCCACGCCTGGGAGCCCGTCTGGTGCAGGAGGGGAACCGGCTGCATTATCTGGCTGACCGGGCCAGCATCACCGGTAAATTCAGTGACGTCGAATGCCGTAAGCTGGATGAAACATTCCCGCACTTTATCAGCCAGATGGAGTCGATGCTGACCACCGATGAACTGAATCCCCGCCATGCCCACTGCGTCACCCTGTACCACAATGGTTTCACCTGCGAAGCCGACACCCTTGGCAGTTGCGGCTACATATACATCACCGTTTATCCCACTCAACGTTAACTAATTTCACGAGAGCAAACATGAAAACTCTACCTGCAACAACTTTGTGGGCGGCTAAACCATGTCCGTCACCAGTGATCGTATGGCAAATGCTTCTTTCACGCCTGCTGGATCAGCACTATGGCCTGACACTGAACGACACGCCATTCAGTGATGAAACTGTGATTAAGGAACATATCGATGCCGGTATCTCTTTAGCCGATGCCGTTAATTTTCTGGTGGAAAAATACGAACTGGTTCGCATCGATCGTAAGGGGTTTAGCTGGCAAAAACAGTCGCCTTTTATTACTGCTGTAGACATTCTAAAAGCCAGACGGGCTATGAGGGAAATGAGAACTTAAGTAGTGTCAGTTTTCTTCCCACACCCCATCTCTTTACTGGGCAAAAAAAGTAAAAATATTTTTAGGCACCACATTAGGCACCATCACAAAGTTGAATTAGGATTTAGATCATATAATTCAGCTAATTACAGCACCAATTCAGACTCCGCCAGCCCACCAATCATGATTGGACGGTGTAAGGACTACACCAACAAAAACAGGAAGTTATAAGTCTCAGCAGGACACCGACCAGACGGTGAGGAGACAAAAAAGGATACGCAACGGAGTCG
>Ga0129310_1001372_pt1 | contig 21570 bp, 30 predicted proteins | sample Go1ome_2_FD_94433 | JGI IMG/M metagenome (GOLD analysis project Ga0129310, IMG submission 94433) | Western lowland gorrila individual fecal microbial communities from Wisconsin, USA - Go1022A metagenome | ecosystem: Host-associated > Mammals > Digestive system > Large intestine > Fecal | place...
AACTGGGTGCTTATAGGTTCATTATAAGGCAAATGTATGAATTTGTTAAGGTACAAAGTGGAAGTTAATTCCGCAAATTTACTAGAATAGTCTACAACTGGAATTTAGTTTTTCATTTAAGTGTATAATTTGAATGAAGTGTTATTTGAGAATCAGGACGCCCGGCTGTTGATCGAAGACGTTGTGACCCATACCGGTGCAAGCCTTTACTATTATCATGACACAGAGATCACGGTCCGTAAAGCCCTGGATATCTGGTATAAAGCCATGGACGCAGAGGATGAGGAGGACAGGCCGGTTTCGCTTCTGGATTTCTCCAACAGGGGCCATGTGGAGCCATTGTTTGCCTAATATCTGCAAAGTGCATAAAATAAATTTTCATATCCCATAAAGTTTGTGCACACTTTTTTTGCGGTATATGCTATTATAATAGACGTAACCCCCCCAATACATTATATAGTTTTTGCTACACCCCATAAGAAACGAAATACCTTCTCCTAAAATGACCAGTTCCCCGACTGGTCATTTTATTTTTTATCATGAATACAGGAATCTTTCGGCATGGTGAGGAATATAATATTAGGCTGGCAATTGTATTTGCCTGAAAAACGTGCTGAAAGAGGGGGAAATATGACACAGCTGGAGCTTGTAGCAGAGATTGGTAGTGAGGCGATCCGGATTGCGTGGATGTATCTGGAGGGACAGCTCACTTTGAGAGAACTGGAAAATATACTGGGAGAAAAAAGGGCAGGACTGATCCATAGATATGTGAATGAATACATGAAAGAATGTGTAATTTAGGGATTCATATGCTATAATGGAACGGAAAAACAAGACGGAAAAGAGAAGGCTGTCTGAAGACAGGAAGGGACATTATGGAAGACATAAAGGGAATTGTGCTCATAGTGGCTATAGTGGGGGCGCTGCTGTACGCCGGCATCTGGGACAGGCATCACAGGAAATAAGAAATATAAACAAGGATGTTCCAGGTGAGGATCAGGAATACGTTTACGATCAGGCACATGGAAACGGAGGGCCGTTTGGCCCAATGCCTGTATGCAAAGGGAAGTACCGCCATCAGCCAGACAGCAGACATAACCCCCAGGAACAAACAGAGGGCAAGTGTGTTCCGTATCTTGATATGTAAGAAAAAACCGGCAATATAATAAACAAGGTTGATCAGTGCTGCAAGCAGAGAAAGAGCTGCCAAAACTGCGCCGTAAATATAGCCGCGCAGCACCGAATAAACAATGCCGCACAATAATATAAATGGAATGATAAACCATATTACATGTAGTTCCATTATTGCCCTCCCGCCGAATGTATGTTCTAATTCTAACACAGTTCTACAAAAAATTCACCTGTTTTTTCAATGAAATCCAAATCATTGGACATGATCCCCTGCCATGTTCTTTAATTCCCTGTAAATGGAAAATCGTGTAAACAATTGAAAATACAGTGGTGTTATTGCCGTAATTTTGCTATAATGGAGAAAGCGGATAGGAACTGATTGGGAGGACGCTTATGAGAGTAGAAGCCTTAAAATACCGAAGTGAACAGAATCTGGATATTATCATATTTGTGGATTTTAACGTGATGAGTGAGGAACATACAAAGCGGTGGACCATAGCGGAGATTGCTTACAAAAAGCTGCTTGTGAACAAATACAACTTTTTAAGCGATACATACAGGGATGAGGATGATTATTTCCAGATGGGGCCCGAGGAGCGGACCGCCTATGTGCTGAATAAGCAGATTGAGTTTGTGGGGGAGGAAAAGTTAAGGGAGGCATTAATGGCTGCCTGGAACATGATTAAACCGGATCCGGACCAGGTTCTTGGCATAAGATAGAAGTCTCTATATCATTCAAAGGCCCCCTTGTCCACTGAGGGTAAATATGGATCATGAAGTAGCTTGATTGAGGGAATCCCCAGGCGCGGCCGAGGGATCCCTTTTTATTTCGTTTTATTCCGTTGTTAGTCCTTTTTCTTCCCCTTGTTTTGTACCCATCATTCCCCTGTGCCCCTTGGCTGTGATTAGATGTCTGCTTTTTGGGATAAAATATAAAGAAAAGCAGATTATGGAAATAAGCAGTTATGAGAATAGGAGCAATGATGAAGAAACTAATACAAACCGGTATAACAGCACTGCTTTTATCACTGGCCTTCCCGGCAGTGGTATATGCGGACGGGGATGGCGCCGCCGCGGCAACCCTTTGTGCCCAGGCAGATGCGGTCATAAATGATCTTATATCCACAGCGGATGTGATGAAAAGAGGGACATTTGGGGGGAGCCAGGAGGGCAGGGCGGTCTTTGAAAAACTGGATGCAAACTCAATGGCACTCATGGAACTGGCCGTTGACAGCGCTCAGGCTGCGAATCCTGCGGGCCTGAGGTTTTCATCTTATACCCAGGAAGACCTATATATCCTGGCCCATGTGATCTGTGGGGAAGCACAGTCCTATCCGGATGACGAGCAGCTGTACGTGGGATCCGTGGTCCTCAACCGGGTGGGCCATCCGTCCTTTCCCAACACGATCCAGGATGTGGTGTTCCAGCGCGGGCAGTATGCATGTACCAGGGACGGAAATTACAACCGTGAGCCTACGCCTCAGAACTGGGCCAATGCGAAGTATCTGTTGGAAAATGGAAGCGTCCTTCCGGGCAATGTGGTATGGCAGTCAGGAGGGCGGCAGGGAAATGGCGTTTATATACGAACCAGATACCATTGCTATTGTTACTGAGTGATCATTCCCTGTCTGAAGATTTGAACAGAGAGGGGGGACAGCCTTGGGATTATGTGATATAATAGGTAAAAACAGGAAAACACTATGTGGCGAAGGGAGAGGAGACAGGATGTATAAAACAATTGTGGAGACGGTTTTGGGAGATATTACAAAGGTAAGCGGCATGGATGCAATTGTCAATGCCGCCAATTCCTCACTGTTAGGAGGAGGCGGTGTGGATGGCGCCATCCACCGCGGTGCAGGCAAGGAACTTTTGGCGGAATGCAGGCTGTTAGGCGGCTGTAAGACAGGGCAGGCCAAGATCACAAAGGGATATCAGCTGCCCTGCACGTACATCATACATACCGTGGGACCGGTGTGGAACGGAGGAACGCACAGCGAGGAGGAACTGCTGGCTTCCTGCTACAGGAATTCCCTTCAGCTGGCAGTGGAGCATCATGTGAGGCAGATCGCATTTCCATCCATCTCAACGGGCATCTATCATTTTCCCGTGGAGCTTGCGGCGGAGACTGCGGCCAATGAGATGGACAGGTTCCTGAAGGAACATGACGGGGAGCTGGACCGTATAGTATGGGTGTTGTTTGATGAGAGAACAAAGCTGATCTATGACATGGTGGTGCGAAAGGTGTTTGGGTTGCAAAATTAAATATTGCGGCGAAAACAGGCGGTTCCATACAAGGGGAACCGCCTGTTGAACTGTAGGTTATACAAAAACAGTATATTGTGATAAAATATTCATATCATGTTGGAAAATAAAAAAGACAAAGGGGAAATGAGATGACGAAAAAGGAAACCGCAACAAAAGAAGACCTGATGGATGTACTGGACTTGCTGGACCGTTTGGAAATCCGTTACTGGTTAGACGGAGGATGGGGAGTAGACGCGCTTGTGGGAAAACAAACGCGGGAACACAGAGATATCGACATTGATTTTGACGCCCAATACACAGACCAATTGATCGATACCCTGGTATCCCATGGTTATTCGGTTACAACAGACTGGAGACCTGTGAGGATTGAACTGTATCATCCGGAAATGAGTTACATAGACATCCATCCATTTGTAATCTCTGGTGACGGTAAGGCAAAGCAGGCCGATATGCAGGGAGGATGGTATGAGTTTGAGCCGGATTATTTCAGTAAAACCATGTTGGAAGGGCGGGAGATCCCCTGTATTTCAGCTATGGGCCAAAGCGTCTTTCATACCGGGTATGAATTGAGGGAGGTTGACAGGCATGATATTAAAAACATCAACAGTCTGTTGGCGCAGAGCAATGAAGAACGGCAGAATGGATGAGACAAATCAACAAACAGAAGGTGATACGAAATGACAAAAGAATCCAAACGAAACTTAAGCCCCAAAGAATCAGAGCGGAAAGCGCAGTTTGACGTTGTCTGTAAAACCATGGAAAAAGAAGGGTATACGAAGACTGATCTCACAGTTGGCATTATACAGGCCAATATATTTGCGATCATATTAATGATGCCATTTGCCGGAATCGTAATCTTTCTGTATCGTATGAAGAATCCCAGCGGAGACTTTTACTTTGGGGCCGGTTTTATATGGCTGTTTGCCCTGTTCCTGTTCTTGATCGTGGTACATGAGGGAATCCATGGATTGACATGGAGCATGTTTGCAAAGAAACATTTCCACTCCATTGAATTTGGTGTGATCTGGCAGGCCCTGACTCCCTACTGCACCTGTTCGGAACCTCTGAGCAAATGGCAGTACATCATTGGTGCCGCCATGCCCACTTTGATTCTGGGATTTGCGCTGTCAGCGGCCGCGGTCTGTTTTGGAAACCCGGAGCTGACTGCGCTGTCCGTGATGATGATCTTCAGCGGAGGAGGAGATGGTCTGATCATCCTGAAGCTGATGCTGCACAGGACCAAAGGAAAGACAGTGGTCTATTATGATCACCCCTATGAATGCGGTGTGGTTGCATTTGAGCGGTAGCAGCTATTGACCGGTTAATTTGAATTCGGTTCCATCTGTCACAGGAGACTCACCTTTCATGACAGTGACAGGATCCGAACCTTTTTGGACAAAACATACCGTGTTCTTGTCCTTGATCTCAAAAATGTAAGTATACGCCCCATCGTCCGTAGCTGCGGTGACATAGCCGTTGTCAACAGAGATTGTTCCCGCGGTTAAGTAGGATGATGAGGGATTGAAACCAAAGGAAAAACGGTGTTCTGTCAGATCAAAGGTAATGGCTGGCTGGAAAAAATCCGTCTCATTACCGCTTGTAACATAGGTCCCGTCTGACAGGACGGGCGTTGGTTGAGTGCATCCGCAGAAGGTGAGGACTGCGGACATTACCAGAAGGAATATACAGCTAATGGTTTTTAGGTTCATCCGGCGCCTCCTTTTGGGTTGATCTGGCGGGCTGGTTCATGGGATCCGTGTTTTTTCTTCATGGTTGATACCTTTTAGTCCTCTTTTATTTTATATTTGGAAATAAGATGGGCGGTCAATAGGAACACTGGAACCAGTATGCTAAATTAGTTTAAGATATATTAATATTCGTCCATATATTTCTGTAATCCATCTGCAAATTTTCCAATATGAATACCATCAACAAATGAGTGATGTGCTTGAACCGATATTGGCATGAAGAATGTTCCGTTCTTTTTATAATATTTCCCCCAGTCAAACAGGGGCGTTGCGTTGTCTTTCTTTCCTGAATTCGTATGAGAAATATGAGTATATGTTATCCACGGCATAGGGGAGCATTGGAAAACATCATTTCCAAGAGGCCCGGTAAAGTATTCTTTTTGTTCCCTTGCGGTTTTTGCTGCCAACTCCACGTATTCCTCAATCTTATTTTGCATAGGGACATTAACCACCTTAAACAACTGGGTATCTTGATTCAGATATGTAAAAGCGGTATCGATTTTATCATACAAAACAATAGTTCCATCCAAAAAGCGGTATCTAAATGCTTCTATTTCATTTGCACATTTACATACAGCATATACCATTGCAATTGTAAAGGAAAAATTTTGTTTCTTAATTTTTTGCAGGAAATTAGTAATATCTACTTCAAATGTCACGCAAAAGGCAGGTTCAATACTATTTCTAAAGATCATACAATGCATTGCTCTTTCCCAACATTTTTCATCCACTACTCTATAAATATTAGCCATCATGCCCCTCCTGAAGTTGGATTTGCTAAATTTGCGCTATTTGCCTAAAACATACTTGACCATACGCAATTGCCTTGTGCCTATTCCAATATAAGTTAAAGGTGGTTCCGTTTGTATGAACGGCTCATGCATTTAAGTAAAATATTATGTTATAGGCGGCGCACATTTCATTAAACGGATTATTGTATTGATGAGGAATATCATCACGAAAACGGATAGATTGCTTTTCTTTAACAACAATTTCCCTGCCGTTCAAAACAAGCTGCAGTTTTCCCTGTATAACAAAGAGATATTCTTCCACTCCATCTAAATGTTGTTGGGAACGATAATCACAGCCAGCAGCAAATTCTACATAAAATATTTCCATGTTCCGCGTTGGACAATAGGGGAAAATTGCATATGTCTTCATCAACTCACCATATTCCAAAATTGGCTTATGTGATTTAAAGTCAACAATCTGAAAATCGTTCTCCTGTTCCTGCAAGAAATAGGATAATGGAACTTTAAGCCCTTTCGATATTTTCCATAGAGTGTTTATAGTCGGAGAGGAAGCACCACGCTCAATTTGAGCTAAGGCAGGTTTACTTACATTGGTTAAGTTTGAAACCTCATCTAAAGACAGCTCCTTGTTCTGACGAATTGATTTGAGCCGCTTGCCAACATTCAAATTGATATTTTCCATTCTTATACCTCTTGTTTGTATTGAATAGTATTATTTTGTATATTATAACATACAAAAATTAAATTTTCAATTATAAACGTTCCAAAACGTTAAGAAAGATATTTATTATCTAGACAGTTTTATATTGATAGTTAATAGATCTTAGTGTATTCTGTAAATAGGAAATGGAATTCAGATAGGAGGGAATGAATATGACATCATCCAATATAAAGGCTATGATCCAGTGCGATAGTTACAAAGTATGGGAAACCGTATTAGCAGTTGAACATTATCATACATGGCGAAGCGATGTGAGCAAAACAGAATTGATAGATGAAAAACAGTTTATAGAATATTCCCCCAATGGCTATTCCACTACGTTTACAGTTACTGTGGTTGAACAGTACAAGCGCTGGGAGCTTGATGTAAGAAACAGCCATACAAAAGGACACTGGACCCTTGTATTTGCATCCAAAGGCAGTGAAACAGAGATTGACTTTACAGCGAGTGTAACAGCGGAAAAGCTTTCTATAAGGCCAATTGGTAAAAGTGTATTTGAACAAACGTATTTGAAAAAGGCGCAGACACAATTTATAACAGATTTAAAAAAATTTCTCGATTGACAGCTTCCGGTTTTGAATGATATATAAATAGGGAACTGCTAACTATCAGGCATGAAGTTAGTAGTTCTTTTATTTTGCATAATAAAGAAGAAAAATCCTGTGGAGCGAATAAGGCTCCCCAGGATGTAGTTATGGAATTAGGATCATTTAAGCTTTTGAATTTCTTTATAGGCTTCTATAAGACCATTTTTAATTGCTTTCTTAAGAATGAAGTATGCGAGAGCAAAGAATCCAATAATTAGGGCAACATACAAAATAAAGCTAAAGATCATAAAGAATATTGATGAATGCATAAGGTATCCTCCTAAAATTGTTTCATATATGTTATTAAAATTATATAATAAATTAGCCTAATGTCATAGTATGGAAATGATTAAAATTACCTTACGGAAAACGTGCAAAGGTTCGCACCGCGATGAGGTATCTTCCAGAGCATCAGGAGGTAATACATACCTGTTAGAATCAGAGGTTATATTTTGGATGAGGGGATATAAGAGGCTTATTCTGCAGTGGTGTTGTGGGCTGGGTTCTGGTATAATAGAGCTGAAGTTTTATCAGGATCAGTGGAAATGATGGTCGATACATCCCCGGTCAGTTTGGGAAGAGATTAAAACTAAAGGGAATTACATATGTAATCCCAGCAAGACGGAGAACATAAAAGTGATAGGAAATATTATGATCGACTGTCAGGATGAAAAAGAATTACAGAAATTCTACAGTGAATTATTGGGATGGGAAATGTGAGTTTTTGGGAAAAAGTTCAAAAGATAACTGCCCGTATTGCGCGTGGGAAACCATGAGGATTTTAGCTTTGCCTGTTTTGAAGAGTTAAGACTTTTTCATGATGGACGTCCCTTCTGAAAAGTGGTATGATAAATGGGAAAGAGGGGATGTATATGTGGGAAAAGTGGAAAAAGAATGTCACAATTTTCTGTGTCATGTTTAAGATTGGATGTTTTACCTTCGGCGGCGGATGGGGGATTGTGGCTCAGATGCAGGAAGAATTTGCAGACCGGCGTCATTGGGTGACGGAGCAGCAGATTCTTGACTTTATGTCCGTAGGCAGATCTCTTCCAGGACTGATGATCATGAATATTTCGGTAATGTTCGGCTATACGGTGGCCGGTCCGGTGGGAGCGCTTTTAGCTACCCTGGGACTTTCAACACCAGCGCTCCTGGTGTTTTCTATCGTCACTTACTTTTATACGGCGATGAAGCAGATTGGCGCGGTCAGCCATGTGCTGAATGGAGTCAGAGGCGCGGTCATTCCTGTGATCATAGGTGCGGCATGGAAATTAAAAGGACAGGCGCTTGTATCAAGGATTAGCTATGTCATCATGGCTGTGGCCTTTTTTTTGTGCACCTTTACAAGCCTTAGTAAGCCTATGATTGTAATTCTTGGCGCCGTGTTCGGGCTGGCGCTGGGCTTTGTCCGGGATCAGAAGCAGGCTGGCGGGAAAACCCAAGGCGGACTGACGGATGACCGTCAAGCAGCTCAAGACGGATTGGCGGATAACAAACGGGAAGGGGGCGGTCATTCATGATCTATCTTCTTTTGTTCTGGTCTTTTATGAAGGTGGGGTTCTGCAGCTTTGGCGGGATGACTATGATTCCGGTCATCAGCGATATCGTACTCCGGTACGGATGGATGACATCGGAAGAGGTACTGGATATTGTGGCGGTAGCGGAGATGACCCCAGGCTCACTGGGAATCAACAGCGCGTCCTTTGTGGGCTTTCGCACGGCCGGGTGGCTGGGGGCGTTCTGCGCAAATCTGGGAACCATGATGCCTTCGCTGACACTCTGCATGCTGGCCGCACATTTCATCACGAAATTCAAGGGTAATCGATATTTGGAATGGCTTTTTACCGGAATCCGCCCTGTCTGTATCGGCATGTTGGCCGCTGTTGTGGTTTCGCAGAGCAGAGGGACATTTTTGACTGGAGAGGGACCTTTGGGAATCGGCTGGAACCTGGTTGCGATTGCAGCAGTTGTAGGTTTCCTCATGAATAAACTTAAGCTGTCTATTCCAAAGACGATTCTGTTAGGAGCTCTATTGGGGCTTTTGTTCGGATGATGGGGCGCTGTTGCATGGTTTTTACAATTATGCGTATTGTAGTAGCAGATATTGGTTTCAATGACAAAAGAAAAAGCTCCAAAAACAACGTAAAACGTCATTTTTAAGACTTTCCTCTGCCAAGGGTGTATTCAATAGACTAGCTTATTTGGAAGATAGATTTGATTTTACACCTGTTTCCTTTGTGATCCAATCTTTAAGTACGATATTGATATATTGGCTCACGGAACGATCATCGTCCTCTGCTAACTCTTTAATCATTTCCAGAATGTCTGAATCAAGGGTGATACTTATGCGTGTTTTTATTGGTTTCATATAGCATTCTCCCTTTGCGTATAATATACGATATAACGAGGAGGCTTACATAAATAATGAATTTATGGAAGTACTTAAAATAATAGCCGATAAAAGAATGGAAGAAATGACACAATATCAGGAGGTTCAAAATGGCCGGTAGAAAACGGTATATGAAAAAGCATGATAGTATCATGGAAGAAATGGATAAGGCTCGAGTAGAGAGCTTGGTAAGTCTAATGAATGAAAAGAACGTGACATTTGAGGAACTGAAAACCTTAATTGAAAATAGATAGAATCCTACTGTGGGTTCTATTTTTTTGTCATTGATCCCGAGTGCATATAATATTTTCCTTCTGAGATATTTGAAAGTCCGTACAGCGCACATAACGGCCTCAGAATGCTGCCAAATTAGTTTGCCTGGGAATTCGGCCGAAAATTGCGGTAGATACGCTAAACAGACACTTAGGGCTACAATATAGGATTATAAAATATGTAACAAATAAGAGCTGAAAGTGTGACGGATAGAAGCTATAATATATATTTAAGTAGCTATAGGTTAGCAGATCAAACTCTGAATTTTTGGGGGACTTAGGAGAATGGAAAAAAATGAAAAAGCATTTTTTAAGAAACTTACTTTTAATGGTTGTGATGTTAAGCATCAAAATGTCTTTTGTTTCTTTTGCCGGAGGTAGCTGGGGACAGGATGGAAATGGCTGGTTTTATTCAACAGATGGCGGAGGTTACCTGAGCAATGGTTATCCCAAAGAAATACCGATTATCCTTGCCCAAGATGTGGTGGCTCTGGTAACTGTCCTGTTTGCCACGGTGCTGGCTATACATACCATGAGTTTTTGGGAAAGAGTTCAAAGGACAACTGTCCATACTGCAACTGGGGAACCTGTTCGCGGTGTAATGGTTCTGGACGTGTATCTCGTTAGACTAGAGTTATAGGTTCTGGTTAATATAAAATTACAATAATCATGTTCTAATCCTCGTGGTTTTAGTTTAAACTACGGGGGTTTTTACTATTTTCTTTATCTATTTTCGTTACAATAACGTTACAGAAACAAAAAAGATATCCGATCTGTTAAAACTGTATAATAATTTGTTTGCTATAAGACCAAAAAGTGTCAATAGATTTATTATCGACAAACACTGAACTGGATGATTTAGAAAAGTATATCGATATTCCTATTCTTATTAATTGTGAAAAAGATAGAATACCGGATAAGATAGTTTTTGATACCAAGGGGTTTAAAAAGATAACATTGTACTTATATATACGAAGGATTTGAATATGAAGAAACCATAAATGGTGTAGTAATCCGCATAACTGCCGAGAGTCATATACTTCCACAAAATACGGAAGTAAGAATTTCTAACGTCAATCAGGACGATAAATCAGAAAAAACCTTACGCAATTCAATTGAAGGATTTAAAATGGATGAAGCTGTTGCATTTGATATAAGCTTTTGGAGTGGAAATAATGAGATAAAGGTAGAGAATGGAACGGTAAATGTTTCGTTTACATTACAAACTCCTTTACAGTATCTACAAGGCGCTCCATCTCATTCTCTTTTTCTTGAAATGCTTCATGATAACTACCTTCTGCTGAAATCCCATCATCATCTGCGGCATACGGAATATCTTTATACGAAATTTGGTTCTGGTCTAAAAAGGGAATAAATGTTTGATGGAGTTTGTTTGCCGTGTGGTTTGCAAGATTGCCAAGTTATAAGTTAAAGTGGTTTGTAGTATTAATTTGTAATCTTTAGGCACAACTTAGGCGGTCCCCGCTTTCATTACAATAAGGTATGAGAGGTCTAATGTTTATGTTTTTTTGCAGTATGCAATTTTTGATAAATATGCAATAATAAACATATCAAAACTGCGTTAGCAGATTCTGATAAAAGACGCATGCTTTTCGCGCTGCATTCTGGGCTATAGGCTAGGCCGTTCGATGTATATGAAATAGTAAAACGTTCATGCGCGTTTAGCGGGCCTTGCGATGAAGTGCTGACAATCCGGATGCGTCTGTTGCAGATGACGAAATGACTAGGAATCTCCATAGCACCAATATTTGTGGCCGATTTTAGGCCAGTTACATCTAAAAACACTCAATATACAGTCTATGTACAACTGCAAATCTGGTCAAAGAGAGATTCCGAAAGTACACTAACTATGTAAAAGGGGGAACATATTTTATGAAGAAACTGGTTTGCGCATTATTGGTTGCGACAATGGGAAGTGTTATGGCTCTTTCCGGATGCGGGCAGGCATCCTCTGAAAGTGCCAACGCAGGAGCGCAGGAGACGTCTGTGAGCGCGAATGCGGACCAAACCGAAGTTCCGGCAGGAGGCAGCGGCAAAGAAGACACTAAAAACAATGGAGATGTCACGACAATAACTGTGTGGTCAAACGATGCGCACAGCAAGGATGTGTTTGAGCAACTCGTAAAGCAGTTTAACGAAGGCGAGGGCAAGGAACTTGGAATCGCTATAGACTTGTCTGTATACGGGTCTGATTATTACAGCACCTTGGATGTAGCGATACAGGCAGGGGAAGCCCCATATATTTTCAAATGCAACAAAATTCCACAATATGCGCAATCAGGCATTTTAGCTTGTCTTGACGAGTTGCCAGGAGGAAAAGAGCTTGTGGCCCCTTACGAGCAGATCAACTCAGAAGGCGTGGGGCTAGTTGACGGCAAGACATATGCTGTGCCATATAAGGGAACGAATATTGGCCTGGTTTACAACAAAGAGCTTTTCAGTTCCTTGGGACTTGAATATCCCGAGACATATGAAGATCTGCTTAATTGCGCCAGGGTGATTACGGAGAATGGCAACGGGCGCGTTTATGGCTATGGCGTAGGCATGGGATATACGAGCTACGGCCTGTATTATATGCTTCCCATGGCATCCGCCTCTACAGGTAGCATGCATTTCAATCATGGCACAGGCAGGTATGATTTTTCATCCATGGAACCGTATTTTAATTTGATGACAGAACTCATAGACGAAGGCCTTATGTTCCCCGGCTATGAGACTATCGATGATGACACAAAGAGGGCTCAGTTCGCCGAGGGCAACATAGGCATGATTCCCTGTATGAGCAGCGATGTTGGAGTGTTTGACAGACAGTTTAAGCCCTCATTCGAGTGGGGCGTAGGGCCGTTCCCGGTTGACAAAGCCGGTGAAAGGTACAAAATGTACACGGCTCCCAGCAACTTTTATGTCGTGAATTCAACGGCCGTAGAGGACGGTGTGGAAGATAAGGTCATGAAGGTAATGGAATTGTTCCTGTCGGAGGATTCTTTGCTCACTCTTTTTGAATCTGAAAAGGACATGATAACACGTGACGATGTAAGAGAAAAATCTACAGCCGTCAATGTGTCCGAGCAGTGGAAGGAGTTCGGCGATAGCTCTTACAGATATACAGGATATGGATTCCCCGATGGACTTATATCAATCGAGGGTGACAGTTACAAGGATGTATTTGACAAGATTTTGACAAGGTTAGTGGACGTAAAAGAAGGGCTGGCTGATCTTGATAAGCGCTACAATGAGGCTTTAGATGCCGCGGTAGCGGACGGAACTATAAAGATGGATGATTACATTGTTGACAATTTTGAAAGCTTAATAAAATAATAAAGACTGTCGCAAAATATGCTTCAGAAACGGGAGACCGATGTGCCGGCAAGATCCTTGAATATTCGTGATTTGCCGGCTGTCGGCGAGAGCAATTGATGAGATGAGGTGGTATGATTTGGCAAAGTGCGAGAGAGGAAAGGGTAAGCTTAAAACTTTGGGCAGCCAAAATAGGGTGCAAGAGATTATTATGATATTGCCCATGTTTATTGGATTTTTACTGTTTGTCGTATATCCGGTTTTCTGGGTTGTTCGCTGGGCATGGTTTCAGTATGACGGCTATACCACACCAGTATTTCTAGGCATAGGGAATTTTACCAGGGCCTTTTTTAGGGATCCCGTTTTTTGGAATTCATTAAAAAATACGGTTTTCATAGCAGCAGTAAAACTTCTGCTTGAGATACCGCTTGCATTAGTTTTGGCAGCATTGGTTGATAGCAAGATTAAGGGGAAAGCCGCATTCCGCGTAGCCTATTTTTTACCGTCAGTTTTGAGTGTGGCCGTTGTCGGTCTCATTTTCTCAATCATGTTCAGCTCATACAACGGAATTGTCAATGATGTCCTGCGTTCATTGGGCTTGATAAAGAAAAATATAAATTTCCTAGGACGCAAGGAAAATGCTTTTGTTGTCATAATACTCGTATCTCTGTGGACAACGTTCGGCATGAACATGATTTATTTTATCATGGGCTTCCAGAATATTCCGAAGACACTTTATGAATGTGCGTCAATTGATGGGGCGAACGCACTGCAAAAGTTTTTTTTCATCACAGTGCCTCTATTAGCTCCTGTGCTTCAGCTTATAATAATGCTTAGTTTCCTGGGCACGCTTAAAATGACGGATTTGATACTTGTATTAACAAACGGTGCTCCCGGAGGAAGTACGGAGGTCGTTATGACTTACATATTCAAGTATTTCTTCCAATACGGGGACAGCCAGACACGTACGCAGTTTGGTTATGCATCATCCCTGGCCGTGATTACGGCTGTCATTTTGGGTATTTTTACGCTTATATATCTGAGAGTTTCAAAAAAAATGCAGGAAATTGAGGATTAGAGAAGCGCCAATTAAAGCGTTTCCTTAGGCAACACAAAGCGTTGTTTGCGCGGAGAGGAGGAACAGGAGTGCATAAAACGGGTAAAGCAGTTGCCAAAATAATTACATATGCCGTGCTTCTAGCTGTGTTCATATTTGCGGTATTCCCGATAATATACATCATATTGTCATCATTTAAGACCAATGCGGAGATTTTGGTCGGGGGTACGAATATTTTTCCTAAAGAATGGCACTTTGAAAACTATGTGGAGGCCTGGAACCTGGCTAATTTTGGAAGGTTGACAATGAACAGCATCTTTTATTCCTTCTTTGTGATTGTTGGATGTGTACTGACTGCGTCAGTCAGCGGCTATGTATTTGCCAGGGGAAAGTCGAAGTTCACGAAATTTGTTTACAAGATGGTTCTGTGTTCGATGTTCATATCGATAGGGACGTTGGCGCTTTATCCGCAGCTTGGATTGGCAAAAAATCTTGGGCTCAGTGGGAGCTTGCTAGGACCGATAATTATCCGCGTGTTTGGCATGAATACCACACAGGTATTTATCGCAACGGGGAATGTATCTCAGATCCCCAGGGAGTTGGACGAGGCGGCAAAGATTGACGGCTGCGGGTTTTTCAAGACATTTATATATATAATATTCCCGCTGTTAAAGCCGTTAGTGGCCACAATAGGACTTTTATCCTTCCGTACCGCTTGGAGTGATTATCTTCTGCCTTACGTATTCACCATATCAAAGAGGGATAAATGGCCTTTGGTAGTCGGCCTTGTGAGTCTCAAATCTTCAGGCGAGTCAGCTTCATCCTGGAACTTAATGCTCGCGGGCATAGGAATCTCAATACTACCCATGACGATTGTATATCTGGTGCTTAACAAGTTTTTTATCTCTGGCTTGACGGAGGGTGCGGTTAAAGGGTGAGTTAAGCAGGGTGGCAGCCCAGGCTTGTGAAGAGCAATTTAGAGAGAGGAGGACAGGCAAAAAACGTAAAGCCTGTAAAAAACATGGATTATATTAATGTTGAGATGAGAAAGATTCCGGTTGTAGCTACTGTAGATGTATTTGTGGCGGGAGGAGGCTGTGCCGGTGTAGGAGCGGCAATAGCAGCATCCAGAGACGGAGCCAGCGTGTTTTTGGCAGAGCGCATGTTTTATCTTGGCGGTATGATGACGGGGGGGCTTATGAGCAAGATAGCTATAGCGCCCCAGAATTTAGGGCTAGCAACGGAGCTCATAAAAAGATTCGATGAGCTGCAGGGCACAAGTTTCTTAAAGAGCCGCCCTGAGGTCCCGATAGATCCTGAGGCTGCCAAATTTGTATTGGATGAGATCATTGTCAGAGAGTGCGGAGTCGATGTGCGTTTTGGTACGACAGTCACGGGCGTGGTGAAGGACGGACGCAGGATTGAGGCGGTCATCATAAACAGCATAGAGGGGGAGCAGGCTGTGAGGGCCCGCTATTGCATAGACTGTACTGGTGACGGGCAGCTTGGTTATCTGGCAGGCGCGCAGTGCATGAAGGAAGGCGGAGGAAGCTATTCATCATCCCCTACGCTGATGTTCCGCATAGGTGGCTGCGATTTGGATAGAACCTTTGCTTATATGGAGGAGCACCCGGATCTTTTTAAGCAGTCCTATACTACATATGAGCGCCACATTATGAGCCCTGAGAAATGCCGCGAAAACATAAAAAATGGCGTTTATGCGCATATTGCGGACTTTATAAGATTTATAAAACTACGCTGCGAGGAAAATCCGGACATGTTTAGCGCGGAGGAGCAGGATATGCTCCTGCGAAGGGGAATCCTGATGCTCAACCAACCGGCTCCTGGTCATGTGCTTTTGAACTGCACCACGGTTGCCAAGTACATAGGCGACAGCTCGCAGGAGATAAGTGCGGCCATGACAGACATGCGCAGGCAATGCCATGTAATTTACCGATTCGTAAAAGCATTTGTGCCGGGCTTTGAGAATTCCTACATCATGGATACCGCGAGCCTTATGGGAGTGCGCGAATCCCGCAGGATCCGCGGGGATTACGTGTTTACCCAGGAGGATGTAGAGAACTTGAGGAGGTTCGATGACGCTGTGTGCAGCAACCATGGCGGAGTAGAGATACATAAGGGCTCGCGAGATGGGATTGAAATAAGGGAATTGGGCGAGTATGATTTTTACGATGTGCCGTACAGAGCAATCATATCCTGTGACTTCGATAATATGTACATGGCAGGAAGGTGCTTCAGCGCGGTGCACCTGGCTCTCTCGGCTGCCAGGAACATAGCTTACTGCTGCGCATTGGGCGAAGCCGCAGGGGCAGCGTCCGCTCAGCTTATAAAAGCAGGAAAGGAAAATGTGAGAGACATAGACATGGAGCAGCTTAAAAAGAGACTAGAGAAAAATATTGGGTGAGGTGCCGGATGTATGCAGGCCGTGCTTTTTCGACCGGGCTGCACGGCTCTGATGTGCAACAAATGCCTGCCGCGATTGATTTGCATAAATTGTAAATCACCTCTTTAAAAATATTTTAACCTGTGATAAGATTGACTTAAGGCGCGGAAATTCGCATATTATAGGGGCTGGCGCAAAAAACATAATGAACTGCCACAAGATAACATACAAAAAATCATGTTACTTACGGACAGCACACTAACTATAGACGCAGACGGCATTGAAATTTGGGCGGCAATGTTTTCCTGGGCGGTTTTTGTCCGAGGATTCTTGTGCCTTGGTTTCGTGCCGTTTCGTTGCATTATGTGGATTTTAAGTTTTTGGCTATTTTGGCCTATATGAGGGTTAAGCGATGTCATATGCTATCATTATATTGCTAATATTTTCATTGACGCTATTGATATTTGACCATAACAGTCGTTTCAGCTTGCTGTTTATTTTCATGGCTTTAGGCTGCATATTATCGCTATTTTCAACAGTGCTGCAGATAAATTTATTTGGAAATTATTACAGTTATTCAACCAACAACTTGTATGATTTGGATTACCGCATTTACATATATCTGGTCCGGCATGCAAGAATGTCATTTGGAAAGATGCTTAGGATCATGAACCTGGGCAGTTTCATTTATCTGTTTTCCAATACGATGTTCATAACTGAAATTGCCTGGAACATGGAAAGGATTAAGCGCGAGAGGCTGCTGCTTGTGGTGGTTTGCCTGCAGCCGCTTACGTTCTTAATATATTCTGATCCTAAAGTATCGAACTGGATCTACCTGGCTTGCCACCGCAACACTGTTTTTCACATGCTGACAGAGGGATCTACGCTCATTTACAAGGCAGTAGCCCTGCTGCTTCTGATTTCGCCAGTCATAATGCTGTTGATTTATGGCAGGAGAATGCGTGTACATTATTTCAAAAAGCACATAGGTGTGCTCGCGGCCAGCCTGGGGCTTTTGAATATAGCCTATGCCAGGTTGTTCTTGTTTGGGCCTTTTGCCATTTCCGCAAGCAAGGCTATTGAGACGGGTTTCTGGCAGTTCGGGATTATGTCCGTAGACACGCAGTTCAGTTGCATGGCGATAGCCCTGGCGTTGATGGGGATCATGGTGTTCATACTCGTGGTGCTCCTTCATTTTCGTTTTGACCAGACATTCATGCCTTTTATGGAATACAGGATCAGGCGCAACATAGAGATGATAAACGACATTTTGCGTGATATGCTGCATTCCCAGAAAAACATGCTTTTTGCAATGCAAATTTATATGCGCAAGGCAAAAGAAGAATGTGCCGAGGCAGACATAAAGGGCCTTAAGGACATGGATGCTTTTCTTAAGACATCCATGGAAATGACGGTCCATATGCTCAACAACCTTGCCAATGTGAGGCTGCGCTTCGTGCAAAATGACCTACTTCAAATAATAAAGAACGCCGTGAACTCTGTATATCTGCCTCCAAATATCCATTTGATTCTGGATGATGACAAGCTATTTAGCCAAGTTGGCTATTATGACAAGTACCATGTAGAAAAAGCTTTAATAAATATTTTGAATAACGCTGTGGAGGCCATAGAGTGTCTGGAAAAGCCTGAGGGTCACATCCAGGTAGAAATGCAGATGTTTTTCCGTTCCGTGGTCGTGGCGGTAAATGATGACGGGGTAGGGATCAGAAAAAAAGATTTGAAAAAACTATTCATGCCGCATTATTCCAACAAAAAAGGAAACTTAAATTGGGGCCTTGGCCTGTCCTACGTACGCAAGATAATAAATGCACATTATGGTCAGGTCCGCATAGACAGCCGTTATGGAGAATACACCACCGTGCTAATAATACTGCCGCAGAAAGGGCGTAAGAGAGAATGATAAAAGTTGCCATAGTGGATGATGTTGAGGGTATCCGCCATTATTTGACGGATGTTTTGGATATTCAGGACATTTCTGTCGTTTGGACTGCGGCTTCCGGGACTGAGGCAGTGGAGAAGGCCTGCGCTGAAAATGCCGCTTTTGAGAAGCCGGATGTCATTTTGATGGATATCCAGATGGAGAGCCGCATTGCCGGCATAAAAGCTATAGAAAAAATTCACGCTTTTGCTTCGGATATAAAATGCGTGGTGCTGACTATCCATAAAAATGACGAATTTTTGTTCAGCGCATACCTAGCAGGGGCATCCGACTATATTGTGAAGGACGTGCCGCCGGACGAAGTGGTACGTTCCATACGCGAGGTGGCCCAAAACCAGCTGTCAGTGAGGCCAGAAGCCGCAAAAAAGATTATAAGTGAATACAAGAAAATCCAGTCGGCACAGTCGCAGACGCGGAAGGCCCTTCAAGTCATGATGAAAGTCAGCACCTCGGAATATGAAATTTTGCAGATGCTATACAATGGAGAAACATACCGCAGCATAGCGAAGCTGCGTTATGTCGAACAAACTACCATAAGGGTGCAGGTTAGCCATATTTTAAAAAAATTCGGAAAAAGACGCATGAAAGATGTCATAGCCATGCTAAAGGATTTAAAAATCTTTGATGAGGGAGAGGATGAGTGATAATATTAATTAACGTATGGTGTCGATACGTGTACCGTTTACGAAGTGCAAATCCATTGAATTTATTCTTTCCATTTATCTCAGCAAATTTTACAGTATATTCCTTAACTGCAATGGATCATCAGTTATACGAGTGAACCACTGGTTCCGGCATTGTAAGGACTTCCATCATCTCCAATCTGAATATCTACATCAGGAATTACTGCTGATTCCAATGCTTCTGATATACTGGTATATTTTCTGTCCTTCCATACTTTTAGTCTACTGATTTTCAGTGTATCAAAGTTATAGTATTGCTCTTCATTGGCTATCGCTTCCGTAAGAGCTTGATCTGTAGTATAGTATTCAGGATTCTTTGCTACTGGCGTTTTTCTATCACCTGTGTTTATGTATAGATCTCCAGAGTATTATTGGAGGGTACCAGGGGATGGAATTGCATTGTGTTCCGATACTTCATCATAGTTTGTTTTAAATGTATCTTGTGTCAACAATACTGTAAATGGATACGACTTTAGTATAAAGGGATGTCTTTGCATATGTGTACAAAAGGTTATTCCATTCCAGAGCTTTTGAATAGCTATAACCGCCTTGTGGATCTCCGCCGCCTTTCCAGTGGGTTCCATTCAGTTCATTGGAAAGCCACCCATGGAAATCAATCACGGTAGAATAGTCAGCATCAAAACAGTCTTTTATTCCCGGTCGATCTCCCATACAGTGTCATAAAGATATTAAACAAAATATGACATTTTGATACTCAAGGAATACCACCTTTTAAGGAATACCAATTTTGGTATTCCATTTAAATGTTACACAAAAAATATAAAGCCTCAGAAACAACGTAAATACGGTGCTTCCAAGACTTTACACTTTCCAAAAAACAGTGCCGGCAGTGGGACTTGAACCCACACGGATAGTCAAAAAACAACGTAAATAGGAGGTTTTAAGGATGTCACCAACCCTTAGATTAACTAACTATTTGCAAAAGTTAATCAAAATTGAAATGCTATCAAATAAATAGCTGATTACTTCTCGATATCAAAAACTAAATATTTGGACATCTGAATAAGTCCATGAGTATGTAGCTACATCACATATTCACGGGCTTATTTTAGTGCGCCAAAACAAACTGTAACGCTTATATACAGCACTTAGATTATAGACGAAGAACGGAGCACAGTACCCATAAATACCCGTTCTCGTCCATTGTAGTGCGTCACAGAGGTATTGCAGGAGCACGATTTGAAATGATAATTTCATGTGCATTAAACATTACACAAGCAGAGGGAGGAATAAAGAAATGTATGGAAGAGTAACAAAATATTTCAGCGACAAAGGATATGGATTCATACGTGGCGAGGATGGCAATACATATTTCATCCACAGGTCAAATCTTTTCGGAGAACATATTGATTGTGGGTACTATGTGCACTTTAAAGTGTTCATTAACGACAGGAGCGACTACAATGCTAAATCTGTAATAGTCATTGAGGCACCAGAAAGGACGGTAAGGAATGGTAAGAAACATAAGTAACATGAATCAACTGGCCTCTGCCCTGGTTCCAGTATTACAGGGCATGGTTAATCAGATGGCAGACAGAGTATATGAAACATTGAATTTCTATTTACAGGACTACTATACAGGGTGGACACCATCAAGCTATCGAAGAACCTATGATTTCCTATATTCGGCTGTGAAAACAAAAGCAAGGATGGAAGGGAACAAGTGCGTTGCGTATGTCTATATTGATTATGATGCAATGGACAACTATGTAAATGCTACAGGGTTCCAGGTGGTAACTTGGGCGAACGAAGGATTACATGGAGAGCTGTCAGTAAGCCATAAGCCCCATGTATGGGATAATACCATCAAACAGACGATTGATAATGGATCATTGCTCAAAGGAGCGGTTCAATATTTGAAGGCAAAAGGATTTACCGTAAAAGGATAATATCAGGAGGAAAATACATATGGAATTAAAAGACAGGGGAGTGGTTATTAATGATGAAAACATGACAAGATTATCATGCCTGTATGGAGAAATGAATATTGACGAATTGGGGCGTGTAGTTAACAAGCATTTAGGCATCTGCTTAGATGATATCGAGGAGGATATAACTATGGCAAATAAAGTGCCGCATTGCAATGAGTGTGAATTTTTAAAGTGTATGGATTATATGTATAAGAATTACTACTGTGACCATGAGGACAGGGAAAATGATATGGGATATGTTGGTGTGGATCATCCACCAGTAACAAGCCCAGTATGGTGTCCAAAGAGAGGAAGATTAAATTAATGGCAGGAAAAGAAGATATCGTAACAA
>Ga0129310_1001373_pt1 | contig 21568 bp, 21 predicted proteins | sample Go1ome_2_FD_94433 | JGI IMG/M metagenome (GOLD analysis project Ga0129310, IMG submission 94433) | Western lowland gorrila individual fecal microbial communities from Wisconsin, USA - Go1022A metagenome | ecosystem: Host-associated > Mammals > Digestive system > Large intestine > Fecal | place...
GACGTGAAATAAAGCATGAATTTTCGGGATAATTGAATAAAAACTAAATGATAACGATACAGTATGCAGCATCAAGGCCATACCTAATATGAAAAATATGCTTCAACTATATAGTAACATTGGTAATGGATAAATGCAAGAAAATCTGACAGTCATATCTTTATATCTTTAATAAGTAAAAAACGGGGCATTATTTTGTCATTTTTGCACAATAGTTTTGTTTCTTTTTGTACATTTCGCATTGACTTTCCTTGTTACCCTATGATAAAATACAGTTATGGGCATAGTCTTCTTGAATAATTTAACATGTATTTTTTATGCATTTTTCTTTTTATTCTAAAGTATTTGAAAATTATGTCCGATACATATGACATAGGACATGGTATGTCTGAAATATGAATGAGGAGGATGAGTTCATGTCAAATAATTCGAGTCAAGAACGAATCTCTCAAAAATTGTCTCAAAGTTCAGAGAAAAAGTCAAAGACTAACGTCATTGTAATTGCTGTATGTGCTGTTGTTGCAATCGTTGTCGTTGTTGCCTTAGTATTGGTGCTGACAAAGAATTCCGCCGACGCTGAGAAACGTAACGTAATTGTAACACCTGATAACGTGGAAGAGGTTCTTTCCGATATGCAGGATCAGCAGGTTCAATCAGGGTCTTACGAAGTAACCATGAATACCACCTGGAATTTCGACAACGGTGAGGCTGCTTCAAGTAATGCCTATGTGGAGAACTCCACTGCCAATCAGAATGATGTATACTTTGACATTGTCCGCTCTGATACGAATGAAACAATTTTCAAATCGCCTATTATACCGTTAGGCAGCCATTTGGAAAATATTACGTTAGACACCTCATTGGACAAGGGGACTTATGATTGTGTTCTTACCTATCATTTATTAGATGACAATCAAGAACCGATCAGTAAGTTGAACATTAGTCTGACTATCGTAATTGAGAACTAGATGGATACAAAGGATAATCTGATCCTCAGGTATACAACTCACTTATGCAAGCAGCAACTGTTTGCAGATTATTTTTATTCAAGGAGGAATAATTTATGACGAAAAAGAATTTATCAAGATTTATGGCACTTGCCATGACAGGTGTAATGTTATGTTCACCAATTGCTGTATCAGCAGATGTAACAACTGAAGAAAAAACTACAGCTCCTGGTGAAGGAAGCGCAACCGGTGCCGGTTCCTTAGAAGGTTATCTGGATGAGAAGGATGAGATTTTCAAAGTCGTTCTTCCAACTGATGATGGTAAAACCTTTGCATTCAAGATGGATCCTCAGCATTTATTAAACAAAACAGATTCTAGTACATACACGAATGCTGATGCAACTGTAATTTTCGGTAACAAGACCGCCACAAGTGATGCTCTTACTATCGTTAACAAGAGTCAGTTTGATGTAGATTGCTCTCTTACCGCAACCATGTCAGGTTTAACAGGAACAGGTTACGATATTAAGATGGCAGCAGATAATACTTTCAAGGATTCTGACCAAAACGATATCAAAGATACATCCCTTTACTTAGGATTGCTTTATGATACAACCGCAGCTAACAGTATAGAAGCTGTATCTGATGGTAAAGCCACCTTAGTTGCTGGCGAGTCTGGACTTACACAAACCGTTACCTTAGGTGGTATGCCTGACAAATATGAGCCTAAAAAGGATGGCAGTTCTGGAAAATATACATATGTATTAAAGACCGATGCCTCAAGCGCTGAAGGTGCTAAAGCCACTATCAAATTAGAGGGTGCTTGTAATCCAAATGCAAACTGGTCTGCAATTGATGATTTAGAGACTCCTGCTGCTCCTACTGTAAAGATTGCCTGGAAGTTGGATAGACATAGTGACTATGCAACATCTGATGGTTCTTCTAATATTGTTATTAATTACACTGGCTCTAAGCCTGCTAACGGAAGCATTGTATTTACAAAGCCATCTGGTAGCACATGGACTCCTCCAGCCGGTGCTTATACTAGCGGAATCGTGGTAACAGGCTCAACCATTACTTTTTCTTCAGCATGGTTAACTGCTGTTAAGTCAAGTAATGGTGTAGGTACTTATACATTTACTGTTAATGGAACTACTTATGGATTTATCCTTAACTAGATACATTGCACTGTAACTGAAAAGCAGCCAAGATTTTATCTTGGCTGCTTTTCTAATATGATATTTTATAATTCAACATTGTTTTTCCATTTTTCAATATATTTTTTCTTTTCGTCTTCTGTATAAAACCAATCCATATACTTGTTATTTTTATAATAGAAATCCATATATTCTTTAGGAAATGTTATTGTCTGTTTCATTTCCTTATACATATTGGAGTAACTCTTTAATTCTCCAACATTATCATTAATTAATTCAAAAGATTCACATCCTATAAAATCTTTTATTACAGTTTCCATCTGATTTAAGAATTCCATCTTAATTATCAGCAGTTCGATATTTTCCTTCTTGATTATGCAATAGCCCTTTTCTCTGTCAAATGGTTTACTATAGACATCAATACCGAACAGCTTCTTTATCTCAAAATCAAACCAATCAAATTCTGTTCCATGTTCCCCATTGACTGCTATATAATCCAGCCAATCATTAATTCTATCTATTCCCTGTTTTCTATTAACAGAATAATCTAACAATGTCTGTCTACATTCCTTAACAAAATCATTAGATATTCTGCCTCTTATATGATTTTCTATGTCAGAAATAGCAGCCTGAAAATAATACGAAATATCCCTGGCGATCGGTTCTCTAACTAATGAAATAATCTTTATATTCCTTGTACTTAAATAATGTTCAAATATAAATTGCTTCTCTTCTGTATTTTCTGTTCCATAAATATTGTAATATAAGTCACACAATTGCATTACATTAAGCCCTTGTTGCTTTAGACTTTTATATATTGAACTAGATCCAACCTTCCCCGGATGATATATTAATATTGGATTTTGATCATCCAATATACTTACTCGATTATCAGAATTATACATTGCCAGAAAATGTTTTTTATCCTGAAGCCATAATTGATAGCCCTTCTCAATTATATCCTTTTTCTTCTTTTCCAAAGAAAGATACGAAGTACAGAAACATATTCCATATTCAACAGCAACACCGGTATATATCGGAACCTCCCATAAAACAGACTTTTTCAATTGCTCTGTAATCTCATGTATGTATTCGGAAGCTATAATAATCACATATTCACTTTTCGAAATATTCCGTTCTAATTCATGTATTGAGTATATTCTGACTCCTTCTATTTCCTTTCCCCATTTGCTCTCTGCATTATCACAAAATCCAAAAATATCTATGCCAATTAATTTCAAATGGGATTTCACTCTTCTTCCACCACTTGAGGCACCAAACAGGATAATTTTTTTATTGTACAAAACCTTAATATCTTTTATAAGTTCCAATTCATTTTGTATCAAATTAGTTCTCCTCCTTTTTACAATTAATATAAATTTCAGATGCCAGATCAGGCAGATACTCCGTCATCAAATATAACCCATCTAATACATTTTCATCTATTATATTATTTTTCATCATTTGATACATCTGATCATGTGTAAATGGTTTTACAAAATAACCACCCGATTCTACTACCTCAAAGCCTGTCTGTGCCAGCAAGCCTGTCAGACTTGCTGTATCAAACACTTCATGTTGTTGATATAACAAGTTTCTTTCTGACATCTCATGTTCATCTTTAATCAAACCCATTTTCTTTGCTAACAAACGATGAAACGAATTCGCATTTGGAACATTTATATGCACCACTGTATTCCCAGTACATATATTTCGAATTGCATCTAATAATTCTTGCGGACGATCCATCTCATGTAATAGACTACTACATATAATCATATCAAATTCTACATTGAACTCGATATGATCAATGCCGAAATAATTTTTATGGCATATAATTCTCTTGTCTTTATCTGCCTTTTCAACTGCGTTATCATAAAACACTTCGCTTGGCTCAACAATTACATATTTTTCATATTTATAATTCAAAAATTGAAACAAAGGCTCCATACCACACCCTATTTCCAAAATAGTCTGTGGTTTATATTTATCAATTATCTCTAATATCTTTTTTCTTCTAAATTCAACTTGATAATCCTCAAAATTTGGCTGATTATAGTCATCTGTATATTTCGCTATATTCCTCATCAATCCATCCCCTTCAATACCTTTTTATATGTCAACTTACTACTTACATCACAACCGATGCTTTCCTTAAAATCACATAAACCATAATTAGGAACACTGTCTTCTGTTGACGGTCCAATATCTAGCACTTTTATTCCTTTTTCACAATAATATTTATACAAATGATAAGAAAGATAGTTCATAGGACGATATTCCGAATAGCCCGGAGTATCTCCCCAATAAATAACCTGATATATCTCACTTGTTACCCTAAAAATAACCGCAGCAGCCACAACATCTGTATTAATATATAAAAGAAAGAAATCGTGTGTCATATATTGAATCGTCTCCCTCACCTGTTCCCATGTCATTCGGAGTGGATATCCTTTATGTTGTCTATTTGCGACAGTAACCTCATAAGCCAGCTTTTTTTGCTCCTCTTCTTTACAATATTCCATTCTGTAACTATAATTTTCTGTAACATGTAAATTTTTTCTTGCATTTCTCTTTAATTTTGAATCAAGATACATGATATCACGAATTACATATTGATAATTCAAATCCCACGCTTCAATGGAATATCCTAAACGAATCAAACAGTTTTGAAATTTATTTATATAATTTTCATCATAAAAGGCTGGCGGAAGTCGAAATACAATTTCATTTACAAAATGCCCTTTCGCAAATTCCTGTAGTAAATGTAATGCAACCTCAATATCCTCAAGATGAACGTCATCATTTCTTCTCTCCAAAATAGAAAAAGGTGCTGAATACGGAATTTTCATGACTTGATCACAAACACCTGCAATTATATGAAATTTATATTTTTTCGACTTAAACAGCAAATAATACAATTCATCTACTTTTTCACGATTAATTTCATGAAACCATGTTTCGTTATATGCATACTTATTATCTTTAACAATCTCTTCGTATTTTTGTTTACTAACCGAAAATAGTTCCATATCCTCTCCTCACATATCAAAATTATTAATTGTTGCACATACAATATTACATTCTTTTTCTGTCATTCCAACCCATAGCGGCAATGAAACCTCACAATTTGCACATCGTTCTGCCACCGGAAAATCTCCATTTTTATATCCTAATTCAACATATGCTTTCTGCATATGAATCGGAATTGGATAATGATTCAAAGTTTGGATTTCATGTTCTAACATGCACCTCTGCAATTCACAACGATTTTTTGCCATAATTGGAAATATATGCCATACATTTTCTAATCCATTCTTACCGGATGCCATAATCACATCATCTCTATGAATATGTTCAAGATAGTAATTTGCAATTTGTCGTCGTTCCTCTGTCCATCTATCCAGATACCTTAGTTTTACTCTTAAGAAAGCTGCCTGCATTTCATCCAGTCGACTATTATATCCCTTATATATATGATGGTATTTAACATCACTTCCGTAATTACGCAAAACTCTAATTCTATCCGCTAATTCCTTGTCATTGGTAGTAATAGCTCCCGCATCACCAAAAGCTCCCAGATTCTTTCCCGGATAAAAACTGAATCCAGCCGCATCACCAATGCTCCCCGCTTTCTTGCCTTTATATACTGCGCCATGTGCCTGTGCCGCATCTTCAATCACCCTAAGATTATATTTTTTTGCTACCCCTATAATTGCAGCCATATCTGCCATGCAGCCATACAAATGTACTGCTATGATTGCCTTAGTCCTATCTGTAATCCGTTCTTCTATTTTAGCTGCATCTATATTAAAAGTAACCGGATCACAATCTACAAACACTGGTGTCGCCCCACAATAACTTACTGCTAATGCCGTCGCAATATATGTATTAGCCGGAACTATTACCTCATCTCCTTGACCTATTCCATATCCTTCTAATATAAGATGTAGTGCATCTAATCCATTTCCAACACCGATACAATATTTTGTTCCACAATACGCTGCGTATTCCTGCTCAAACAATTCTAATTGCTCGCCCATAATATACCAGCCCTTATTCATGACCTTATTATACGCCTGATCTAATTCTGCCCTAATCTGATTATGTATCGGCTGTAAATTCGAAAACTCAATCATTCTTTTTCTCCTTTTTCTGAGCAAAATCTACAAATTGCTGATAATCCCTTATATAATCGTCCTCATCATAATATTCGGATGCCAAAACTAACAAAACTGCATCCGGAGAAAAATCATACATTTCGCGCCACATATCATTCGGCACATAAAGTCCTTCGTACGGTTTTTCTAAAAATACTTTCTTACGTTCAAACCCATTATCTAAAAGAACCTTACATGACCCATGAATACATATTAAAATTTGTTCCAGATTTTGATGTGCATGATATCCTCTTCTTACATTCTCTGCTGTATCATACATATAATATACCCGTTTAATCTCAAATGGAATATCTTTAAATTGTTCCAGTGCAACCAATTGCCCTCTATCGTCACCATGCTGCTGAAACTGATACTTGACTATCTGCATCTTTCACCATCCCATCTATTGGAAATCCTTATCTACAACACCACAATTTACAAAGCATCCCTATTACTCATACTTAACAAATTCTGTTTCTCTTCGATTCGTAATTAAATCCCCACATCCACTAATATCAAGATTTCGATAAAATTGTCTCACATCTACTATATCATCTTGTATCAACGGGTCTTTAAATACCTCAATCAATTCCGGTTCCATTGTTCCATCTTTTCTAATCATACTCTTAGACCAGAAAACTTCTTCATCCCAGCCGGCAAAATTTTGAATACGCGAGAAGTAAATCCAATCAAATCCATAATATTTTGCCATTTTAATGAAATCTATCATTTCATGATAATTATCCCGCTGAACAACAAAGCTTAACCTGACCCGATTAATAAGATTCCGTTTTCTATATTCTGATACTACCTCTAATCCTCTCGTCAGTGCCTTCCATCCTCCTGTCCGCAGTTTCTTAAATGTTTCCGCACTTGCTGCATCTATGGATATATAGAACTCAATATGGTCAAATTTTCCAACCAACTCATCCACATATCCCTTATTAATCAATGTTCCATTCGTCTGAATAACAATTCTCTTACCTTTTATTTCCGGATCAAATATAATATCTTTATAGTATTTGCTGAAAAAAACTTCCCCGTTTCCGGCAATTGCTACATCTTCCGCATTCTCAATCCAATTTGATTTTTTAATTTTGTTAATAACATTTTCCAAGGATTGCCCCAATTCATCAGAGTAGTTATAGCATCCCTCCTGGCGGCAGGACAGACATTTCAAATTACAACGATCATCAAAACTAATACCCACTTTTTGTGGAGTTTCCGGTGTTTTTGCTCCATATCCCTGGTTTCGATCAAATACAAATTCCTCATCATATTCCGGATCAATATCCAAATATGGACATTCTGACTTCAAACAAAAAGAATATGTATGATTCAACATGGAAAGCCGGATTACTTTTGCAATATTGGAATTCCATATCACATCAAGATCATCTGCAAATTCACTACCTGCTCTTGTTGTCAGCCAAGAAGGCCATCCACACAGATAAATCCCATTTGTCTGAATATTAGCCTTCTCAAAAGGCCACATACAATGGTTGTCCTTTAACGGTATATCATATATCGTTTTATATAACATCTTTGACGGTTGTGCAATGATCTTATATCCATCCACAAAATCAATATTTTCTTTTAACCCCATCTGTAACAACTGCACTCTAATTTCCTTATACCAATCACTTGCAACTATTACAAAATGATCACGCATATCTGCTGCATTAGGTTTATATACAGGAATACCTTTCCAATCCCTTTTCTTAGGACTATTGTCTATAAACATATCAACCATATTCTCAACGTCAAACCGATCCTCGGTCATAATATCAATAATCTTTTCTGCCCCAGATCCGGTACCCCAGATTGCTATCGGTCGATGATCTGCTCTCTCTACATAATTGTAATCTAACAGGTAAAAAAAGTCTTCTGCCAGAAAAACATTTATCCCTCTCTCAAAACCCATATCAACCAACCGCTTCAATACATCAGTACGATTCCGATCACACACAATTATCCTGACATCATCTTTTTCTATATATTCTTTTATCCCTTCAAATGGCATTGCATATCCATCATCCGTTTCTGCCTGCCATGGGGCATAAAAATACCCGTCTATCTTTATATCAGGTAATATATATTCGAAATCATTCTGCACTTTTCCAATTCCACAAATATAGCTATTCATGCTACTCCTCCTTTAATTTTGAATATTGCATATGCATCTCCCATGCTAATTCAAAATAGTGATATTTTAAAAGTCCCCACAATTGTTTCCGATAAAAAAAAGCTCGTTTAGACTTCATAAAATCATTCAATTCATACATATTACTATTGCATAAGGAACCATCCGCAACTCGATATCTCACTAAAACTTCATCTAAAAAAGGAATTTTATACCCACTCATTATTAGCTTATAGTAAAATGGATAGTCTTCTATATTGGGATAGCCTTCATCATATCCACCTTCCTTAAAAAAGAACTCTTTTGAAAAGAATCCTCCCATAGGACCCGCTATAAAATTACCCTTTACAATCTCTGACTGTTGCTTTGAAATGTCTGTCTGAATTAACTTATATCCTCTTTGACAATATTGCTTAATATTATTCAAATTCTTACTTTCTCTACCAAATGGTTCAACCCGCGTTAAAACAATTTCACAATCGTGATTCTTGACATATCCTACCTTATGTTCGATACACTGAGGCAACCAAATATCATCCCCTGCCATCTCCGCAATCCACTTTCCATTTGCTTGTGCAATCGCATGATTGCAGTTTTGGGTTACCCCTAAATTCTTCTTGGGATTACGAATAAGCACTCTCTCAAATCTTTGTCTATGCGTTCTGCACCATTCCCGGACAATTTCTCTCGTATTATCCGTGCTGTAATCATCAGATACAATCAATTCTATTCTAGGATAAGTCTGATTATATATGCTGTCTAATGTCTCTATTACAGTATCAGCAGAATTATAGGTTACTACAACTGCACTCACCAGATCCATATCGTTTCCTCCTATTTCCAATACATAACATCACGAATGGATGCAAATTTACAATCCAATGTTCCTTTTAATTTTGAAACAATTTCATCCATATAGGAAATCGGAGTAACAATTACCAGATCAACATCCGGCAGCTCATCCTCAGGATAATACACATCAAAGTCATCAATTGCACTAACTCCCGATTGATCAATTCCATACAATACCTGAATATCTGTCGAATCCTTAAGTTCATTGTATAACAATATTCCCAGCTCTCCCATTCCATAGATCGCAACTGTTTGAACTCCTTTTTCCTTCAAATAGTCTTCTACATGACGACCATTCTGAATATTCGTAAGCCACTGTGCAAGTGTTTCATAGTATCCATTTAAACGGTTACAATCATTACTATTCCCTTTATTAAAATCGTTTGTTTTAGAACATAACAATGTTCCTCCTGCACCTGCAATCGTTCCTGCAATTAATCCTGCGATAAATTTACCCTTTCTCATATCTATACTCCTTTCTCCTATCCCCACACTACACTTCGTGTCAGCCACTCATACAGATCATACCCATCCCAAATGAGATCAAAGTCCATTGTACTTCCTATCGGAACGATCCGGTCAACACCTCTTACACCTTGTAATAATGTCTCTTTCAATCCGGTAATATCTCCATAATAAGATGTCGTCTGACATGCCGTATCAGAACAAAGTGGTAGCAACTCGTTCCAAGTCGTACAATCATATTCAAAGAAAAATCCGCTGTTTCCTTTCAGGTTCATCCAATCTACTGTTGGTTCCACGATCTGTATGCGTGTAATATAATTGTCTACGGTTGGAATTATATGATACTCTTTCCCCAGCGTACTTAACAGGTATTGATTCGTCAGCTTATCTACCACCTGCTTATCCTGTAATGAATATTCTTTCTCTAATATCTCATGTAACTGCGTCCAGAATATCTTCTTCGCTTCTTCTCTCTGTCTTCCCGTCCATATCACCATTCTTGGAGAGGTGCAGGCATTCTGATCCGTCAGATACGTATCATTATAGAATTGTCTTGCAATCTGCTTCCAATCCTGCTCTGCATTCAGATAATCATCTGCATTTATTATAGCCACTGAGTACCGATCCGCAAAAGCAATCTCAACCGCTCTCGGCGGTAACGAACATTCCTGAATCTCTGCAATGGTACGATCTCCACCCCAGATCACGCGTGCATCTGCATACTTCGACAATTCCTGTGTAATCTCTTTCTGATGTCCGTATTGGATCAGGCAAATCCGTCTTAAAATGTCTTCGTATCCCTGTTCGAATACTTTCTGCAATGCATTGTTCAATACCGGAATCTGTTCAAATTCTTTCGATGGAATTCTGACTACATTTGCATTCCCCATTAATAAGCCGGTCACCAAAGAATACGCATAATTGACCGCCACATTAGATGGTGCAATATGAAATACCATTCCCCTTCCAATATGCGTTACAGCATCTTCCTTTACGAATCGTTTCTTAAGTGTCATTATATTGGCTTTCCGGATCCAAAAGGCGAAAGTCACAACATCCGGATATTGCTTCGCCCGCTTATCCTTTAATAACACCTTAGACCAGACATCTAAGAATTCCACGACTCTGTCATCAAACGGAATCCATGGTACTTCCAACGGCATATTTGCCAGAGTTTCCGGATCTCCTACTCTATATTCTATTCCCTGTAATTTATCTGCGGCTAAAATCTGTTGCATAGGTATCGCTGCACCCCCGAATCTCTGCATTTTTCAAACGCCCTGTTATCTTGAAATACTTTCCTGACCTGCCACATGGACAGTCATCCTCACCAAGAATCACTCCCTTATCTTCTGTTAGCAGACAGTGTCCCGGATACGATTCCGGAATTGCGGATACTACCTCTACAATTCCCTCTTCTCCAACTTCTGCGACCGACAGATCCTTCGCACGTCTTATGATAACGTCTGAATACACACTGGCATGTAAATGTCCGCATTCGCATTCCATATAGATACATCCGGTCTGTTCCACCATACCATAATAATCATGTACCTGTGTGATCCCGCATACCTCCTTGAGACACCTCTTGAATTCCTCCGGGCTGACCGCCTCACTTTGCAGCTTTTTCCAGCCACCACCATGGATCAATATCGCATTAGACAGATCAAAGGTGATTCCCTGCTCCCTCAGTTCTACCAATTTCTTATAGAAATGCTGCCAGATCATGAAGGTAAATCCAAACAACAAGATCTTCTTACCTTTCTGTTTCTCTAAGAAAGCCGTAATCTCCTCTACCGCAAGTTCCATATCATCCTGCAATGCATAAGTACGATTCGCACCAAAGATTGAAAAACCCAATATGCCAGCTCCTCTTGCAGAAAACATGGCACGGTTCTTTACCACGGATGGGCAGTCAATAATAAGCATCGGCATGCGACTGTGTCCGGTAAACTCTGACACAATCTTAACCATTGTCTTTTGCTGATTGCTTGCCGTCTGTTTATCACAATAGATCTTAGAAACTGCCTGTCCGGTTGTACCGGAAGAAGTCATGGTCTTATGAATCTCTTCCTTAGGAACTGACCTCAATTCTAGTTCCTTAAACAATCGTACCGGAAGACATGGAAGATCATAGTATGTCTTCTCTCCCTGCTCTAATGCCGTAAGATCATCTTCTCCAAATCCAATCCCCTGCATCATACGGCGGTACAATTCGCATCCATCCATATGTTTTCTCGTCAGTGTAGCAAGACGTTTTGTCAACATCTGTTCTTTCTCTTCTCTATTCAATTGAAAGGGTTCGATCTGTAGATATTCTTCGTATTCCATCTCTTGCGCTCCAATTAGTAATATTGTTCTAATTCGCTATATTGCACCTTGCCGGATTCATTTTTCGGGATTTCTTTTAATACTTTCACATGAAATGCTGCAATATTGAGTTTCGTCTTGTCTGCAACATAATGTCTGACAGAATCTACTAACGACTCATCTGTCAGGAATACGCATACATGATCATCTCTGCCTGCTGTTACACAATCTACATTGCCAAATTCGTTCTTTACCATCATATCAATCTCGTCCAGATTCACCCGGTTACCGTAGACTTTAAGGAAACGCTTCTTTCTTCCTACAATATAATAGTATCCGTCCGCATCCCTCTTTGCCATATCTCCGGTCTCTAGCCTTCCATGTCTCTCATCACCAAGCGAAAGATCCGCAATATGTTCTGCATAACCTAAGGTAACATTTGGTCCCTCATACACTAATTCCCCAACCTTCCCGGCTTCTTCGATAACCTGTCCGTTCACGTCGATCAAAGAAAATGTTCCGTCCGGAATCGCAATTCCCATAGAACCATATTTCTCCAAAGACTTCTCTGCCGGAAGATATGACATCCGGGCAGTTGCCTCACACTGACCATACATAACAATGAACTTCTTTCCAGACTGCTCGGCATATTCTGCAAACTTCCGATGCAGTTCCGGTGATAATTTGCCACCTGCCTGTGTCATATAACGAAGGCTCGGCAAGTCCATACGGAAGAAACGCAGCTTGTCTAACATCTCATAGGTATACGGCACCCCTCCAAAGCTGGTTGCCTCTGCACTCTTCAAAAACTGCCAGAACTCCTTCTGCATCAGACCATAATCAGTCAGCAGAATTGTCGCTCCTACCAATAAATGACTATTGATAATAGATAATCCATATGTATAATTCATTGGCAGTGTCGTGATCGGCCGTTCCGTCTCATCCAGTTCTAAGTACCTTGCAATCTGATCTGCATTTGCCGCAATGTTCTTATAACTTTGACGAACCAGTTTCGGACTTCCGGTGGAGCCGGAAGTGGTGAGCAGTAAGCCAAGTTCTTCATACAACTTTGCCTTCTGCCCTGCTGTACATTCATATAATGCATATCCATATGCTTCAAAGACCTTCTTTGCAGCAGAAGACTTCCCCATATAATTATTATCAGCCGGACACCATACAAAAGAAGGATGATATTCGTCTAACAGCGCCTTCAATAGTTCTTCGTCCATATGTGATGACAACAACAAAGGAACAATATCATGTTGCAGACACGCTGTATAACCTAACACAGAACCAATCGTATTACTACACAACGAAAAGACCAGACACCGTTGCCCGATCTTCTCTGCAATATCCTCTCCCACTGCTTTCAATTGTTCGTAAGTGATACATTCCCCCGTATCATCCTGTAACGCTATATGTTCCTTATACTTTGTAAAATCCCATACCATACATCATCCCTCAATTCTTATGTGTATATCCTGCTTTTCGATTACTGTAACAAACCACCATCTACCCGTAAGATCTGTCCGGTTATGAAACTTGCCATGTCTGATGCTAAGAACAGAACGGAATCAGCGATCTCTTCTGGCTTTCCTTTCCGTTTCATAATATTCCGACTGATGGCAATCTCTGTATCCTCTTGTGACATTCCTTTCGCCATATCTGTATCTGTCAATGCCGGTGCAACCGCATTAACCCTTATACTATATACCCCTAATTCAATTGCCAATCTCCGAACGGCACCCACAATCGCCGCTTTACTAGCCGTGTACTCCACATTTGACCATGCATCATACACAGCCGTTGAGGAAACAAAAACAACACTTCCTTTTCTCTGTTTGATCATCGATTTACTCAGTAATTGCGTAAAATAAATAGTAGAGAAAAAGTTAACTTGAAAAACTTTTTTGATATCTTCCATTTTTGTTAATGTCAACATACTTCCGGCATTTGAAATTCCAATATTATTGACAAGAATATCAATCGGAAGTTTCAGCTTGCGGATCTCTTTCACGGCATTGTTCACTTCATCCTCACTCGAAAAGTCTGCATACACCGTATGGATCTTAATATCATTTTTCTTCTCCAACTCGTCACAATATTGGGAAAATGTTTCACTTTCTTTTCGAACAACCGCAATTACATTGGCACCATTTTCTGCAAAACGCGTCAAGATTGCTTTGCCAATTCCCCGATTGCATCCTGTTACTACTGCTGTCTTATTCTCTAATATCATATTGTCTCCTATACCGGTTCTCCATAACTTGTCTCATGAGGCTCCGTAATCATCTCTTCAAAAAATACATCTCTATCTAAAAATGGTGACTGATCTTCAATTGGTCGGAAACCAAACTTACGCTTTCCATATTTCACCAACCCGCTATGTAACAAAAATTGATCCGGATCACACATAACTTCACATATTAACGGCTTATCAGAATCAAAAATATGTGTTAGTTTCTCTTCTAAATCATCTTTTCCATTAATCTTCATATATGCTATATCAAAGGCATCCGCCACCTTATGATAATCCGGAAATGTTATACCATTAGATGGATCTGTTCCTATGGACTTTCCTCGAAAATGCGCCTTTTGACCGTGCCGTACACCCGAATACCCATTATTATTAATTATAATTACTTTAATATTCCATTGATTACGCGAAAGCGTCTGTAATTCCTGAAGATTCATCATGAAGGAACCATCACCAGAGAAACTAATAACTGCTCCATCATGTGCACATGCAACTCCAAACGAACCCGGAAATGCATATCCCATCTCTCCCTGTGCAATCGAATGAACAAAACGATCTCCCTCTCTCATATGACAATATGCCGGAACTGCCACACCCGTATTCCCGGCATCGCACAAAACTGCTGCTTTAGGAGGCATTATTTCTGAAAAGCGTTCCATAAAATAACATATATTTAACATGTCGTTATTATCAATCTCTTCTTTTGTATATGGACGGAATCGTTTTTTCCAATGTTGACACTTTGCAATCCATTCCTTATCCGTTGACTTGCAAGCTATCCCATTCATTTTTTCAAAGAATGTTTTTGCATCACAATGAATATAGGTATCAATTAATGCTCCCTTTTTCTGATGTTCCACGTCATCAATATCCACAACAATTAATTTTGCATTCCTTGCAAAATCAGCTGCATCTGCTCCCGTTGTATCTGTTGACAACCTGCATCCTACACTAATTACAAGATCCGCATTCTGTATCGCAAAATTAGCCGCTCTTTCCCCGCAAGTAGATACTGCAATGCCTACATTAAGTGGATGCGTATATCCCATATAGTCCGAAGCTGCTCTTGTAAATACAACCGGTATATTGATTCTTTCTACAAATGTTCGGAACTCATCTATCCCTTTGGCACTACGTACACCCTGACCTACTAATAATAATGGTCTTTTTGCTTCCTGCAATTGCATTGCTATATTCTGAATACTTTCTAGCTCTATCGTTTCTGTTTCTTCTTCACGCTCATATCGGACAAGCTGTTCCTCATCCACCATAGAATTCTGAATATTCAAAGGTACATCAATCCACACAGGTCCTTTTCTTCCATGTTTCGCCTCATAGATTGCCTTATCCAGTTCATATGCCACCTGATCAGCATCTGTCAACATAACCGCATATTTTGTGATCGGTTTAACAAGAGTGACAATATCTGCTTCCTGAACACCTACTTGTCGAAGAGGTAATCCCGAATACGCAATTGTCTGTTCTTCATTTTGTTGTCCAGACACAAAAATACAAGGAATACTATCCTGCCATGCATGCAAAAGCCCTGTCATAGTATTCGTTCCTGCGCATCCCGTGGTCACTAAACACGCTCCAAATTGCCCATTATACTGTGAATATGACAACGCTGCCATTGCAGCGGCTTGTTCATGGTGCATAGAAACCGCTTCCAGTTCTTCATTTCTGCGCAAAGCATCCGTTAAATATACGCATTGTCCACCGGGTACATAGAATACATGACGAACACCCTCTTCCTGTATTCTTTTCATTATATAATCAGCTATTCGCATCATCCTATACATCACTCCTCAAATATCTATATATACCAATCAATGTTTCATTCACTGCAATCCGTGCAGCCGCCTGTGGATAATATGTCTGAATCCGTTCCCTCAACATTGCATTTTTCCTGACAACGCCTCCTGAAAACAGGATCTCATCTATGCTGTATCCATTTTCTATTCTTTGTTCGCATTCATGTATATTGCTTGCCATCTGATGAAATATTGACTGAAACAAATTACCCACCCGTAAAGCATTCTCACCTATTTCAGCTATTGATCCCTTTTCTTTCTTTGAAATGGCATTTGCAAAGAAACCTAAATCAACATCCATTAATTCCTGTTCTGTTTTTTCACGTTCTATTTCTTCAAATATCCATTGCCATATCCGTTCATCTGTCACCGGCCAATCCACAAAAGCCTGTGCAATGTGTTGAATGAACCGGATATATACATTCAACGCTCTCCCTGACGGAATATGCGGCACCGTCATCAAATACATACCATTAAAATACGGTCTTATTTGATATTTTTCGGAAAATGACAATGTATCCGCTAACCTTCCTACCTGTCCGCCGGTTCCCATATTGACCGATAACTGATATTTCTCACATAACTTTGCTCCATATAATGCAGCCTGTTGATCTCCGATTGCAGGTTTAACGCATATAGTTCTGCCTCTCCAGTCAAATGTAATGCCCTCGCTTTCGCTAATCACCGGAAAATGTACCTCATCCAAACCCAATCGCATTATTATATCCGGATTCCAATTGTTCAACGTTAAATCATATAGACCGGTTGCAGCCGCATTGGTCGGATGTATATATGTTTGTTGACCGGATAACCATCGAATAATAAAGTCACCTAATGTATAAAAATATACCTCTATATCAGAACATAATTTCTTATTCTGTTCTAACACATATGGCAAATTAGTACTCGGAAGACCCGGTTTCAGTGGCATTCCCGTATGAATAATATCTTGCTTTGGCAATATATCTTCATAATAATCTCCCCAAGATACATCATCATTATATAACTCATGCGAATACTCTTTCTGCCAAGATATATAATCTGTGATAGGTATGCCATCTTCATTCGCAACCACAAAACCATGCATTTCATTGCTTATCCCTAATCGAAGTGTCTCTCCGCAATCAGAATAATCCAGTAACACTTGACGAATTATGGTCATTGTTCTTCTTAGTTGCAGTGGCAATCTATCATCTCGCTCGTCTAACAGATCGTTCTCACCGACGTCATTCGCAACATAAGTTCGAACCTCTTCCGGTTTTTCCTCATCATTCTTGAAATATGCACTTTTAATAAATGATGCTCCACAATCAACAGCAATATAGCGCATGTGTCTCCTCCAAATATTGCGTAAACAGCTCTAATAATTTATCATCTAACTTCATTGGATATATTATTAAACTTCCCAAATGATCTGGTATTGCAAGAAAGACTGTATTATCCTTTACCTTCTTATCAGTAAACAGAATTTGGAACAATTCATCTGGCTCTTTAATCACAATTTCATCCTTTATAAAATGGGCATGTATCAGCTTCTTCACTCGCATATAATCATTCTGAGTAATCACCCCTTGTCTATATGCAATATAATTCACGACATCAATTCCCCATATTACACCTTTGCCATGCGGAATCTCATTATGCGTATATGCCTCTAATGCATGTCCAAATGTATGTCCATAATTAAGAACTCGCCGCAGATCACTGTCAAACTCATCCTGCTCAATAATATGTTTCTTTACCTGTAATCCCATATAGATATATTCGTCTATCTTATCACAAGGAACGTATTGACCTTCTTTTTCTAACTGATCATAAAAGGATGCATTTTCGGTAAGCGAGAATTTCAATAATTCTCCCCATCCATTAATATAATCATCTTCCGTCAACGTTTTCAAAAATTCCGTTGCAATATATATTCTCTTAGGCGGATAAAATACTCCTAATTGATTCTTGTACGCACCTAAATTAATGCCACATTTACCACCAATACAGGAATCACACATAGACAACAACGTTGTAGGGAAGAAATACCAATCAATATTACGAAGATAAATATTGCTCGCAAATGTTGTAACATCCTGAACAATTCCGCCACCAATACATATCACTTTCCAATTCTTATGCACCTTTCTCTCTTTCCAAAATGCCACAATCTTCATAATGGTATCCATATTCTTATATTCTTCTAACGCATCTACAAAATATGTATTCTCAAGCGAAATATCTTTCATAGAATCTTTATATAATTCATACACTCTTCGGTCAATAACATATGCCGTATTCTCCCGAAACATAGCTAATTGGCTTGCAAATGATTCCACAAATTCAACGCTGTAATCATATAAACTTGAGTGTATTTTAATTTCTTTGTTCATCTTATCCTCCCATTATGATCTATCTACACAAAAAACCACCATCTACATTCACCATCTGGCCTGTAATATTACAATTGTGCCGACTGCATAAGACTTCAACCATATAAGATACATCTTCTGTAGATTGAAATTGTCCCATTGGTATCAACTTACAAATATCCTCTATATCTTTTTCCGAAAGATTCTTACGTGTCATATCCGTCATGACATATCCCGGTGCTACTGCATTAACACAAACATGATATGGTGCAAATTCCAATGCTAATGTTTTCATCAATCCTGCTACCGCATGCTTTGACCCAGTATAGGGTGATCGCCCCTCTTTCGTAACATTCGCATACAAAGATGTAATAAACAATATCTTCCCATTCTCACATTGCCTTATATGTTCTGTATATTGTTTAATTATCTGCATAGAAGAAAACACATTCACTTGATATGTCCGCAATAGCTCTTCATAACTCGTCTTTTCAATTGGATTTTTATAATTGACTCCTGCGCAAAAAACAAATATGTTAGCATCCGTATCCGGATGTTCTGCCAGATACGCATCGACCTTTTTACTGTCTGAAAGATCAAGCTCACTGCGTTTCGGTGCAATCACTTTTGCTCCATCTTGTTCAAATTGAGATGCTATTGTTTTTCCAATCCCGCGGCTTGCACCAGTAATAAATACCGTATCCTTCTTAAAATCAATTACCATCTGATACTACTCTTCTTTCTAAACTGCTGCTGTAAACTCATGGTACTTAATGATCTGTTCAATCATCTCATTCTTAATCACAGTGGCTTCGTATCCCGGATTCTGATGAAAACGACGCAACAGATATTCCATTGTGAGATTACCATCTCTCCATTTTCCACCTAATCCAAGATGTGTTACATCCATATAGTCTGCGCCTTCCGCAATCGCAACTTCAGCCAATGTATCAGCTAATCCTCTCTTATCATGTAAATGGCAGCCACACTTTACACCCGCTTCATGACAAATGCGGATTGTATTGCGCACATATTCCTCCGTCATAACACTTTCCGTATCTGCAAATTCGATTGCATGTACTTTCTTTCTCGCTGCGAACTCCGCAAACTGCTTGTTCAACTCCATAGAATTATATCCGGCACTTGTGTAATTAATGAATACCTCATACCCTAACCCCATGGCCTCATCTACATACTTCTCCAATGTATCTAAATCCGTCTCATTCGAGCGGGTCAGAATTCGGATCGTATCAATAATTGATTGCTCTCTTGGCAACAGATCTGTAAGTGGTCTCTGAATATCTCTCATTGCTGATATCTTCGTGTGATTCTTAACTGGTTGAAAAGTATCTTTTATTTCGTCATTGCGTAAACTGCAATACCGGAAATCCCCACGATTGGGATCCGCCTGTTCATTATGAAAGAATCCCAATTCAATATAATCAATTCCATTAGTCTGTGCAAAGGTATACACATCCCTTGCAAATTCCTTATCAAAATACCACCCTGTCTGATACCCTACTTCACGCAGGGTACAGTCAAATATACTCATATTTCCTATCATATGTACGCTCCTAATCCACCTTTAAGCAATCTCAATATCATACTTCTTCAAAATCTCGATTCCCTTCTCATAAGAACTGAAATCGATAATATCATCCGTATCCATCATAATATCAAATGCATCTTCTATTTCTGATACCAACGCCATATGTCCGACCGAATCCCATTCCGGAATTGCCTGATATTGTAATCCCTCTACCTGATCCGCTGATATCTCTAATCCCTCTACAAATGCATTCACATATTTCTCTTTGTTCGTCATGTCTATTGATCCTCCTTGATTCTTTATCTTATTATATTAGAATATAATCTATATACTATATCGGTATTATAATACAAAAACTTGAATTATACTATGTTAGGTCGATCCTGATCTGCATCCGCTTTGCAGATCACAAAATTCTCTAACGCATCACTATTAAACCAATAATTCACATTACGTTGTTCGAACGGTTCAAAGTATGATGGAATAATATTATCATCTTCTTTCATTCTCTTCGTAAATCCGGCATTCAGCATCGCCTGTTCCTCATATCCATAACAATAAAAATCAATATATTCACAAGTAGCATCCATCTGATCATACAATTGCTTTGATACCTGTTCTAATACCTTAATATCACCCAAATAATCCACAATTCTTAAAACATGCCGATCCTCATGTTCTACTTTGCGCATAACAAGAATTGCGTCTGCCTTGTTCTCCGAATGCATAAGCATAAATATCTGATATTCATAAACCGGATGTTCAAAAAAACGATGCTGCACATACCATCCATCCTTATACGGATAGGTTGTGATCTGGTTTTCAAAGGAAAATACCCGATTCACTGCCTGCATATCCTCTGCCCGAACCAATCGGTATGCATCCCTATGCTCTCCTGCTATTGAATCTTGCCTATGTACAATCTTTGCAATATGATAGTCTTCCCGATCATTCAGCATATAGTAATGATTCAACATCCCCGTTGCAACCTTAAAATAATCCTGATGCAGCGGTGTTGCAGTTACTTCATTCACACCCACACCAATCTCATACCGGAATCCCACCGTTTCATAATAGTGATTGGCAATTGCAATCCCAAGCAAGGGCAGATTAACATGATCTTTTCTGACACTCCACATGGAACCCCAAACATCGAACTTACGATACTCTCTACATGATGACGTATAATAATATCCATCCATCCCTTCTATGCATCCGGTCTTTCGATCAATCGCAAGTAAGAAATGCACCTCATCTCCATCACAGAATTCATACTCAAACAATTCACGGTTCGTTGCCAATATATGACCCTTTTTCCAACAGGTATCAATGTATTCCATAATTGCCGGAATATCCTCCCGCCTTGCAAGCCGGAATTCATACTTTTCATTAAACTTTTTCTCAAAACGCTCATTTATAATGTTCATATATTTATTTCCCTCTCCATATAATCAAGTGTTTTTTTCAATAAATTCAATACTTTTTGACACCTGTCATTTAATAGAACTAAGGTTATGGAGTGATCTTTACCTCGTACAGGGCAGATATATAGTAATA
>Ga0129310_1001376_pt1 | contig 21546 bp, 17 predicted proteins | sample Go1ome_2_FD_94433 | JGI IMG/M metagenome (GOLD analysis project Ga0129310, IMG submission 94433) | Western lowland gorrila individual fecal microbial communities from Wisconsin, USA - Go1022A metagenome | ecosystem: Host-associated > Mammals > Digestive system > Large intestine > Fecal | place...
ATTCCGAAGATGCCCAGTCCTTAGCAGGCAAAGATCAGGGATTCACAGCAGATGATACAGAACAGAAAACTATGGAAACATCCGATGACAATTCCCTTCCTGCTCAGGACCCGGCAGAGGGCGAAGAGAACGAAGCCGAAAATATGATAGATGATTCCGAAGACCAGGAATTTAGTGATGCTGATCTTACGGATGGCTATATGTAACTATTAAATAAGTGGATATGGGTATCAAAAAGATATCCAAGGGGTACTCAGATAGGGTACCCCTAAAAGAAAGGATAATTTATGGTTAAAACAGACGATTATTTAGAACTGATGGAAATTATGAAAACTTTGCCTGAAAATGAGATCAATGATGTGCTGTATAATGGTACAGTAATCCAGCGTACTGCAGCTCTAAAATTTACAGATTTGGACAAAGTAGTGGATGCATTACATGATTCTGATCCTACTGTCCGAGCAAATGCAATCAATGTTATCAGAGAGTCAGATGATCTTACTTTTATCGCAAAAAATGGGGAAGAATTTGGATTTTTAGTCGAGGATCCATCCCCAGCAGTAAAAAAGGAACTCTTAAATCTCATCGATAATATGGGTGGTCGTATGTATCTATCAGGTCCTTGTGCAACAATGCCTTTACCAAATACCGAAAGATGTCATTATGTATTTAGAGATATCGTTGATTATCTAAAATCGGATGAAGATGAGGTCGTTAGAGGTATGGCAGAAGATATCCAAAATGATAAGGATTTTTATCAGAAACCCAAGGGTATGGGATTAGATCGGTAAGTAACTGTGGCTGGCAGGGTGTGGGTTTATCACACGCTGCCATTTAGCCCCGATTGTGACGGTGCGCAAGCACGGTCACGGGGCAGAAAGAGAGGAAAAATGAAAATTAAAAAACTTATGATGGGTGTACTGGCTGTTATGACTTTATGTACGACATTACCTGTGCAGGCGGAAGAATTAGTAAGTCAATCTGAAGAGATAACTACAACAGAGGAAGAACCTCTTATTATATATGAAGAGGGATCTGATTATGCAGATTGTCCATATGTTGTGCATTGGAATGATATTTTTGGATATATGCATACATTTGGATTAAACTTTGAATATAATCCTAATCTGATCGTTGATCAAAGACTTACGGATACTGTGCAATTATTATCAAATCTTAATATGAGTATGGGACTTATGCCATCTTATAAAGGTATGTCTACCCATATTGCAACTGGTATTGATATGACACCATATATTGATGCTGAAGGTAAATTAAAGGATACATATTTTGAAACGGATGTATATTTAGATGATAAAATGAATGAAGGTCCTAATCTTGCAAATTCATTTAGAACAACAGAAATTAAAAATCGTGATATCTATGCTATCATTAAATATAAACAAACTGGGACACCGGTGGTTACGAGAGAAGCCGGAAAACTAACAACAGTCACCGATATGAAATATGCAGATGTCGATTTTAAACCATCCTTTTATTATGCACAGAAATATACAGAATATAATGGTAAAGATGATTGCTGTTATATGCCGGATATCAATAGTGACCACGATTTCTTTGCAAAAAGATATATAGATGCGTTACATTTGGAAAATGCTGCATTAGATTATTATTATCCAGTGGTGTTTAGTCAGGAAAATTTGGATAAATTACCTGATGGATATACCCCGTTGACGATATCATTGCATGCTAATAGTGCATACAAATATGATGTATTATATTTTACCGTTACCCCCAAAGAAGGACATGAAATCGAAAGTGTTACCTGTGATGAAGCGATAAGTTGTCAACTAGTGGATGAATACTTTAGAACAGGTGAAAAAACTGAGGGCGATATTTATGAATTAAGAGTAAGAATGCCGGATAATGAAGGTGCTGAAAAGGTTACTATTAATATAAATATTGCAGGTATGGATAATAGTCCCTATGAAGATAGAACCTTTTTAGATAAAAATAAATGGTTAATGCCTGTAATTATTATAATTGCATGTGGATCTGGATTGTTTTTGTTTTTATTTACAAGATCAAAAAAGAAAATTCACGGTATCTGGGCGGAAGAAACAATTCCCGGCACAAAAGAAGTCGGAAATAGAAGTACCGACACAATAGATACTTGGTCTATCCCGGATATGATACGTAATGGTAATAATGTAATTGATATCATTTCTAAATTGACAAAATGTACCGTATATACATTATTCCCGGCGGATACAGAAATTACGATTTTGACCGCAGATAATAAAATTACAGTAGATAATGAAGAGAAATTATTTAGAGAATTATCTAAAATTACGACACCGATAACAATCTGTTTTGAGTCTGAAAGGAAAAATATACATTACACAATTGATATTGAGAATCCCCAGATTTAAAGAAAAACTTGCGGTTGAAAGGGTAGGGTGCAGTATTTTTGCACGCTACCCAACAAAGCCGGTTGTGACGGTGCTTTAGCACGGTCACGGCAGAAAGCATGGTGGTATTATGGATAAAAGTGATTTTTTTGTGGTAAATGGTGGAAGATATCAAGAAAGTATTTTTGATGAGGATCGCCGTATCACATACGCAGAATATGGGGACGAAATGTATAATGATACCCCATATAAGACAATGTATGAGGAAATCAAAGATAGATACAATGACAGACATTATTATGGTAAGTATGCGGATAGATTTCCAGAAGCTGTAAAAGGATGGAAGAATAGAGAGATATCACAAAAATATATTATGACTATGCTGACATTGGAAGCATATCAAAATAAAGAATTTGATCCTCTTGAAACAAAAAATTGTCTATTTAAAATTATGTTACCTTATATTGATGATTATAGTGTGTTATGCAATGCACCGGAAATGGAATCATTAGAATATGCTGCATTAGGATATGGATATTTAGTACAGAATCAAGATGATAGAGGAACGTGTGCAGAAATTCAGAAAGCATATATAAATATGGTAGAAAAAGTGTTTTCTGTTTCTGCTAGGGATATGCTAAAAAATCATGAAGAAAATCGAATGTTGGCTTTTCAACTATTATCTGCAGATAAAAGGCAGAAAATTATATCGCAAAATGGATTAACTGTGGATGAATTAATAGAAGTGATAGAGTCAGAACCATGTAAAGCAGTTAGAGACGAAGCCTGGAAACGATATGATGAAATTCCCAGTCCTGAGCAGAAAAAAACAGGGGCAAAGGGCTAGATAGATAAATCTGGATATGGAAAGGGCAGGGTATTTATACGCTGCCCCATAATCCCGACATGACGGTGCGCAAGCACGGTCATGGATTCCCCATAGAGACAGTCAAAAAAGGACTACTTGATAGTCCTTTTCTTTTTGGTATATTTATAATTTTAACATGTTATATCAAATCTGAAAATATCATATTTGTTTCCCAAAAATCTCAAAATTTTTATTTCAAAAAGTAGAAAAATAAAAAAAATACGGTATCTATTAAAATAGAGGGGAAAAGAACAACATCTTCCCCTCGAATACACTCTTTTCTTCTTATTATATATGATCCCTGTGTGTAGGTGGTTAGACACTCATGTAAATTAAGAAGAAATACGTATAAGAAAGGTTATAAATATGAGAGATCACAGGAATGAAAACTTGTTTACGTATTAGCAGAGGCAGATGAAAATATCCGAAGTGATACCAGAAGGAATTAAATATGACAAAGCTGGAAAATACTGGATAGCTGCTTTGGATAAATATCAGCAGGATACAATTTCTGAGGATGAATTACTGATTGAATTACATAAATATGAATTACCTTCGCTTGGTGATAATTTATTTGTTTATGCAGAATGTGATAACGGATTTTATGATCCTGAAAATATCATTGGTGTAATAAAAGAAGTAAAAGAATCCCCATTGGTATGTCGATTATATGGATGCGAAAGTGGTCATATATGTACAGAAAATTTATATGAAAATCTCAATATTAAAAGATATAATCACAAGCCAATTCAGGCATATGCAGAAAAAGTAGAACAGATTTTTAATTTGACAGAAGACGAAATTATGGAAATTTATCAGAACTATAATTTGGAAGAGTTTCAAAAATTACCTGTTGATCTCAGAGAATCACATATATATGAATATTCTCAATCAGAATTACGGTACATTATGAAAAACGATTCCAGCAATGATGTGAGAGAAGCTGCTAGACTCGAAATTTTTTCAAGAGAAAGGAACATGATAAGAGATGTAGAAAATTCGAGAGCTTATGGCCCGGAAAATTATCTTTATCTATGGACATCTGATCCTAATAGTAAATTATCAAAATGGTATGACGCAGAGATGGAAAAAAGAGAAGCATATAAACAAAAAGATGTAGATATGGATAGATAAAATCGCTATTCCATGCCTGCTAAGGAAAGGGGGATACCAATGTAGATAGATAAAATATAGAAACTTGGAAACTGATGGGCAGGGTATTTACACGCTGCCCAACAAGCCCCGAATATGACGGTGCGCAAGCACGGTCATGGGGCAGAAAGAGAGTAAATATGTATACTGAATCTAATTATGGAAGTAGTTTTGAAAAAACAAATCAGAAGGCTTTATATCAGGAAATTATATCCGGGAAATATACGATGGAAGAAGTCGTAGAAAAAGTAAGTAATCTACCTTATCCGGATCGTAGAGGGTTAGCAAGAGCATTTAAAGTCGAAGATCGTGGAAATGAAAGTGTAGATGCACTTTTTAATGCTTTGGTATCTGACAATGATCCTATTGTACTTGCTGAAATGGTATGGAAGGGCGGTATTGATTACGCCGAAAGAAGTATGCCAAAAAATGATCAGGTACGTTGGGAAACTGCAAGATATCATAGTATGGAAGCAGAATGTATCATTACTAAATTATGGGATAAAGTAAAATCTCTGGATGAAGACACACTCAGCAATTTAACTTTTGAAGATGCTTGTAAGATGATCGATGAGACCGTAAATTCTACCAGAAACGCAGTTGGATTACCATTAAGCGGTTATTGTGAAAAAGAACATATAGTACCTATGATATTTTCGGAAAATCAAGATACTTTTTACACGAAAATATTAAATGTAAGAATCAATGGTGATAGAACGGCTCGTGATCTTATGCCGGGAATTAAATTGATTCAGGATTATATGCATAATTTTATTGTTGAAACTCAACATACCTTAGAATGTAAACATATCACTGCACCTAATTTACGGTACATAAATAAAGACCTTGATAAGCTTAGTGTTGATATCGGAACTGATACAAAGTATCATGAAATTCTTTATAAGAAGAGAACGGAATTTAATTCTCTTTTAGATGATACAGAAAAAAAGTTTCGTACTGAGATTGAAAGATCTAAAAGTGGTATAGATCGATAATTTATTTTCCTGCAGATATAAAGGGGGTGATCCTAAAACAATCCATCTGCAGGGATTACATAAATAACAAAAAAACATGCTGTCGATTCCTTGGCAGAAAAAATACAATCAATTATGAGGCGACCGTCCTTAAAACCGGCAGAAAGTAGGACAGAAATGAGAATTAAAGATAAATTAAATAAGAAACTTACCCCAGAAGTAAAGGGTAAAATTGCAGGGGTGGCAGCATCCGCTATGGTATTTGCATCCCAGGCATTTTGTGAAATCTCTATGGAAAGTACTATTAATAAAGTAGGTGGTCTGATTTTAAACATTTTACTGTTGGGTGGTATTTTTCTCGCAATCCTTGGCGTTGTAAACATTGCAAAGGTTATGACCAGTGGTGAACAGGATCAGCATGGATTTGGTAAAAATGTAGGTCAGTTGATTGGTGGTGTTGCAATGGCGGCAGGTCCCAGACTATTACTTGCAATTTTTGGATTACATGCATCTACATTGGGTACTGATTTATTTGCAGGATTCTAATAAATATAAGTGGGGTGAAAAACCCCACTTAGAAAGGATTGGAATATGACTTTAAAAAACGAGATAACAAATTTTAAATATGCTTTGTGTTATTATAAAAAGTCAATTATCCTGATTACTTTATTAATTACGGTATTTATCAGCATGTTTTCCTTTTGTGATACTTGGCAGGATGCAACCGGTATGACAAAATCTGCGATAGATAAAGTAGATGATATTTTTGCGATGGATAATGTCGAAGCTGTAGCAAAAAAAGTAACGGTAACTTTTGGTGATGATACGTTTACGATTGGAAATTATACCGTAAACAATCTGTCTGTATTTACAAATATGATTGATTTAATCCGAGCAATAGCATTATGTTTTTGCTTTTTAAGCTTTTTTATCGGATTTTTAAATATAAGAGAGATGGAAATACCCATAGAAAAATTAGTAATGCGTTTTGGATTATGGATTGTTTGTATGGTGTTGATATTTAAAGGCCCGGACATTTGTTATGCGATTGCTAATTTTGGATCGGAAATAGCGACTAAATTTGCGAATATTGCAACAGCATCCAATACATCAGCAGATACCACAGAACAGATAAATAACATGAAACAGCTTATATATGATCGATGTGTGCCGGAAGAAGACCACTGGTATAATCCCATCACCGAATTTTGTGCAGCATTGGGTGTTTATATACAGCTTATGATTCCCAGTTTGGCTATGTGGGTGGTAAGAGGTATTACAACAGTAGTATGTTTTTCCAGAGCATTTGAAATTTTTATATTATCTATGTTGTCACCATTATCATTTATGGATGCTTCTGAATTAGATCATTTTGGACATGGACAAGGTTCCAGATTTTTGAAGAATTTAGCAGCATTAGCATTATCCGGTGCGATTATTATAGTCATTATGTCATTATGTACACAAGTATCTATGACCGTAATAAATGAAGCATTATCCGGCGGATGGGAAGGCATGGTAGCTGGTACCGCAAATATCGTATGGATCGGTGTTGCTCAGGCAGGACTGGTATTAAAATCACAAAGTATTGCAAAAACAATAGTAGGAATAGGTTAATCAAAGAAAGGAAAAGGTAAAAGATTATGGTTGAAATAGATTTTTGGGATAAGACTGTGGAAGATATGAAAAAATGTGCTGCAGAAGTGTCCAAAATCGAAAATATCGATGAAATAGAGGCATTACGGAAATTATCAGATGATACGTACCTGAATTCTCTCTCTGCCAGGGATGGGAACTTGGTAAAAGATATTTTGAATGTTCCTGCTGCAACAAGAACAATTATTATGGATATGTTAGCTAGGGGGTAATGTGATGACTAAAAAATTGAGATGTCCGCTGTGTGGTGGCGAGATTATGGAAACAGATAAGGGTTTTTCCTGCAGTAACTGGCGTGATGAAGATGGTGGATGTAATTTTACCATCTGGAAACAGATTTATGGTGCAGAAATAAATGAAAATGACGTAGAAGCACTACTTAATGGGGAAACCATTGAAAAAGAGAATGTATCTAAAATGGGTAATCGTTATCCGGTTACATATACATTAGACGAGCATTATAAACCTACCTTTACAGTGGTAAAAGATCAGATTAGACATTTTTAAGAGAGAGGGTAGAGGAATCTACCCTCTTATTATAATAAGGAAAGGATTGAGAAAATATGATTATATTTCCGATTGAAAAAGAAATAGATACCGAACATAAAATTTTTAAGGGATTATCTTTTCGACAGGCTATTTGTGGTGGAATGATATTATTGGTTGTTATGATACTTTATTTTACAACTCATACACTGGAATACACTGTTTATGGTGCTATTCCTTTTGTGATCATTTTTGGATTACTGGGATGGTATCGAAAAAATGGATTACATGCAGAAGATTATGCTTTGAAGAAAATACAGACAAAAATATATAATAATGAAACTCGAAAATACCGGACAAAAAATAAATATGTGTCCATTTTTAATAAAATGAATGTAATACCACAGAAAAATAAGAAAGGAAAGGGTAAAAATAATGGATAAAAAGAAAAAGGATAATCTTAAAAAAAATATCACAAATCCATTAAAATCCATGAGAGGAAATAGACCCCCTGTGACAATGTGTAAAATAACTACACAGGATAGTGTGCCTATTTATGCCGTACATGAGGCAGAGAATATCATAGAAACATATCCGGGATTATATACAAAGATGTATGAAATCGGGGAAAATAACTATCAGACTGAAACAGAGGAAACACAGGAAAAATTATTTATTGGATATCGTTCTATCATAAATTCCCTCGGTACTAACTGTGAAATGTCTATCACTATCTGCAATCAGGACATTAATGAAGATGTATTAAAAGAGCAGGTATTATTTAAAGAAATTGGCGATGAATATGATTATCTGCGTAGACAATGGAATGAGATTTTATTAAAAAGAGTAAAAGAAGGTCATAATGGACTGGAAAAGAAAAAGTATCTGACTGTTGGGGTACATGCATCCAGTTTAAAAAAGGCTGCAGATGTGTTTGAGCAGAGATTAGACAATAGTATCAATACACAATTCCAGAAAATCGGATCATCTGCCAAGGTGCTGCCTTTATCTCAGAGACTGGAAAATCTATACAATATTTATAATGCGGATGATCAGAATGATGTATTAGATATTGATTTGGAAAATATCCGTAGTCTGGGATTGGATGTGAGAGATGTCGTTGGACCGTCCTCTATGACAATCACTGACAAATATCTGATGTTTGGAAAAAAATATGCATGTGTGATGAAATTAGTGGATTATCCATCTAGTTTAGTAGACGAATTTTTCTTAAAAATCACAGATATGCCTTTTAGGATGGTAAGTACTATTAATATCCAGCCCATCCCTAGCAACGAAGCAAGTAGATTGGTATCACAGAATATTTTATTGGCAAGAAATGAAAAAATTGACCAGATTAAAGCGAATATCCAGGCAAATATTCCAGCACCAGAAGAAATGATATCTATGGATACAGCGGAAAAGGTAGAAGCTGCTGAGGATATGCGAAATAGTATGATCCAGGATGATGAGAAGCTATTTAAAACCATCCATACGATTTGTTTCTGGGCCGATAGTAAAGCACAGATTAATGAATATAAAGAGTCTATTTTATCTGTTGCTCAGGCAAATATGGTTGGATTAAGTGTATTATCCGGTTTACAGGAAGAGGGATTTAATGCGACATTACCACTTTTATATAATGAGTTTCCACAGAACGTAAAGCGTACTTTAAAATCCAGTTCCGTGGCATGTGCATCCTTACCTTTTGCAGCTATTAAAATCAATGATCCAGGTGGATTTAATTATAGTGTCAACGCAAAGACAAAAGATTTGATTATATATAATCGTAAATTAGCTGCAAATGCAAACTCATTTATTTTAGGATCTTCCGGATCAGGTAAATCATTTACATCTAAAATTGAGATGATGAATGTATTATTACAGACAAAAGATGATTGTTTTGTAATCGATCCCGAGGCAGAATATGCACCTCTTGCAGAACTCATTGGTGGTGAAGTAATTAAGATTACCCCGGGTGGACAGTGGCATATCAACCCTATGGATATCTCTGATAGCTATGAATTTGATGATAAAGATGATAGTAATCCTGTTTTGGCAAAGGCAGAGTTTATCTTACGTCTGATCGAAAAGATGATGAATACCCCATATGGATTAAGCCCCGTGCAGAGGACGATTGTAGATGAGTGTGTGCATAGTTTATACGCCCCATTTATAAAAGGTGGTAAATTACAGAAAATACCAAAAGAGAAGATGCCGACACTTACGGATTTACAATTAGCATTTACACAAAGAAAAGAACCCGAAGCAAGAGAATTAGCATATGCATTGAGATTATATACAGGAAATGGATCATTAAATGTATTTGGATTCCCCAGCAATGTAGATACAAAGAGTCGATTTGTAGTATATGATATTAAAGATGTAGGGGATTCTTTGAAAGCGATTGCAATGTTGATTATTATGGATAACTTTCAAAATCGATTAAATTACAATCAGAACAGAGGTAAAAATACATGGTTTTATGTAGATGAGTGTCATTTACTTTTTGCCGATGAAGCTACATCTCGTATGCTTGCCGCACTATGGAAGAGAGCAAGAAAATATGGTGGTGTACCTACCGGCATTACCCAGAACCTGGCAGATATGTTAAAATCTACGGATTGTTGTACGCTACTGCAGAACTGTAGTTTTATCCAGATTCTAAATCAGGCAGCCCCCGATAGAGAAGGACTTAGAGATTGGTTAAATCTATCCGATTCACAATTGGATTTTATTACGGATTCCCCCAAAGGACAGGGACTTATCTATACACAAAAAGGATGTGTTGGATTTGCCAGTGTATTTCCAAAAGATAATGATATCTTTAGGGTATTAGATTCCAGCATGGAAAATCTAGCAAGATATCGTAGAGAAATGAAACAAAATAGAGAAATAACAGCATAGTAAATTATTTTAAAAACTGTCGGATAATTCCGGCAGTTTTTTATTACAAAAGTAGAAAAATAGCATTTTTACGGTATCTATTAAGGTAGAAAGCAATATAAACAAAAAATTGAGAGAATGAGAATATTTTATAGAAAGGGAAGAGAAAAATGAGAAAAAATAATTTATTGAAAAGAATAGCAGTAATGAGTCTGGCTGTCATTATGGGTATCCAGACTATGCCTATTTCTGCATATGCTGATGAAACAATAGATGTAATTGGGGAAACCTCTGAGGATAATAATGAGGTGTTTATTCCAAGTACATCTGACAATGATCCTGGAATTAGCTTGTTATCATTATCATTCGGAAATAATAACTGGGGTACTACTTGTCCGGATGGTACACACAAGTGGAATAATGCAGGTACTTGTACAGTATGTGGTACAGTATGCAGTCATACAAATACAAATAGCGTGGCTAACGATGAAAACACTCATAAAATAGTATGTAACGATTGTGGATTATTAGTATCTGAAGATGCACATCAGAAAAATGGTGTAGGCGTTTGTATGGTGTGTGGTTATTGTCCCCATACAAATACTTATGGTTTAAAAAGTTATTATCCAGACCAGCCTAATCATAAGCAGACATGCTCAACGTGTGGTGAAGTAATATTAGATGAACCACATACTTATGTAGATAATATATGTAGTGTGTGTGGCTATATGAAACCTGTCGAAATGACAATGATAGATTCTGTTCCATCTCAAATAACTGGATCTTATAAAATGTATTCAAGTTATTTTAGCCATCGTGTATCTATAACTCATAAAGGTGGTAAAGACAGTTTCGATTGTGATGATTTGGGAAATCCATTTGAAATATGTGGTTACGATGGAACCTTTGACTTGGATACCATTGTTTTTTATTCTATAACCGAAGATGGTGATGCTGTATATTTGGGACATATTAAAATGGACGATTATGATACAAGTATCCCCATAAATGATATGACAAATAGTAATTTACCATCTATTGGACCGCTTAAATATATTTATATGGATAAAGAAAGTTATATTCGCTTTTCATGCCCTGCTGGTGAGAAAATCGGATATACATTGCTCGGAACATGTAATCATACAAATACAAAAGCAGTATCTATTGACGAAAATACACATAAAACCCTATGCAGTGATTGTGGAATTTTAATATCTGAGGATGCACATAATTATGAAAATAATGTATGTGTTGATTGTGGTCAAGTAATGCCAGCAACTATCACTGTATCACAAAATATTTTAGATCATGCAGATGTTTATTATTCATATGACTCGAATTCTTTGGGAAAGAACAAATTAGATAGTAATACTTTTACAATGAATAGAAATGAAAGATTGATTATCTGCTTAGTACCTAAAAATGGATATGCTGTAAAGGATTTATTTGATACCACAGGAAATGTTGTATTTGCACACGATACCAGTGTTGCTACCATCGGTATTTCCGGTACAGGAAATACTGGCAGTAATTATGTGCAAAGTGCATTTGTATCTACTACTAATGTATCTGAAAATATAAATATAGATGGAACTTTTTATGATCAGACTTTTTATGCAGGTCATGGCTTCCGGGTTAGTGTAGATAAAGATATTACAGAGTCTTATTATTCCGGTGTCGCAGGAAAAGGTACTATATCTATAGATAAATCAGAAGGTATTGAAATTGGAAATGAGATTACATTGACCATTACCCCGAATGAAAATGCGAAAGCAAAAACAATTCTTTTTAAGCGAGCTGATACAAGGGGAAAAGGTTATGAAAGTGAAAGCGGCAATACAGATATCTTCAGTGGATCATTAGAGTATTACTCAACAAACTTAGATCAGAACGGATATATGACCATGACTGAGTGCAGTGTAGATGAAAATGGAATTTGGACAGTAAAGTTTACTTTGGGTAGAGAAGCCGAATTAAATAATTTTAACAATAGACCCATTGGTGCAGATATAGCAGTAAATGTACTATACGAAGAATCCACAGACTTACTGATCAAGCCGAATACAAACGGTACTGCAGTGATAGAGTCTAAGGACATGGATAATGGAACAGCTTCTATTAAAGTGACTGCAGACGATGGTTATTTCTACACAGGATATAGATATGCTTATGCAGATACCATTGATGATGTCACAGAGGCTGATTGGATTACCGGACAAATTTATAAAGCTATGGTTCCAGAAAATCCATATACGGAAAACATATGGTTTGATACTACACAAGGTAAAAATTATATTTTTCAACCTATTTTTGAAAGAAATTATGCAACAACAGTACCTTATCTGACAGTAATGGGCTTATCTAAAAATATTAAAGTCAGTGATCCAGTACAGATTCCCGGCGCACCCAGCGGATATGTAAATTGGACAAATGATTGTTTCGCATCTACTGCAGATAATAGTGTAGCGAAAAAAAGTAATTTTTATAAATTATTTGGTAACACCTATAATGTATCGCTATATTATGCAGATGTAGATAATTGTTATGGTTTAAGCACAAGTGGTACATCTTATTGTGCTAATACACAGAATCATCTGACAAAACCGGGTGATACCATCTATGTATTGTCTAAATATAAGCAGGATGATTTTAAAGGATATGGTATTCTAAATTCGGGAAATACATTAACTATCAATATTCCTAGCCTACGCACATTAGATAATGTAGTAACAGATGGTAAAGTAACTGATACAGAAATTACCCCAGTACAAGAACCAAAAGCAAAATATTTTGTGGGTAAATATACAATACCTGATAGTTGGCCTGCATCCGATAACAGAGAAGATCGTTTTAGTTGTGTATATCCAGAATACAGAGCAATCAATTATAAAATAAATACAAAGAATGTAGATCATGGTACATATACAGCAAAAAATGATACCCCGGAAAGATATAATTGGGTAAGCACTGGATATGTGAACGAGCATGGTGTATTTGGAAAGAATCCTATTTATCATAATGGTAATGCTGGATTTGTGGCTTCTAGTGATGTTTTGCCTGATAATCTCTTTACTTATATGGATACCGTAAAATGTGTGGCTACACCTAATACCGGATGGCATGTAAAGGCATGGGTATGTATGCAGGATGGTGTAAATATATGGGATGGTATGTTTGATGATGAAACTGCAGATTATAGCACTTTTAGCATCAATATGACTAATTTAGGTGATGCTGAGATTTATCCTGTATTTGAGGGGGTAGATCCAGTAAAACCTGTTGAGACACCTACAATAAAACCAACTGAAACACCTAAACCTACTGTAGAGCCTACAAAAGAGCCTACACCTACGGAAACACCTGCCAAGACCCCCGAGCCTGAGCAGGAAAAGGATGAGGATCCTGAACCTACACCTAAACCTGCAGTAATTCCCGTGACACCTACAAAACCGGATGATCCAGAGCCTACAGAAACACCGGAACCTACTAAGGCACCGGAAAAACCTGTAAAGTCTGCCGAACCGGAAGTAGTGATCACACCCCCTGCGGTAGAACCCGTAGAGTTAGAAGATAATATTACCAAAGTAGTTCCTGCAGTATTATCTGTGACTGGTACTGGGGTGGGCGGATTAGCAATTTTAATCCTGTTAAAGCGTAGAAAACGTAAATTCCACGGTATTTTTGCAGATGCAGAAATTCCGGGTACAAAAGAAAAATATGGTAATACCGTATTAAATATCCTTGATTTGATGACAAAGGTAAATGATAAAGAAATTAATGTCGCAGAATATGAGGATATGTTAAACAATAGTGATACATATACTTATTTCCCGGCTGATACAAAGATTACTTTAATCACCGAAGATGCAGAATATAGCTTCGATGCAAATGAAAAGAAACTCTTTACTGAGTTGTTAAATGTCAAAGGTGATGTATCTATTATCTTTAAATCAGAAGAAAAGAATATTGAATTGCAATATGAAATGACACTGTAAACTGATGAGGCCCGTCCAGTGGTTGGGCGGGTCTCTTTTTAAAGCATTGAGAAATGAGAGAGAAAGGATAGTAAATATGTACGAAAAATATATTACTTGGTTTGTTTCGCAGGATTTATATAGCGATTATTTGAGTAACTTGCCGGAACCTATGAATAATCCAGTTTTTTTAAGTATTGCTTTTGCAGTAATCGTAATAGCTGTTGTTATAGGTGTATTTGATTGGTTTAGAGGTAAACTCTATCATATGAATTATCGTAAAAAGCAGCATGAATTAGATGAACGTAGATTGCAAAGGGAAATGAATGAGGAAAAACGTGCACAGGCAACTGCAAGACGAGATGATATGTGGGATAAATATATGCAGTTTATGATGCTGGTGCAGACTCAAAAGATGACCAGCTTATATAATTTGAGTTATGATCAGTTTTTAAGAAATCAGGACATTATCTATGTGCAGCCTAGTCCGGAAGATTTACCTTATGAAGATGCCGGACATATTACAGATAAAAAGGCGGAAAGACTGGCAAAAATTGAAGCAAAGAAGAAAGCAAAGGCAGAAAAAGCTGAAGCTGCTAAATTAGCTGCAGAACAGAGACGTAAAGAGGTAGAAGAGAAGCGTATTGAGAAAGAACGTATCGCAAAAGAAAAAGCAGAAAAGCTTGCCGAAGAAAAACGTCTGAGAGAGGAAGCAGAGAGAATAGCTGCTGAAAAGGCTGCAGAGGAACAGAGAATTGCTGAGGAAGCAAGACAAAAAGCCGAAGTAGAACGTCTGGAACAGGAAAGAATAGAAAAAGAGAAAGCCGAAGCAGAGAGAATCGAGAAAGAACGTCTTGCAAAAGAAGCAGAGCAGAGAGCAAAAGAAGAGGCAGAACGTATTGCAAGAGAAGAGGAAATTGCAAAGAAAGACGATGAACCTTCCTTGCCTGCCAGGGATGCCCTTTTGGATGAGGATGATTTTGATTTACCTACTGTAATCGAAGAGGAAAAAGAGGAAGTAATTGAGACTACAGAAGAGGTAATTCCGGAAGTACAGGATGTAAATTATGATATCGAACCGGATGAGGATGAATTAACTGATGATCAGATGAATGATTTTGAAAAAATATTACGTCAGATGCAGATGAATGAGTCCCAGTCTCAGAAATTATCATCCTACCAGCAGGAAAAAGAAAAGATTTCTGCACAGAATAAGAGAGCATTAGATCATAAGATTACCTCTGCCCAGTCCTTAGCAGAAGAAAAATCATCAAAGGATGATAAATATGATTCTGCAATTGAAGCTAGAAAACGAGCAGCACAGGAAGCATTAGAGAAAGAAGAAGCCGAAGCCTTAGCAGAAAAGAATGGAAAGCGTAGAGGATTATTTGGCAGAAAGGGTAAATAATGGATATTAAGAGTACCTGTGATCAGACGGTATCACAAATGATTGATAGTATGATTACGTATGAAAAGATTGGGGAATATCTGGCTATGCAGGCTAGATTTCCCCAAATGGGGTTTGAAAATATACTTTTATTATTAAAACAACGTCCTAATGCCTCTGTTGTATGCGGTAAGGGGGCATGGCGTAGATATCGTGCAAAAATAAAAGATGGACAAAAACCGATTGCATTATTTGGTCCGGTCACTGCCCCATTACAGACAGATGATGATGCAGAAAATGAAGATACGGATTATAGCATTATATATGATGTGTTGCCTGTATATGATGTATCTCAGATCGAAGGAACAGATTATACAAATGAGAAACTGTCAGAACTTAGATATACTATGAAACAACCGATAGATGTCATTTTGAAGGAAAAATATAATGTAAAAATACTGGATGATGTAACCGGGGATACACTTAAAAAACTGCAAAATAGTTATTTTAATAGAGATGATGACATTATTTATTTGAAATCGGATTTATCTGAACAGGATAGAATCGCAGAATTATTAAAACATTATGCAGTATTAGCTGTGGAAAAGCAGGATATCGTCAGCTATGAAAATGATTTGGCAGTATATCTTGGACATATGCTGGCAAAGTCTTTCCTTGCTGCCAGGGATCGGAAGGTGGTATCTGATAATAAAATATTTTCTGCTGGACAGGAAGAGAAACGGTTATTTTTGACAGAATTACAACATATTTATTTTGAAGCGATACAGGAATTAATCGGATATAGATTATTAGATTTTAATGATACGGTATTTTGTAATATATTTTTTGAATCCTGTGATTTGTCTACCGTAATGTCTGAGGTAGGAATTGCTGTGGAAAATGCAGATACACAGGATATTAAATTTAAAATAAAGGGATTTTTGGAAAAGATACATAATATTGATGAAGCAACTTTTATGAAGATTAAAATGTATCGAAAACGTCAATGTTTGTTTACATTTCCATCCCCCAGATTATAAGAGATTATCTATTTAAGATAGTCTCTTTTTTATTATAAAAAGTAGAAAAAATTGAATTTTACGGTATCTATTAAGGTAGAGGGGTATATAAAAAAACAAATTTCAGAAAGGAAAATAGATGAAAAAAACAGAAAAGGAAAATTTAAAAACTATGTGTGGGGTAGATCAATATGATAATCCTAAAGCAATGGTAAAAATACAGACACATTTCTTGGATTTGGATGAAGGTAAGGATATTACAGATGAAGAGATTATTGTAGATTCTGCTATCGTAAATTTCTTTCGGTCTGCCAATTTTGCAATGTTAGATTTACAGTTTGCATCAGGAACGGATCCCGATTTTGTGGCTGTAGCACAGATTTTACGTAATTTTTGCCGAGTTGAAAATAGTTTAGAGGGAAATTTAGCCCCGACTATTACCGTGACACTTATGGCAAAAGAGGAAATTGATAAAGATACAGGGGAAGGTATGTATTTTGCAACAGGATTAAATGGTATCTGGAATATACAGACATCCCAGTTTAACCGTCCGGCAGATACTGTGAGATTTATTTTTGAGAATAATGATTTCCACTGCTATCAGTTAAAAGATGATGCCTTTGAAATGGAAGAGGTGAATGAGGATGGGGTATAAGAGTGATAGAGCTTATACAGATCATAATCATACCTTAGCAGAACAACAAATCTATGCACAATATGGTATATCCATCCAAAAACCCCAAACAGAAGCAGAAAAACAGCAAGCAATAAATGATGATATCTATAAGGCGATTGATTATATCGGATATATCGAAAAATCAGGAAAACCATTTGCTATTCAGGAACGGACCAGAAGTAGCAAATACATAAAATATAACGATATCACTATCCGATTTGAACGTCCGGAAAATAGTCATGAAGATAGAAAAGAGTCAGAACTATATAAGTTATCTAATTATTTTGAAGAGAATCCGGATGTACCGTTTTTGATGATGTATGCCGTTAGAGGGGAAGAGAAGGATGTATCTTCCGATCAGGAAACTTTTGCAAAATATGCTTTCGTAGATTTGAGAAAAATAAATGATCTGATAAAACAGGAAAAAATAGTAATTGAGGATTGGGTATATACAAACACATCATATGTCCATAATGGCGTAATGTATGTACCAGTAAAGGAAAACGTTGATAAATCCAGTGTATTTGCGACATTGGATATTACACAGTTGATAGATAACTTTCCCGGTGTGGTGTTAGAACAACATGGATTTGATGCCCCTGAAATTTATATCTATAAAGGTACGGAACCTCATCATTTATATGCACAGATGCAGGGATCTATCTCGGTAGATCAGAAGTGTTATCTGCAGGCTTTAATGACGAGAAAAGGTTATCAGTGGGATGAAATGTATTTGGAAAATCTTACCATGTTAGATGCTTGTGATGCCATAGGATATATAAAATGGACTGATTTAAGCAAATTTGAAGAGTTGTATCCTAAATTGGCGATAAAACCGGGGAAACCCATACAGAAAGGAATAGATCGATGAAAATAGGAAAAGGAAATCAAAAAACAAAAGCAGTGAGTAAGGCGTCCGATAAGATGCCTTTTTCCGCTGTATCTGACGAGTATTTATTAAAAGTAAAAAATAATCTTTATACGACTATTTATCGCATTGATACGGTAGCAATACAAGATACGGCTATGTATCAATTTAGACTGGGTAAAATATTTGCAAGTATTCCGGATGATTGTGTATGCCAGTTTGTCACACATAATGAAATCATTGATAGAGAGGATTATTTAAAATCTATTGTCGTACCCGGGAATACAGAGGAAGCAAAGCTTTATAATAAAACACTCATCGATATTGCAGATGTGGGTCATAACAATACAAAAAAGGTCGTATATTTTGTGGTGGGAAAGGCTGCAGAGAGCGCAGAAGTGGCGAAAAAATGGTTTGCAGAAAAATTACCTATGATAGAAGCTGCCTTTACGGATATCACAATTACAAGATTATCTACGTTTGAATATCTGGAAGTGTTATTTAAAATTATGAATCCACATAGAAGTGATTATCGGAAAGTGCTGGATTTAAGAGATAATGGAAATCCTACATTGGACAATCTGAAATTTTTAAAGATGTCAGAAAGAGATTTAGTATCCCCTAAAAATTGGAATACATCCTCGAAAAATATAGATTATACCATACTGGATGAAAAGACAGATACAGAGTGTTATACCAGATCATATTTTGTGAATGTAATTCCAAAAGAATTATCTGATAACTTTGTACGTGATTTAAGTAGTGTATCCAGTAATATGTTATTTTCTCTATATTTGCATCCGGTATCTGCACAGTATTTATTTGATACAGAAACAAAAAGAGTTGGTGCAAATACTATAGTATTCCAGAAAGCAAAGAGAGATACCTTAGAGGATAAGAAGAATAAAACTAAAATCACAGTAAAAAAGAGAAAAGATACCACAGAATCTGCATATTTTGATGAGGCTGCATTGGAAGTGGCAAAGGATACAGTGGCTGCGCAGGAACAAATGGCAGAGGTATCTATTTTGATTACCTTATTTGCAGATAATCTCGAATTATTAAATAGATACGATGAAATGGTAAAATCCTCAGCTTCTAAATTTGGATGTATGATAAAAGTTTTGGATTTGATGCAATATGAGGCATTTTGTTCCGCATTGCCCCTATGTAATTACAAGGTAGATGTAGATAGATTTTTGACCACAAAGAGACTTACCACAATCTGTCCTGTCAATGTCGCAGCGTTTATGAAACAAAAGGGCGCATTTATCGGATTGAATAGTTTAAATGATAATTTGGTTATCTATGATAGAAAGAGAAGTGTAAATCCGATTGGTATGATCTGTGGTACGGAAAAAAGCGGCAAGACTTATCAGTTAAAAAGAGAAATTTTAAATACTTTACTTACTACGAAAACAGATAAGGTGTCTGTAATCACCACAAATGATGAATTAGATGCGTTTGTTTCCGCTCTGCAAGGGGTTATTGCAAAATTAGATAATATAAATCCCTTCTATATGACAGACGGATATGGACTGACAGAAGATAAGAATGAAGCAAAAAGACAGTTTATAGCAGCTTTTTGTGGAAGTGAAAAAGAAGCAGAAGCATTTATGGCAGAGGATATCATCTTTGAAGATTTTGATGAGATTTTAAGATTTTTTGATAACGATGCCAACGAAAAGAAATATCCTAATTTTTTTGATGCTATCACAAATATCGATGAGTATCTGCCCGGACCGGTAGAAGTGGATAAGAGATTATATCTATACAAAGTAAAAAGTCCGGAAGATATGTTGCTCGTAATGGATTATCTATGGAATCAGAGTATTGAAGATAAGAAAAAATCTCTTACAAACTGGGTTTATGTAGATAAAATTGATAAATTACTTACCAGACAAGATACATTGGATTATCTGATTGGATATCAGGATAGAACGAAAGCGTTACATAATCCAGTTTTATATAGTATTCAGGATCCCGTAAGATTTATTTCCAGTAAGAATGAGGATTATATTTATAATTTGGAAATGCTTATGAAAAATTGTGGATACATAAAGCTTTTAAATTCCACACCAAAAGAAAGAGAAGCTTATGCAGAGTGGTTGAAAATACCCAAATCATTAATCCCATATATCAGTAATGTAGGGGTGAGTGAGGGTCTTATCATCACACCGGTAAGTAATACAGCATTTACAGATCATTTTTTAGATAAGGATAGCGAATTTACACAATTATTTTTGAAATGAGAAAGGATAAAATACAATGGATGATAATGGAATGATGGATCTTGATATTGGTATGAGTACTGGCTCGGATGAACAGTTATCATCTAGTGAGATCGATGAGATTTTAGGTACGGAATATACTACCCCAGGGGCAGAAGATGCGATTACTTTAGAGGATGATGAGCAGGCGGCCCCTGCTTCTAATCTCGCAAAATTAAAGAAAAAGAAAGCTATTCAAAAGAAAAAAGAACAGCAGAGACAACAAGAAATAAGAAGACAGCAGGAATTACGAAATCAAGAGGAAATTTATGCTGCAGAACAGCGTTATTTATCCGAACAGGCAGCTTATGAGGATTATCAGAGACAGGAAAATAATCAGGAATATAGAGAAGAGTCCCCAGTCCTTAGCAGAGAAAGAATGAGCGTTGAAGAGGGGGCTGCAGAAAAAGAGGTAAATTCTGATACCTATGATAACAGAAATGACACTTTCAATTATGATGAAAATTATCCAGAAAGAGACACTTTCAGTTATGGTGAAAGTATTGGTCAGGAACCTGTAAATTATCCGGAAAATGATTATAGTCAGTTAGCACAAGAGACAAATACGCCGGTAAATAGTCCCGTAGAGCCTGATTTTGCAGGAAGTAGAACAGAGGATGCTTATTGGGTAGGATGCGATATCATACAAGATGAGGTTACAGAACGTACCCCTGTATACAATTCTTACTTAGACGAAGATATTAAACAAAAAGATCCTTTACCTACTGCAGAGGATAATTATTATTCTGCAAATGTAGAGAAATATGTAGAAAATCCGACAGATAAAACATCTTCCATCGATCCTTATAAGCAATATGAAGAAGTGCCCAGTCCTTGGCAGCAAGAAAATACGACATTTCATTCTGCAGAGGAATCTATACAAAAAGATGCTATTAGCCCTGTAAATAATATAGAAAAAACACAAACTGCCGATCATATCGAAAGAAAAAATGAAAAT
>Ga0129310_1001377_pt1 | contig 21523 bp, 17 predicted proteins | sample Go1ome_2_FD_94433 | JGI IMG/M metagenome (GOLD analysis project Ga0129310, IMG submission 94433) | Western lowland gorrila individual fecal microbial communities from Wisconsin, USA - Go1022A metagenome | ecosystem: Host-associated > Mammals > Digestive system > Large intestine > Fecal | place...
AAAGAAGCTGCCATGTGCATCACCCACTTTTATGATAACAGAAAATGAAGGAATGCGAAAGAAAAAGTGCAGGCAGCAAGATAACTTTTGCCTACACTTATGTGGCGCAGCCACTTTTTTTATTATGAAGGAAATATCGCGCGTTTATCTGCCTTAAGCTTCCGACGCGGCATGACTGTCCAGCACGTTTTTCAGCGCCGCCATGGAGCTGGATGGACAGCGCGCGATGCGGATATTCTTTTTCTTTGCCTGCTCGTTCGCATGATGCAGCATCTTGTGCGACATCGTGCTCGTAAACAGAATCAGCAGATCCGGATTTCCAAAATTCTGCAATCCTTTTTCTGTCTTCGCGAAGACCTTCGCGCTGCAATCGTAGGTCTTGCACAAATCCTCGTACCGCCTGACCATACGTTCATTCCCGCCGATAATCACTACACTCATAATCTGTACTCCTTTGTCTCTTTTTTTATGCTTGCATTCGTACTTTCTGATACGCCCTCTTTACTTTTTTTACTCTTATTCTTTGTTATCTTTCGATTTTAAGTTAGCATATGCTAACCGTTGTTCAAAAGAGAAATGCCATTCGGCATTCACTTTTGTCCGCAGCCTCCGCATGGGAGCCGCAGGCGTTCCGCCTGCCGCTCCTAAGCGGCGCTGCTTTTGTTTATGTTTTGATTTATTCCGGTTTGTGGCAGGACTCCGCCATCGCGCAATGCGCGCAGTTACAGCCACAAGAGGATTTTCCTTTTTTCTTGTCTCTGACAAGTTTGCGGATAATGACCGCTACAACCAGCATCAAAATCAACGATACAACGATGGTGCTCAAATTCTCTGTGATCCAATCTAACATCTTGACCGACTCCTTTCCCTGCATTTTGAACTTTCTGCTATTATCATACACCGATCTGACGGTTTTGAAACAGCCTCTACATACTTACTTTTACTCTTGTTTGCAGCTTTGTCGCTTCCTTGTACGGGCGAACCAGCATGTACAGGATCAGCGCCAGCGCCGCGATCGCGAAGATCAAACCGATGATGTTCACGTGACCGGTAAACGCGTTGCCGAACTGGTTGATCATCAGCGCGATGACATAGGCGAAGCCGCACTGATAACCGATTGCGAACCAGGTCCATTTGGCATTGTTCATTTCACGCTTGATGGCACCGATGGCCGCGAAGCAAGGCGCGCACAGCAGATTGAATACCAGGAACGCGTAGCCGCTGATCGGCGTGAATACGGATGCCAAAGTCGTATAAACGTTTCCGGACGCGCCGTAGAGAATGCCCATCGTACCAACGATGTTTTCCTTTGCGACCAGACCGGTGATGGACGCAACCGTCGCTTCCCAGGTGCCGAAGCCGAGCGGCGCGAAGATCCAGCAGATCGCACTGCCGATGGCTGCTAAGATGGACTGATCCAGTTCATCTTCTGCCAGCATTCTGAAGCCTTCGTCTGTGAAGCCGAAGTAGGAGGTGAACCATACCAGGATGGTGGACAGTAAGATGATGGTACCTGCTTTTTTGATGAAGGACCAGCCGCGTTCCCACATGGAGCGCAGTACGTTGCCCAATGTCGGCATGTGGTAAGCCGGAAGCTCCATAACAAACGGAGCCGGATCGCCCGCAAACATTTTCGTCTTTTTGAGCATGATACCGGAAATGATGATTGCCGCCATGCCGACAAAGTACGCGCTGGTCGCGACCCATGCGGAGCCGCCGAAAATCGCGCCCGCGATCATCGCGATGAACGGAACCTTCGCGCCGCAAGGGATGAAGGTGGTCGTCATGATCGTCATACGACGGTCACGTTCATTTTCGATGGTACGGGAAGCCATGATGCCCGGGATACCGCAGCCGGTACCAATCAGCATCGGAATGAAGGACTTGCCGGACAGACCGAACTTACGGAAGATACGGTCGAGTACGAACGCGATACGAGCCATGTAACCGCAGGCTTCCAGGAAAGCAAGCAGCAGGAACAATACCAGCATCTGCGGAACGAAACCAAGGACCGCGCCGACACCGGCTACGATACCGTCAAGCAGCAATCCGGACAGCCATTCCGCTGTGCCCGCGGCCTCGAGCGCGTTGCCGATCAGAACCGGAATGCCGGGTACCCAGGTGCCGTAGGTGGAAGTATCCGGTGCGCCGTAGGCTTCCTTGTAATCCGTATTCAGATATTGCGCGGCTGCCGCCTCGTAGTCAGCCTTTGTCACACCATCAACGGTTTCGGTGGCCAACGTTTCTTCATCTTCTACTTCGTAGGAAACGCTGGCGTCTGCCGGAACCAAAGAATCCAATTCTTCCAGCGCGGCTTTCGCTCCGGCTTCAGAGTAGTTCTCGTTTTCGATGTCCAGTGCGTCTGTAATCGCTTCACTGCCGTACGCGTCCGCAAAAGCGCCGATGATCAGATCAGAGTCACCGTACTTCTCCGCTGCTTTTTCATACTGCGCAGTACCCCTCCCGAAGAGATGATAGCCGTCTCCGAACAGTCCATCGTTTGCCCAGTCTGTTGCCGCTGCACCGACGGTTACCATGGAAATGTAGTAAACCAGAAACATGATCAGCGCGAAAATCGGCAGACCCAGCCAGCGGTTTGTAACCACTTTATCGATCTTGTCAGATGTCGAGAGCTGTCCTCTGTTCTGTTTCTTATAACAGGCCTTGATGATGGAGGCAATGTAGATGTAACGCTCGTTGGTGATGATAGATTCCGCGTCATCGTCCATTTCCTTTTCGGCTGCTTTGATGTCCTCTTCGATATGCGCCAAAACCTGCGGATCGATCGCCAGCTTATCAAGCACCTTGTCGTCTCTCTCAAAGATCTTGATCGCGTACCATCTCTGCTGTTCCTCCGGCATGTTATGTACCGCAGCCTCTTCGATGTGCGCCAACGCGTGTTCAACAACGCCCGCGAAGGTATGCATCGGAACCGTCTTGCCATTCTTTGCCGCGTCAATCGCCGCTTCCGCTGCTTCCATCACGCCTGTGTTCTTCAGCGCGGAGATTTCAACAATCTTGCATCCAAGCTGTCTGGAAAGCTCTTCGGTATTGATCTTGTCTCCGTTTTTCTTTACGATATCCATCATATTGATGGCAACAACCACCGGAATACCGAGTTCCGTCAACTGGGTCGTCAGATACAGATTTCGCTCCAGATTCGTACCGTCGATGATGTTGAGGATCGCGTCCGGTCTCTCACCGATCAGGTAGTTTCGCGCCACCACTTCCTCCAGCGTGTAGGGAGAAAGCGAATAAATTCCCGGGAGGTCGGTGATGATGACATCCTCGTGCTTCTTTAATTTTCCTTCTTTTTTTTCTACGGTTACGCCCGGCCAGTTTCCGACAAACTGGTTGGAACCGGTGAGCGCGTTGAACAATGTGGTCTTACCACAGTTCGGGTTGCCCGCGAGGGCAATTCTGATACTCATTTCTAAATTCCTCTCTTTCTGTCGGTCAGCAGCTGCTCGTCATTTAATTAGCGCATGCTAACCGAAAAGCTGAAAATCAGGGGAATCGCTTCCCCTCCGTTTTGGTCCTATTCAACTTCGACTTCGATCATACCGGCGTCTTCTTTTCTAAGCGACAGTTCGTAGCCGCGCACCGTGACTTCGACCGGATCACCAAGCGGCGCGACTTTACGGACGTACACTTCGACGCCTTTGGTCAGCCCCATGTCCATGATACGGCGTTTGACCGCGCCTTCACCATGAAGCTTCACAACCTTGACGGTTTCACCGATCTTCGCATCTCTGAGCGTTTTCATTGTCTATTTCCTCCTTGTATGAAATTACTTTTTGTACCGGATGGCTTCTTGCGGTCATTTTTAAACCATGATCTTCCTTGCCATCTCTTCATTAATGGCAACCCTTGCCTCTTTGACATTGACGATCAAATTGCCGGCTACCGTCGCGATGACTGTTACGGTGCCACCGACCACAAATCCCAGATTTTCAAGATGCTTCTTGACTTCGGGACTTCCACCGATCTTTTTGATGATGTTCTCACTGCCTGCATCCGCAAGATTTAACGGCATCATTGTAGTTCCCTCGATTCTCATTTTGGATTAGCATTAGCTAACCATAACGTCAAATTGTGGTTAGCTCTCGCTAACCACATATTATAATACACATCCCTTTGCTATTTGTCAATAGGTTTTTGGAGAAAATTTCAGTTTTTTTGAGAAAGTTACTGTCATCTCGCAATTACAGCAGTTCAAGCAACTCAGCCCTGCTCATACGCATCAGGCCGCCGGCATGTCCGCTGAGGATTTCATCTGCGAGCGCGCTTTTTTCTTCCTGCATTTTGAGAATTTTTTCCTCGATGGTGTCCTTCACGATGAGCTTGTATACGGAGACCGCCTTTGTTTGGCCGATGCGGTGCGCGCGATCTGTTGCCTGATTCTGCGCGGCAAGATTCCACCATGGGTCAAAATGGATCACAATATCCGCGCCCGTCAGGTTCAGCCCTGTTCCGCCCGCTTTCAGTGAAATCAGGAAGATCGGCGTTTCATCCTGGTTGAAGCGATTTACAAATGTTACCCTATCCTCTTTTTTGGTCTCACCGGTAATTTTAAAATATGCGATCCCTTCGTTTTGTAAATCTTTTTCTAAAAGTTCAAGTAAAGAGCGGAACTGCGAAAATACAAGGATTTTATGGCCTCCGTCCATCGCGCTCTTCAAAAGCTCCATGCAGGTTTCCCGCTTCGCGGATTCACCGTCGTAATTTTCGAAGCAGAGAGAAGGGTCACAGCAGATCTGGCGAATTTTTGTAATCTCCGCCAAAACAGCCATTTTGTTCTTTTGGAACATCTCGTCACTCTGCTTCTCGATCATTTGTTTCATATGTAGAACCTGTCCGTCGTAGAGGTTCTGCTGTTTCTTGTCGAAATGGACATAACAGATCTCCTCATTCTTGTCCGGTAAGTCGCTGAGAACCTCCTGCTTTAATCGTCTTAATATAAATGGCTCCACGAGGCGTTTCAATTTGTTCATCGCGGCTTCATCCTTGTGCCTGACGATCGGCATCTCCAATTCCTTTCGGAATTTCTCATATCCGTACAGAAATCCCGGCATCAAAAAATCAAAGATACTCCAAAGCTCGCTCAAGCGGTTCTCGATTGGCGTTCCGGTCAACGCGAAACGAACACGACTGTTTACAGCCTTGACTGATTTCGCCGCGGCTGTCGTGTGCGTCTTGATATATTGTGCCTCATCGATGATTTGATACGAAAAAGTCTTGTCAGCATAGAAAAGAATGTCTCTCTTCAGCAGGTCGTAAGAAGTGATGAGGATATCCGCGCCTGCCGCATTTTTGATCTGTTCCTCCCGTTCCTCTTTATTTCCCGCGATCAACGCAATCGAAAGCTCCGGTGCGAATTTCGCGAATTCCTCCTTCCAGTTGTATACCAGCGACGCAGGGGTTACTATCAGCGCTTCTTCCAGCCTGCCTTCCTGCTTCGCTGCCAGCAATACGGAAATCACCTGGAGCGTTTTGCCGAGACCCATATCGTCTGCCAGAATCCCGCCAAACCGGTAGGATTCCACCGTTCTGAGCCATTTATATCCGAATTCCTGATAGCCGCGCATGACATGCTGCAACGACTCCGGAACCTCATACTCCGAGTCCGCTACCGTCTTAAACTCCTTGACCAAATGCTTGAACGCATGATCCCGTTTCGCGTAAAACAGTTCATTTTTCTCTAAAACCTTGTCGAGATACAGTGCGCGATAGGCAGGTACTTTCATATCGCCTTTCACAAAATCACCTGGCTTCGCCTTAGATAAGCTCATGAAGGAAGCGAGCTCCTCCATGGTGTCTGCTTCCATCTGAATAAAATCGCCGTTTCTCAGTCGATGATAACGCTTGGCGCTTCGATAGCTGTTTAAGAGGTCGATCAATTCTTCGTCCGTCAGATCCGTCGAGGAAAGCTTCAGCTTCAGCAAGTCGCTTTCCATCCGCACGCCGACCGTAATCTGCGGCTTTCTTCGGATCGTCACGCGCTGAAATCTGTCAGTCGCGTGCACCTCTCCCAGTTTAAGCAAAAAATCCACGCCGCTTTCCAACACGCGGTACTGCTGTTCTTCCTCGTCACAGCAAAGGGCGCCCTCATCATTTTGATAGGGGAAAAACCCCCTCGCATGTGCGAGCATCTCGTTCTCCGCGCGAAGGTCGCGATACTCTGCAAGTACCTCGTCTTTCGCTTGCGCGCCATCGGTCATTTTCCCTTTTGTCAGCTCAAAGACCTGATCCTTATACTGCACCTTCACAGTACAGGTAAAAACATTCTCGTTTGCGTCAAGAAAAAAGCTGAATTCCGGTTCCGGATACAGATATTGCGCTATAGTCCGCGCGTCCTGAATCTGCACCTTTGCAATTTCCTCGAGGGCCGGCAATACCTTGTAATAGAATTCCGACAGATTTCTCCTTCCGATCTTAAAGCTGACACTGCCGTAATCATTGGTTCTCATGAGCGCTTCCAGGATCCGCGCGTCTTTGCTAACCACGCGGTTCAGGCTTGTGTCTTCAAAAAAATATTGATATTCCGCGCCCTCGACGAGTATCGGGATTTCACCGCTCAGCCGGATGCCGTCAAAATTCCCGTCGGAATCTTGGATATTCTCAATCAGAAGCGCGATGTTTGGACTTTTGTCGGCACATCCAGCCTCACCTGTTCTCTTGCTTCTTCCGGTTTTTTGTACAAAAGGAAAATGCCTGTCTTCCATCAAAACAAAAAATTCATCCAACGCTCTGCCGTACAGCGGGATCGTACTTTTGATTTCTTCGTAAGCTTGCCCGATTTTTTTGTACAGCTCCATGCCGCGCAGCCCTGCCGCTTTCACCTCGTTTTTTAGGAAGTGATACAGGCCAAGCGATTCCGCGTCAAAAGACGCCGCCGCAAACGAGAGCCGGTTCTTCGTGCCAAGCTGCATCTCGCCGTTTGCCTCGACAATCTTGACGAACTCGGATAAGTCCTTTATGATATACAGCTTGTCAGCCCCCACTTTGAAAGTGAGATTTAATTGCCCGTCTTCCTCGACATCAAGCCGCGGTTCCAGATGAATCGGCTTGGCCGCTGCTTGTTCCGGCATATATATTTTACGGTTGCTTGCGTTGTCCTCGCGGCATTCCCGGATCAGCCTTAGTGCCTCTAAATCTGTCACGTCACCCAGTCGTTTTTTTATGACATAGTCTTGTGCCAGGAGCAGCAAGGCCGTCAAATGCGCGCATACCCTGCCGCCGGTACTCATATTATAATGCGCAAATCTTCTCTGCCCCTCCGGACAGTTCGGCGCAGAGCAATCAGTATAGAGTAACTTTTCCCTGCGAAAAGAGACTCTGATACTATGCTCTTTTCCCTTTGTGTCGAGATACACACCGACAACGGTACACTCGCGCTCAATTTGTCTGTAAAGATATTGCGGGAATCCTTCGTACACTGTTTGTATGCGAACGCGCTTATCCCGGATCAATGCTTTTGCCGTTTCAAAGTCAGCCTGATAGAATGTGCATGCTTCGGTTATCTTGTCAAATCTGTAATATTGGTATGGAGTTGCTGTGCTTGCGGCGTCCTTTGACTGCGCGAAAGGAAATACTTTTGTCGGTTTCTGCATTGCCGTCCCTTTGGCTTTTGCCAGCGCAATGCTTTGCGCGGTCCCGATTGCAAGGTCACCATTCTTTTCCATCCAAAAAAGCGCCGCCGCCATATGCTTGCAACGCGCGCCGCTTTTGGCATACGGGCAATCGCATTGCATACTCTTGATCGAGTCCTTGCCCTTCGCTATCTTAACGATGTAGAGATCCGTCCCCTGCACGTAGAACGTCTTCGTATTCGAATTCTCCGCAGTTTTTTTGGGCGTGACATCTCCGTTTCGGTAATAAGCCTCGCCGCGCTTTAATATGATGTTTGAAAATAAGTGCTTCCAGGTCATGTTCATTTGTTCTTTCCTTTTATTTTATCATCTGACAATCTGCGCGCCAAACGGCATCAGCGACAGCTGCGCCAGCTTAAAAAACTGCTTCCCGAACGGAATCCCGATGATCGTGATGCACCAAAGGCAGCCGATGATCAGGTTCGCGACCGCCATTTCCAAACCGAAAAAAACGATCCAGATCACATTCACCAAAAGAGAAAACATGCCGCTGCCGTATACGATCTCCTTGCCGAACGGCCACATCGCCAGTGACGCAAACTTAAAGCACTGCAAGCCGATTGGAATCCCGATGATCGTGATGCACCAGATCAGCCCGGCCAGCAGCCAGAGAATACCGCTGAATAACCCACCAAAAATAAACCAAAGAATGTTGCCTAATGTGTTCATAATGACTCCTACATGAATATCCTCGTTTCAATCAATACCGTTCCGTCCAATTCTGTCAAGCCCAGCACTCCGCAAAGCGTCTGCTGCAATTTTTGCAAAATTCTCAATCGAAAACCTTGCATCTTTCGCTTGCTTGTGTTAACATTAGGTCAAGAGGAAACCGTTGAAAACGGCTAACCAATTGGGATTAAAATAATCGCCTCAGATTGCAAGCCGGGCGATTATTTTTTTATGTAAATGGTAATCCGCACTCTACCAAAGGTAATTGTGATTCGCACCATATTACCACCTTCCTTCCATCCAAAATCCCTTTTGCATTTCGGAAGGTTAACCGCTTTCGCTTGTCCTCTTGACCTCTCTATTTTATCACAATCCCGCACAGGGAACAAGCGTTCTTTTCATGTTTTCTCATACTCTTCGCAGCGCCGCTTCCAGCCGTTTTTTCTCGCTGCTTCCGGTCGTGGCAAACCGCTCCAGAGGGATGTTGTATTTTTTTAGGATTTCGTTTTTCTTCGCATCTCGCTCCAACTGCCTTTCGTTTGCCGCATGGAAGGCATAGCCATCCACTTCTACCGCAAGGACCGGTTGGTAATCCAGCTTCGAAAAGATCAAAAAGTCGATATGCGTGTTTCGGTTTCCTGCGAACCTGCGCTCCTCATCTGTCAATTTGCTGTCGTCCGAGATCAAATGTCTCAGCGGCACATGGGAGGCAGCCGCATATTTTGCAAATTCCTCCTTAGTAAGAACATCTTGTATGACGGCATGCATCAAGTTTTCGCTGTCGTAATCGGAGCTGCGTCCGTACCTTTTCAGCACGTTTTCCCGCGCCTGTTCGTAGCCTTGATACAAATAATCGAACACCGACCGGACCTCGCTGTCCACGATCTCGTAATTGTGATACTGAATATAGCCAATCAAATCATGGATCGGCGACGTCTTGTCGTTGTCATTGCCATCCGTTACCACAATAAACTGCCGGATTGCCCGCGAAACTGCTACATTCAAGCGATTCGGATCCGAAGCAAAGTCACCGATCTCGTTATCTACTGTGCTGAAGATCATCGCTGTCCTCTCCTGTCCCTGGAACTTATCCACAGTATCGGACTTGATGTTTTCCTGCTTTTGATCAAAGCGCTGTTTGAGAGCCTCCGCCTGCCTGCGATACGGCGTCACGATACCGAGATTTTCTCCTGCCGCCAGATGCAGCGACGGCAAAACCTCTTTTTCGATCACATCCATCTGCCGTTCATTTACATGACCGCGCGCATGGTTTCCCGCTACAGTCCTGTACACCGCAAGAGGTCGCTCTCCTTTGCTTTTCGTCATGACGATCAGCTCATTGTTGTAGAAGCGCTTGTTGCAGAAGCCGATGATTTCCGGGTGACAGCGGTAGTGCTCTCGCAGCAAAACGCGCGGCGCATCCGAAAAAACTTCCACTGCGGAGGATAGCAGGCTATGCGTCGTATAGCGATATGCCTCCGGGAGTGCGTACTGCGAAAAGATCTGTTCCACTTTCGCTTTGGTTTCCCGATCTACCACGTTCGGCAGCTGCTTCCGGTCGCCAACGATGACGGCCTTTTTCGCACAGGAAAGCGCAAGTGCCCCGGTCGCGAGGTCCACCTGCGAGGCCTCATCGATGATCACATAATCGTACAGATAATCCTGCGACAAACTTGAGGTTAAAGAATATGTGGTGCTCAGGATTACCGGATAGTCATCCGTAAATTCGTCCGCCTTGCATTTTAGGTCGCTTGCTGTGTATACGCGCGCATGCTTTGCTTTATGATATTTTTTTGCAAGGCTTGCCTTAAAAATGCGAATGGAATCTTCCGTATACTGCTTCATCTTCTCGTCAAAGTTATACAAGGCAAGCTTTTTGTTCAGACCGTCAATCTCGCCTTGTGTTTCAGCAATGCGCTTTCTGTAATACAGATTTTCAAAAGTTTCGCAAACAGTGTCCGGATGCCATGTGAGAAATTCAAATTTACGAATTCGATAACGGAATCTCCACAGTAATTTCTTAAAAAAGCCGATGGGGATATCATTTTCCATGCAGTATTCGTATTCCGTCAGCAGCTGCAAGACAGCTCGCGCGCCTGCCGCTTGCGAAAAGGCTTCGTGAACCCTATCGTCTGTTTCCTGTGCCTCGCCCCTGCTCGTATAATGCTTGTACTCTCTTTCCAGTTCATCAAGCTCTGTTGTTAACACGGACACCTTGTTTTTAGATTCCAGCATTTGGTTCAGTTTATCTTCTGCATCCGACAAGCTCTTCTTTCGCCGAGAATACTCCTCTCTGTCCATACGCCAGGATTCCATATCCGGAATTTCTATTTTTTGATTGCGAATAAATTTTTCTTTGTTTTCACTTTTGCCAAGCGGCGCTGCGATGCAGGAAACGCCGTATTTTTCAAGTTTTTCGTAGACATTTTCTGTGGCAGTATTATTGTTTGAAACCACCGCAACCGTTTCGTTCTGCATCACCGCATTCGCAATAATATTTAAAATCGTCTGCGTCTTTCCGGTTCCCGGCGGTCCTTCAATCAGGCTGACTTTGCTCCGGATTGCATGCTCCACTGCTTCTTTTTGGCTCAAATTAAAGCCAAATGGATAGACAAGCGCGTGATCGATATTTGCTTTTACCTGAACCGGCATGCGTTCCAGATAATCGTGCAAAACACTGACGCATGGAATGGCCTGAATCTTATCATAACTGCCTTTCAGCACATTGCGTCCTTCCACAAACAAACCGATTTTTTCAGCCAGTTCAGAAAGGTATTGGAAGCCGTTTCTGCTGCGACATGCTGTCTGCTCGGTCACGCGCACCTGATCGTGATACACAGTCCGATAACTCCCATCGGCAAAAATGACGCGTGTATGCTTGCCGAATTCCTGCACGCCGTAAGCGTCCAGCCGCAGATTGCCGTCCAGGAGCAATGCTTTTCCGTCAAGCAGCTCCGTTTCCACGCCTTTAAAAGCAGCAAAATTGGATGCGCTGTACCGAAACGAACCGCCACTTCGAAACGTTACCCGTACAAACGGACTGCCTTTTTCATATGTAAACTTTGCGACTTCCGCCGTCCGATCCTCCCCTTTGAGAAGAATCAGATGCGATGGGTATCTTTTCATAAAAGTGCTCCCCTGCTATGCTGTTCGATGATCTCGCGCGCCGGATGGCATCCGTAGTTGTTGCATTTTTTGCAATAACCAGTTTGTTCATCGTGGTAGTTTCCCTTTTGGAAACAACCACGATTTTCACATCATGTTTTTGCATTTATTGCAATCGGCAGATTGATTTTATTACGACGTTTATTGCGACATTTATTACGACATCATGTCGCCAATTATAAGATTCTATAGACTCCATTGCGGTTTGCACCTACATGTTCAATCCTACCGTCATTCTTAAGCTGCTTTAATATTCGCTGAACCTGACGTGGCGACATTCCTAAGAGTTCTCCCATCTTTGCAGCAGACAACGTTCCGTCTTTCTGAATCAATTCCAAAATCTTCTCTGTAATTGTCTTTTCCCGAGGAAACGCTTTCCCGCCGGTCAGTTCTTTTAAAAGATCCCGAATTAGTTTCAGCATAAACGTAACAAAAATCGTAGACTCGCCTGCATGATTGGACGCATTTAAGGCGTAGTAATAATCCTGCTGCCTTTCATGAATAATTGTCTCGATCGGAATCCAAAGGTAAAATTCCTGCCATTTAGCTAACAGCAATGTATGCCATAGTCTTCCTGTTCTCCCATTGCCATCCGCAAACGGATGAATAAATTCGAATTCATAATGGAAAATGCAGCTTTTTACCAGCGGATGGAGTTTTGATTTTTTCAGCCAGTCAAATAGTTGTCCAATAAGCTCCGGAACGTAATTCGCAGGTGTTCCTGCATGAATCAGCTGCTCACCTGCAAAAACGCCAACGCCTTTACTTCTAAAGACTCCTGCTTCTTTTACTAGCCCGGTCATCATGATTTTATGTGCTTTCAAAAGATCTTTTACAGAATAAGGGTCCAGCTTTGTTAGAAGTTCATACGCTTCATAAGCATTCTGCACTTCGCGTATATCTTGAAGCGGTCCAAGTACACGTTTTCCGTCAATAATATCACTGACTTGATCGATCGTCAAAGAATTCTGTTCTATAGCCAAAGATGAATGAATGGACTTAACACGATTTTCACGCCGGAGTCTCGGGTTCTTTGAAAGCTGCTCCGATACCGTCATGATTCCGGTCAGTTCCGCTATCTCTATGACTAAATTTGTAATTTCTTCCGTCATGGTGAACGGTGGGATGTATGATGTGTCTGGCATGAATCTGCCTCCTTAATTTTCATTGTATTCCAAATCTATCAAAACTCATATTTTGAACGATGAGCCTGCAAAATATTTTACAGCATCCTTTAATTCATCACTAAAGTCTTCTATATCCTGCAAGGTGATTGCTCCATAGTTGTATCATGTTTTACAGCAATCACATTTACCCACCGCTCATCTCTGTGGTTTTCTCGAACATCACCTGTTATAAAACATTCAAGTATTTCAAAGCGATTATTTCTTTCAAACAGTTCTTTTATCTGCGTAGGAGTGTAATCACTGTAAAATCGTTCTCGCCTCACCTCTTCTGCATCTCCGAACTTGAAAGATGTATAAAAAATGCCTCCGGCTTTAAGTGCCGTGTAAATGAGATCAAATACTTTGTTCATGTCTTTTTTGGGAATATGCAGCAAAGAAGCGCAAGCCCACACGCCGTCGAATTCTTCCTGCCATTCCATTTCCTCAAAACGCATGCATGCCACAGGCTTTCCGATATAATTGCTCGCCAAGACGCAGAGTTCCCCGGATGCATCAAATGCAGTGATGCTGAATCCCTCCTCCATAAAAGCCTTGCTGTCACGACCACTTCCGCACCCTGCATCCAAAATCTTTGCACCTTTTGGAAGCTGCGCAGCGAACTTATCCCTGCAATATGACATATCCGCATTAACGGTTGACAAATAAAAGTCTGCTGCATTGTTATTGTAATATTCAATCGTTTTTTTAATTTTATCGTTCATCTTTATATACCCAGTTTCCAAATCCACAGTTTTGCGCCGACTGATATATCGGTGATATACTTTTCTCCAGTTCACTTTGAAAATCGCGAAATCCCAGCCCTTTGCGATATAAGCTGTACTCTACATCTGAGTTGTTCACATGTTCTTTTGCACATTTTTCAAATTCTTTATGTACTGCTTCATATTTCCAAACAGTCTCATATGCCATATATTCTTGCTTTGCAAGGCGCGGAAAATATATGTCCCAATCAGGAAGATTATTGCCTTTGCTGCTGTTAATACTGCGTGTTGTGGGATGCAGATTCCAAAGTTCGTCATGCGCTACATAAGACCACGGGACGAAATGATCGATGGAAATGTCTCTCTCAATCATTTTCTCTCCATAAATCTCATGTATCGGTTTTACCTCGGCAATCGTCTGCCAGTACTTCTTTACCTTCGCTAAGTTTCGTTCTCGAGGTGGATAAATTTTGTCTGCAATCCCCGGAACACTAGGATTCCGGCGCTGCAAATAGTTTATCATATTGAAATTTACCCATCCAGCGATAATTTCCAAATTACTGCGCAAGTATTCGAGCCAATCCTCTTGCACATATATTTTTGTATTCAGTCTTTCAAACTCTCCGATGTAATACATCAGTCTTTTCTGAGAATTGATTTTTTGAATCCTTAAATCTATTTTTCCCTCAAAGTCTACGCTCTTAAATTGTGGCATAAGTGGTGCTTGGAGCCGATATGGCACATTCGAAATGAGAATATTCTTTTTTTGCTTTATTTCTTTATCCTCGCAATTTTTTAAATATTCTAAAATATTGCTCTTCTTCTCGGCAGACTTCAGATTTGTAATCTCATTCATACGTTTTACTGTCTGTTCCAAGTTATCGCGCGGTCCTAAATTCAAGTGGTATTCCGAAACCATATACCATGCCTCTGCAATCATCTCGTCAACCAATTCTTCGTATGTATATTCCGTTTTTCCTTCCGAAATTTTGCTTAGAATCGCCTTGAACCAAAAAAACTTATAGCACTCGCTTGTGTTATCAAAAAACCGGCCAAAGTGTCCTATATCTAATTGTTCAGAATATGGTAAATTCATGGATGGGCTCCTTATGATTACTCTACGTCAATGTATACCTGCATCTCTTCATAAATCTTCATGGACTTTTTGTCGATTTTCTTAAAGTCTTCTGCGAAGGACTTTAAGGAACCATCAGGATTTATTGCCATATTGGTGAACTGTAGGTATGTTTCATAAAATTCCGTAATTTTATTGTATGCTTTTTCATACTTCTTCGGTGGACTTTGCAATGCTTTCATATATGCTGTTGCCTGGTTTTGATTTTCAACAATTTCACTAAGTTGCTTCTTGAAATCTTCATCTGCAAATAAATTACCAATAGCATCATTAAAGTCGGAAACAAACACGCCTTTTGGCTTTGTATACTTGTTTGTCTCTTTGTCAGACTCCTCCCATATTGCATTACTCCATGTTTTTTGTATTAAATTGCAAGCAGCTTCAGCATCTGCACAGCCTTGCAGCATGGTATATGTCGCATTATAAAGATTCACAGCATAGTCTTTTTCCTTTATTTGTGCGAATCCAAAACAAAGAACTGCAAGCAAAACAACCATGAAAGCTGAAAGCAGTATTCGTTTCTTTTTTGTATTTTTTGGCTGTTCTTCTTTATTCTTTTGTCTGGGTACTACGCCTTCTTCCTCTTCAAAGGCGATTGGATATCCACATCTTGGGCAAACGGTGGCATCTTGATCAATTTCATTTCCGCATTCGGGGCATGTTTTCTTTGTTTCTTGAGAAAATATGCAGCCGCAATAGACGCAGCTCTGCGCTTTATCCGAGATTTCTTTGCCACAGTTCGGGCAGTTAATCAGTGCCATAATAAACCTCCTATCTTATATTCCGTTAGCGAATACACGCCGTTATGATTATGATTCCTCCATGTATTGTTAATAGCACCTGTATTAGCGCAATTGCCTTTTATCATTGGCATGTTCTGTAAAGAGCAGAAACCTTCTGCACGTTGTTGATTTTCCTTTTCACCTGATGAATGCAGTTAATCATCGAAACCATATTGCTTGCAAATTTCGTTGATGGTTTCTGTATACAAAGAGCGCGAATGCTTATGTAGGTTTTGGTTTTGATTTTTCTTTTTTAAGTATCGTTCCCGAACCGCGTTCCAAGCCTCCGGCTGCTGTCTCAGCCAGTTTTCTTTTTCTTTAAGATTAAAGCCCTTTGACTGCTGTTGCCTTGAATAAGAGTTAGATTTTTTATCAAATGCAATATATTTCTGCCCCACTGTACCTGCTTCGTCTATAAAATTATTTACAATTGCAATGTCACAGCTATTCTGAAGCATTCGCATATCAGAAATATAAGGAGAAACATCAAGCACAAATTCCTGCGAAATTTCATGTGAAATTCCATTGGACTCCGACTCCTGTAACCTTTCGAGCAAAATTTCTCCAGAATTTGTAGCGTTAACAATAGGAATGACCGGGATAATAAAATCAAAGAATTTTGTTCTATCTTCCTTTGTAAAAATGTCATCTCTCACTGCATAAACAAACACAATTGGCTTATTATTTATTGCATCATCATTATTCAAAAGGTTATTTAGTTCTCTTAAATGCACAAATATTTCTCGATCTGGCAGTCTGTCTAAATCCTCAAAAAAAACAACTCTTACCTTTGTAACCTCAAAAAAATACATTATCTCATCCAAATTTTTGTTAAAAGCAGATTCTGATATTGCGCCTGTGTTTTCGACTTTCACATCACCAGGTAATTTAATTTCCTTCAAATGATACTTAGGTTCTGACGTATACCACAAATAACTAATAAGATACGCAATGCAGATTAACGCTATTAAGATTAATACTGTTAATAAAACATGCCAAATTAATGAAGTCTCTGCAATCTTCTCCGCAAAACAAAGTATATTTTCTAATTTGAATATTGCAATTAATACCGCTGTCAACGCAATAAGAAAAAGAGTTTTAAAAAATATTGGAAGAAATTTTTTCACATTGAGCTTTCTATATCTACTTTGAGGGATTTTTTTATGCTCAACTTTGTAAAAAAGTTGTTTTAATATTCCTTTCTCTACTTCGTCCTCTTTTATTTCAATTTTGCTGTTTGGATTTTGACTGTTTTGAGCATTCGTAAATGTCGCCATTGAAATTTTATAGTATTTATCTTCATCCAATGTTTTTCTTTTTTTACAGTGGCATTTTTTATCTTTTTCTTTACATTCTTGCCTTTGCTGTTCAATATAGGTATCTATAATACTACTTTTTCCAGAACCATATGGTCCAGCCAATGCAATATTTTTTATTTTGGGATTCTCCAAGGCCCATTGTAAGGCATTAATATACTCCTGCCCGTTTTGGATATTGTTTGTCGGTGCTAAATCTCTATATTCCATTTACTTTCCTGCCTCTTCTGCTTTGTTTTTAAAGTTTCGTTTTAGATGATTCTATAACAATTTCCGTTCTTCGAGTTTACACTTTTTCTTTTCAACAAAACCAGAGCCTTGTCTTTCTAATTCTTCGCATGGTTTGCGTCCGGTCGGCTCTGGTTTCTTTTTTGTTTCTTTATTTTAGTATTTGTGTTCTTCATGGATACACACTCCCTCGGTAGATTGTCATGGGTCTATCTCTAAGGGTCACGCTTCATTTTTAATTTTATCACATTTGTCGAAAGATGTCTATTTGTACCACCATTTTCAAAGATTTTTTTCCTTTCGGTGTGGTTCTATTCCCCTCCGTCTTTGCCTTTGCCAAATCCGCTGAATCCACTAAAATCATCGGAGCCGAAGATGCCGCTGCTGATATGCATATCCCAGGATTGATCCAGGGGAGACATCGTATCTTTGCTGCCGGATCCGGAAATTTTGAAATTTGGATTTTCTGCGGATTTTTCGTCTTTCTGGTCCGGCGATTCTCTGGTCAATAATTCAAATAATCCGTAGAATGCAAAGATCGTCAAAATTGCTGCCAAGATTCCAAAATCACACCCGACGAGGATAACAATATAAAGCGCTACCACAAAAAGTGCCGATACACATCCCTTCATCTCATATTCTCCTTCCTGCTCTTCCTTTTCGCTTTTTTCTATTATACTATTTTTTTCGCTGCTAAAAATGCAAATATTTGTCGATTTGCTTTTTTCCTTGTTCATGCGTGGTTTATTCAGTTCTTAAAAAATCCATCGCTCTTTCATCTCGTTTCATTGTTTTCGCGTATACTTTTCCTGCATAAGATGTTTTCCGCTTTACGCTCGATGTGGTTATCCACACAAAGTCTCAAAACATTTTGATCATATTCTGTGAAACCTTTTTTATCTATCTTCATCTTACAACATTTTTCAGCAGAATGCTATGACATTTTGTGTACGAAAAAAGTCATAGTCATCTTTTTCACTCCGCCTCGTTACGCATTTGATCCGCGGAGCTGATATCTGTGTTCAAAAAAACGCCGCATCCCTTGCGTCTGTCGTTTTGGCAAAGCCGGGGCATTTTTTTTCTTATAGAGAGGGAATTTTCACAGCACATTTCGAATCACAAGTTCTATTTACCATTTTTAAAAAAATATTGATTTTGGTAATCTGACGCAATATGCAGTTGATGGACAGATTAGTCGATTTTCTGATGGATAATATCTCCAATCTGACATCTGCAAGGAGTATTAAGAATGCATTTAGCGGCGTACAGGAAAAGGTCAACCATGTGACCATCAGCTCTTATCTGCAGTACCTGTGCAACGCCTTTGCTTTCTATAAAATACGCAGATACGACATTAAAGGAAAGAAATACCTATCCATCAATGATAAGTATTATTTGAGCGACCATACTTTTCGCTATGCGAAACTCGGCACAAAAAATATGGACTATGGCAGAATTTTGGAGAATATTGTTGCCATTGAACTGTTGCGACGAGGTTACGAGGTCTACGTTGGAGTCCTTTACAAAAAAGAAATTGATTTTGTTGCCATCAAGCGCAATGAGAAGATTTATATCCAAGTTTCCGATAATATCAGCGATGAAAAGACTTTTGAACGAGAGGTCTCCCCTCTATTACAGATCAGGGATGCTTATCCCAAAATGGTAATTGCCCGTACTCGACACGACGAATATCAATATGAAGGTATTCGAATCGTTGATATTGCAGATTGGCTTCTCGGTTTCCAAAAATAATTTTTTTACGTTTTTGGTAAATAGGGATAAGTCGTAAGCACGCAAAAAACGCTGCATCCCTGCGTCTGTCGTTTTGGCAGATCTGACTCCATTATCTCTGCAAATGGCTGAACGGAAACCGACATAGGGGCAACCAGCCAAAAGAGTAGCCTGACTCTTAAAGGCAAGTCATCAGAAAACCCCACGATCTGCCATATCGTGGGGTTTTGTTTACTGTGCCAAGCAAAGATCTGCTAGTCATCCAGCTTTTCTTTTGCTTTAATTTGTCCGAAGTATTCCCTGGTCAGCTTAACAACAATCGGACTGAGCGCCAACAGCGCGATCAAGTTCGGGATTGCCATCAAACCGTTGCAGGTATCTGCAAGATCCCATACAAAACGCAGACCGCCAATGGAGCCAATGATGATAAAAACACACCACAGGATACGAATCGGAAGAATGCATTTTTTCCCGAAAAGATACTCTCCTGCTTTTTCGCAGTAATAGTTTGCGGTAATCAGGCAGGAATAGCCGAACAATACCGCACTGAGCATGACCACATAACTGCCCAAGTTCCCCGGAAGCGCAGTTTCAAAAGCTTTCATAGTCAATGGTGATCCATCCAACCCGGAGGTCCATTCACCTGAGATAACAATTGCAAGCCCCGTAATGGTTGCAATTACCAATGTATCAACGAAAACTTCGGTTGCACCCCAAATGCCTTGCTCGACCGGATGATTTACTTTCGCGTTTGCGTGGATAATTGGAGAACTGCCTAAACCAGCCTCGTTAGAAAACAAACCTCTTGCCATACCTTTTGTCATCATCAGCATAAAGGTGGTGCCTGCAAAACCACCGGTTGCGCCGGCAGGCGTGAATGCACACTTAAATATTTCCACAAAAGCGCCAGGTACAGTCTTGATGTTCAGTACAATGACCGCAAGCCCTGCCACAACATAAATAATCGACATAATCGGTGTAAGGAACTGGCATACATCACCGATTCTGGTGATTCCGCCGAGAATGACCACCGCAGTCAAGATAGAAAATACAATTCCGGTTGCCAGTGGCGGAATACCAAATTGTGCCTTTATGGAAAGGCAGATGGAATTGGTATCAACAATTGCACCGACTACAAAGTAGGTAATAATAATCATAACAGCAAAGAAACCTGCCAGGAATTTTGAATGCAGACCTTGCTCGATATAGTACATGGCACCACCTGCATAAGTACCATCCGCTTCTTTCTTTCTGAAATGGATACCAAGTGTGATTTCAGAAAATTTTGTTGCCATGCCAAAAAGTGCAGATACCCACATCCAGAATACAGCGCCGGGACCGCCGATTGCAACAGCAGTCGCGACTCCTGCGATATTACCGGTTCCGACAACAGCTGCGATTGAGGTCAATCCTGCTTTCGCGGATGAAATCGAACCGTCTCCTTCCGATTTTTCAAATGCCTTCCCAATCGTATTTTTCCAAATGTACTTAAATTTTCCGAACTGAATAAAATTCAGACGAATTGTCATAAAAATGCCCACGCCTACCAGCAGGAAAACCATGTATGGGCCCCATACGATATCATTGATTTTTCCGTTGATGCTATAAATCATTTCAACCATAGCTATCTCCTCCTTGAAAATAAAATAAATTGAATGAACCATTTCTGTATACACTTTAATAGCAAAAAATATGCCAACGCAGAATTTCGAGCAGATTCGCTGTTTTATCAGTTTCCGTACAAAAGCAAAAAAAGAAAACCACGAAAAAAATTTCATGACCCGAAATTTTTTTCGCAGTTTCTTAGCATTTTCTTTGCTTATCTTTCAATTTTAATCTCATATTCGTGAATCTTATTCCAAAGCTGGCGATCAGTAATGCCTAAGTCCTGTGCCGTACGCGTAACATTCCAACCATGTGATTCCAATGCACGCGTGATATAGTCACATTCAAAATGTGCACGAGCCTCCCTCAGTCCCAAAGCTGTCGTTTCGTATATATCTTTATGGTTGCTTATTTTTTTACGAAAAGAGCCTTGAATCACGTGGTTATCACTGAGCACAATAAATCGCTCTAAAATATTTTTTAATTCCCGAACGTTGCCTGGATAATCATAGCGCAGTAATTCCTGCATGGTTTCCGCTTCAATTGCATGAATCTGCTTTTTTTGTTCTGTTTGGATCTTCTGAACAAAAAAATCAATCATTTCCGGTAAATCTTCCTTGCGTTCTCGTAAAGGCGGAACCGTAATAGTCAGTGTGTTAATACGATAAAACAAATCCTCTCGAAATACGTTTTCGTTTACCAATTCATCTAAATTCTTATTCGTAGCGGAGATCAAACGAATATCCAATGCAATCGGCTTATTACTTCCAACACGCTCCACAGTTCTGTTTTCGAGGGTTCGCAGCAGCTTCCCTTGTGTTGCGAGTGGAAGATCTCCAATTTCGTCCAAAAATAAAGTGCCTTCGTTCGCTTCTTCAAATCTGCCGATGCGTCTGCCGGATGCGCCGGTAAATGCGCCTTTTTCATGTCCAAACAGTTCGGATTCGATTGTTCCGTCCGAAAATCGCTGGCAGTTGACCGGTACAAAACGTTTTTGTACGCGTGAACTGTTTTGGTGAATATATTTAGCGATAATCTCCTTTCCAACGCCGGACTCTCCAAGAATCAACACGTTAATGTTTGAATCTGCTGCTTTGCGGCAAATCTCGAGGATCTCTGCATATTTGGAATTCTTTGTTTCTAAAAAGAACTCACTTGTCGGACTGTCCTGTTTTTTGAGAAGTTCATTTTCTCGTGTCAATCTATAAATTTCATAAACTCTATGGATGTCTAAACTGTACCCTATAAAGTGGACACACCTGTTTCATAATTTTCTCCTTTTCGGACACCGTTTTTTTATCGGTATCCCCATAAACTGGACATATTTTTTATTCAAAACCCTATTTCTCAGA
>Ga0129310_1001381_pt1 | contig 21474 bp, 21 predicted proteins | sample Go1ome_2_FD_94433 | JGI IMG/M metagenome (GOLD analysis project Ga0129310, IMG submission 94433) | Western lowland gorrila individual fecal microbial communities from Wisconsin, USA - Go1022A metagenome | ecosystem: Host-associated > Mammals > Digestive system > Large intestine > Fecal | place...
GTCATGCCCAGGCTCAGCAGCCAGTCGCGGCAGAAGGCGCGCCAGTATTCAAATCATTCCAGATCTTCGCCGGGCTTGCAGAAGAACTCCAGTTCCATCTGCTCGAACTCGCGGGTGCGGAAGGTGAAGTTGCCGGGAGTGATCTCGTTGCGGAAGGACTTGCCGACCTGTGCGATGCCGAAGGGCACGCGCTTGCGCGTGGTGCGGGCGACATTCTTGAAGTTGACGAAGATGCCCTGCGCGGTTTCGGGACGCAGATAGATCTCGTTCTGGCTGTCCTCGGTCACGCCCTGGAAGGTCTTGAACATCATGTTGAACTTGCGGATGGAGGTGAAGTCACTCTTGCCGCACTGCGGGCAGGCAACGTGGTGCTCCGCGATGTACGCTTCGAGCTTTTCGTCGCTCCAACCGTCTGCATCCACGCCGTCCACCTGCTCGATGAGCTGATCCGCGCGGTAACGGCTCTTACAGGCCTTGCAGTCGATCAGCGGGTCGTTGAAGCTGCCGACGTGGCCGGAAGCCACCCAGACCTCGCGGTTCATCAGGATCGCGCAGTCCACGCCCACGTTGTACTTGCTCTCCTGTACGAACTTCTGCCACCAGGCACGCTTGACGTTGTTTTTGAACTCCACGCCCAGCGGGCCATAGTCCCAGGTGTTTGCCAGGCCGCCATAAATTTCGGAGCCTGCGAAAATGAATCCGCGCCCTTTGCACAGAGCGACCAGTTTGTCCATCGAAGGTGCTGCCATGATTGTTTTTCCTCCTTAAGATATAAAAAAACAGACCCATCGTTCCCAAATGAGATTGGGACGAAAGGTCATTGCTTCCGCGGTTCCACCCAATTTGACGGAGAACCTCTCCGCCCGCCTTGATTTGGCTGTGCGCTCTCCGGGCGCCTTCGTTTTCCCGCGCTGCCGGCTCACACCTGCCGCCGGCTCTCTTTGCTGCGTTCTTCGGGAAAAGTACTCATTCCGGGTCGTTACGCAATCGGTTTTCTATCTTAGAGTAGATCATAGGCAGCATAAAGTCAAGGGGCAAGGCGAGATTTAACAGTGCCCTTGACGGATCTGTTACAATTTGGAAACCGATTCTTGCTACTCCTTATAGACAAAATATGCTATTATGAGTAACGATGAAACAGAAACCGGAGGAGAAAAGACGAAATGGCGGATACGAGATATACCCCACAGGGGAAAAAGAAAAAGCCGAAAATCGTGTGGCAAAGGTTTATTACCTTCCTGCTTTGCGTGGGCATGGTGATTGCGTTCTGCACCTTCGGCCTCAAATACATGATGACCGGGCGCGTGGTGCAGGCAGAGGCCGCACCGACCGACGCCGCACCGAAGCAGACGGTTTCCGCCACGCCGCTGGAAACGCCCGCGCCTGCAAACGTTGCGACAATTTCTGGCACGGAGACGACCGAGGCGACCCCGGAGGCTACGCCCTTTGCCACGGTTTTGACCGAGGATAGCGAAAACAGCAAGTGGCTCTATGAGGATGAAGCTGTGCGCATCGACATCAACCGTGAGCAGCCGCTGAACATGGTTGTCGCCACGGTCGCCGTTATTACGCCCAAGACCGATGCGCCCGTGATCCGCACGGCCTTTGCCGACGGCGCTTACGGTGCAAACATCCGGGCCCGCACGCGCGATATTGCGGCGTCGGTAAACGCGGTTTTCGCAATCAACGGTGATTATTGCGGCTTCCGCAGCGACGGCATCATCGTCCGCGACGGCGTGCTCTATCGCGACCATGCCACGCGCGACGCGCTCTGCCTGTTTGCAGACGGCTCCCTGCGCGTGATGACCGAGAGCAACATGAACGCGCAGGACATGATCGACAATCAGGGTCTGTGCGATACCTGGTCCTTTGGGCCGCTGCTTGTCAGCGGAGGCAATGTTGCCGAAACCTTCCATACCGACGTCAAGGGGAAGAATCCCCGCACGGCGCTCGGCCAGCGCGCCGACGGAAGCTATGTTGCGGTGGTGGTGGACGGCCGCCTCTCCGGTTACAGCGAAGGCATGACCATTCAGGAGCTGGCGCAGTACATGAAGGATCTGGGCTGTGTGGAAGCCTATAACCTCGACGGCGGCATGACCAGCTGCATGTATTTCAACGGCAGTGTGATCTCCACGCCCTGCGGCACCGCCAATAAGGAGCGCTCCCTGAGCGATATCATCTATATCGGCGGGGCGGAAGCCTGAAATGAACGAAGCCGAATTTGAAAGAGAATGGCGCATCCTTCAGTAGTTCGGCTTGAAGGAGAGCTGTTTACGGCAGGAATACGCGCAAAAAATGAGTGGGCTGCGCCGCCGTTGTTCCGGGAAAACATTGATGCGGCGACGGAGGAAAAATACGGCGATCCGCCGGGGCCGACCTATGAAGCGCTGCGAAAGACGAAGAGCGGCCGGCAGATCATCGAGTCCGCATCCCGGCCGATTGAGTATCCGGATGACAGGCTGACGCCGAGGGTTCCGTGCGTGGTTTGAAAAGAGCAGGGAAAAAGAGAAAGACGAGTAAAAAATGCCCGTTTCCATCCTTTTCGGTGGAAACGGGCATTTCTGCATTGTCAGGGGGTGATGCGGAAGATCAGACCCGCGATCAGACCGCCTGCGCCGCACAGCGCCATGGTCAGGATCGGATTGGTTTTGAACTTGCGCAGGGCGAAGAACGCTCCGGCGAACAGCACAGCGCCGATCCAGTCGATGGAGGAGAGTGCCGGCGCACCATCCCCGAAGAGGACATGCCGCAGGATGTTCAGCCCTGCGGCCGCAATCAGTGCGACCACCACCGGCCGCAGACACGCCAGCACGGTATCCAGCGCTTTTGCGCCCTTGTATTTATAATAGACGTGTGCAAGAATCGTCACCACAATCAGCGAAGGAAGAATGCAGCCCAGCGTTGCGATGAGCGCACCCGGAAAGCCCGCAATGCGGATCCCCACAAACGTTGCGGAATTGACGGCGATTGGGCCGGGGGTCATCTCGGCAATGGTGATCAAGTCGGTAAATTCCCGCATCGTCAACCATCCATATTGATCGACCACTTGGCTTTGAATCAGCGGCATTGCGGCATATCCGCCGCCTATACTGAACAGCCCAATCTGGAAAAAGCTCCAAAGTAAATGCAGCAACGTCATGCCCGCACCTCCTTTAGGCGAATCACCAGCAATTTAACAGCGCCCACCAATGCCGCAGCCAGCAGTATGAACACCACATTGATCTTGAAAAAGAATGTCGCTGCAAAAGCGCAAAGCATCAACGCAATGGAGAGCGCACTATGCTCCTTGACGACCTTGCTGCCCAGGCCGCATACCACGTCGAGGATCACCGCCGCAACGCCCGCCTGCATGCCGCGCAGCGTCAGCGCGACGTATCGGTTGGAGGCGAACGCTGCATAGAAAAACGAGATGATTGAAAGGATCAGCATCGGGGGAAGCAGGGTGCCCAGCACGGCTATCACAATGCCCGCAGCGCCGCCGACACGCCAACCCACCAGGATCGCCGCGTTGACCGCGATCGAGCCGGGAGAGGACTGTGCAATCGCCGTCAGGTCGAGCATTTCGTCCTCGTCGATCCAATGCAGCTCATCGACAAATTTCTTTTTCATAAAGGTGACAATGACAAAACCGCCGCCAAAGGTGAACGCGCTGATGTACAGCGTGCTGAGAAACAGTTGCCACAGCGTCTTTGCTGTAGGGCGCAGGCTCTTTTTCATGACTTCCTCCAGAAAAGTGTTTTCATGTTCCTATATCTTATGCCTTGTGCATTTATAATGCAAATGCTATTATTCTATTGAACGCATATCATTTTTGTTATGAATGGAGGAGGGCGGCATGACAGTTCGGCACATGAGGATCTTTCTGGCAGTTTACCGCTGCGGAGGCATTACGAGCGCGGCGCAGCAGCTGCACATGACGCAGCCCGCCGTGACTCGCGCCATTCAGGAGTTGGAAAGCTATTACGGCGTGAAACTCTTTGAACGCATGGGACGGCGGCTGCCGGTGACGGAGGTCGGCAAACGCTTTTACAGCCAGGCGGTGCATATTGTTGATTTGTTTGACAACATGGAGACGAGTTTGCGCAACTGGGATGCACTGGGCGTGCTGCGCGTGGGCGCGACCATCATGCTGGGGAATATGCTGCTGCCGGATTTGATTTTGAGGTTCAAAAAAGATCATCCCGGCATTCGTGTGCAGGTGATGATCGAAAACGGCGAGTCGCTCTGCCGTGCGTTGCTTGACAACGAGCTGGATCTGGCACTGATTGAGGGAGGCGTGGAAGAAGCGGATCTGACGGAAGAAGTATTTGCCCGCGACGAACTGGTGCTGATCCTTGCGCCGGGGCATCCGCTGACCGAAAAAAAAGAGGTGCGGCTGAAGGATCTGATGGAATACGATCTGTTGCTGCGCGAGCGGGGCAGCGCCAGCCGCGCCTATCTGGCGGGCGTATTTGAAGAACAGGGTCTGAAGCCGCAGCCTCTTTGGGAAAGCGCCAGCACCCATGCGCTGGTTGAGGCGGTGAGCAAAGGGCTGGGCATCTCGCTGCTGCCGCGGATGTTGGTGCAGCGCGATATCGACGCGGGACACGTCTGCGCACGAGCGCTGACCGGAACGGAGCTGCGGCGCGAAAACCATCTGGCCTGGCACCGCAGCAAGTTCCTGACTCCGGCGGCAGAGGATTTTCTGAATCTCTGCCGCGAGGTGGAGGTCATCGAACAGCAGCCGTCTTGAGCTTGATGAGGTTGGTATCCTTGGCCATCCAGCTCAGGTTGTAGGTCAGCAACAGCTCTGCGTCCGGCTGTTCTGCCAGCAGTTGGTTGAGCGGACGGTTGTAATAGCGAAGGTCTACCATCGTGATCACGTCATAATGCTGCGACAGAAACGGAACCAGCGCGTGCGCAAAGGAATCCTTGAATAGGATCAGTTCTTTGCCGGTGCCCGCGTTGCTTTCGATGCGCACCAGCGCATGATTGCCGTCCAGGAAAGCGGTGTATTGATCCTTTTTGTTCAATGCGTCCGGCTCGTAGAGGCTGGACGTTTCTTTTTCTCCGTCATAGGTCACTTTGACCGAAACCGGAATTTCATACAGCGACATTTCGTCGGGCTTCGTTCCCCAAAGCGGCGCTTGCGAGAACAGCGAGCCGTAGAACGGATTGGGGCTTTGAGTCTGTTGATACTCCGTCACAGGCGCAAATCCTGCTGCATGGCAGAAGGCGAGGTAGGCCTCGTAAGCGCCGCGCTGCGTCCAGTGGTGGTCGGTGCGGAAGTACAGATCGTCGTCCCTGTTTGCCAGAAGCGCATCGTAGGGATCGGCGAGAATCGTGCTCTTCGGCAGGTTCAGCGCGGTCAGAATCGAGCGCTCATCCGGCTCCTGCGCACCGGCAGGCAGCTGCTCGGGATAGATCGTAAACGCCGAATAGACCGGCAGAAAAAAGGCAGTGCGCTGTGTGCCGGACAGAAAATCCTGCAAATAACCGATGTTCTTGTTCAGCTGCGCTTCGTCCGGCTGTGCGTCGAATACCTCGAAGAGTCGTCCGTCTCTGCCAATATAGGCATCGTGGAGATCGCGCTTGCCCAGCAGATAATCCAGACTCGCCTTCGTGCGGACGAAGAAGGTGCGGCCGGGGAATTGATCCGCCAGCCAGGATTCCATCTGATCCATCCATTCTCTACTGCGCACGCCGTTCAGTGTCGGTGCGGGGAATTGCTGTAAACTGCGGTTTTCCATATCGGAAAAGGTGCGCTGGGGGAGCAGGCAGACTGCCAACAGCAAAGCCGCGAGTATGCCCGCGAATAACAGGGATATTGTCTTTTTCATCGGCGCACCTCCTTAAAAGCGGAAATAGAGGAAGGGATTGTAGCCCGCATTGACCACATAGGTCAGCATCAGCGCAAAGCCAAGCAGCATCAAAAGCGCGGTCAATGCACTGCGCAAACGCGGGCGGGATGCGGTCAGGCAGGTGAAGGCGGTTTTGCCCAGCGGCGTGGCGGCCAGGGCGCATAGCAACAGCAGTGGCAGATAGTCCAGCAGCAGGCGCAGCGTTCCGCCGGAGACAAAGCCCCCGCCGCCGCCCAGCATGGCCAGGAGATACTGCGCACCGTCCGCCAGCGAGTCGTGCGCGAAAAACACCCAGCCCACGAGCACAAGCAGCCCCGTCAGCACCCGCCCCAGCCAGGCGGGCAGCTTTTCGATGGCGCCGCGGAAGGCGTACTTTTCCAGCACCAGCAGAATGCCGAAATAGCCGCCCCAGGCAAGAAAATTCCAGCTTGCACCGTGCCAAAGCCCCGTGGCCAGCCAGACGATGAGAAGGTTGACAACCTTGCGCACCGGGGAGACGCGGTTGCCGCCCAGCGGGATATAGAGATATTCGCGGAACCAGGTGGACAGCGTGATGTGCCAGCGCCGCCAGAAATCTGTGACCGAGCGGGAAATATACGGATAGTTGAAGTTTTCCGGGAAGGTGAAGCCGAACATCCTGCCAAGACCAATCGCCATGTCCGAATAGCCGGAAAAATCAAAGTAGATCTGGAAGGCATAGGCAAAAGCGCCCAGCCATGCCGTCAGCGCGGACAGGGAAGCTGGCGAAATCGCCGCCGCCTGCTCCCACAATTGTCCGATGCCGTTGGCCAACAGTACCTTTTTGACCATACCGCACAGGAAGCGCCCCGTTCCCGAGTAAAAGCCCTCCCAGGTTTCGCGGCGGCGCTCCAGTGCATCGCATACGTCGATGTACCGCACGATCGGCCCCGCGATGAGCTGCGGGAACATTGCCACATAACAGCCGAAGGAGATGATGTTCCGCTGCGCGGGGCAGTTGCGGCGGTAAACATCGATGGAATAGGAAAGGGTCTGAAAGGTGTAAAACGAGATGCCGATGGGCAGTGCGATCCGTGGCACGGGCAGGGAGAGCGAGAACAGTCCGTTGACCGTTTCCACCAACAGTCCGGAATACTTGAAAAAGCCGAGCAGCCCAAAGTTGATGGTCAGCGAGGCGATCAGCGCGGCGCGCCGCAGTCCGGGCCGCGCGTCCCAGCGCTCCATCAGGCGGCCGATGGTATAATCCGTCAGCGTCGAAAACAGCATCAGCACCACATAGACCGGTTCACCCCAGGCGTAAAACACCAGGCTGATGATAAACAAAACGGCGTTGCGCGCCCGGCGCGGCGAGAGAAAATAGATCAGCAGCGCGGCGGGCAAAAAGAGCAGCAAAAAACTCAGGCTGGAAAACACCATGCGCGGAAAACACCTCCGTGGTTGGATTTTCATCTTCATTCATCATACGAAAAAAGGGAGAAAGGAACAAGCCCTTCCTCCCTTCAGCGCGGGTTCTTTTACGCGCCCATCAGTTCGTTGAAGCGATCCACAACCTTCGGGGAATCCTCACAGATCACCAGCATCACCCAGTTGCCGGAGGTGACGATCTGTCCGGCTTTGGCGATTTCATACTGATCTTCCAGATAGCGCTCAAAGCTTTGCTCCATCTGCTCCTTGCGGGTCTGGAAAGCCGTCTTGACCGCGTCCATGTCCGCCGCGTCCTTGACCTTGGCGATATAAAGGGTGTGCGATTTGACATTCATCATCGCATCATTGAGGGAATAATCCTCCAACAGCGAAAGATCCAGGCCGCACATCTCGGCAAAAAGGTCCTGCTCGCTATGATCCATTGAACTGAACAGATCGTCAATGTTCATCAGATCGTCAGCAATTTCCTGCGCGGTCATGGTGATTTCCGGCGTGGGCACGGGTGTTGCCTCTGCGGAAGCGGAGACTTCAGGGGAGGCGGAAGCGGCGGGCGCGGAAGAGCAGCCAACCAGAGAAAGCGCCAGCACGGCGGCAAGGGCGATCATCAGCATTTTTGCGTTTTTCATGTTGTTCCTCCAAGATTTTTGTTGCGGTGTGAGCTTTCACACATTTCTTGGACGTAAAAGGCAGGCATAGGTTTCACACTTTACAAAGAACTAACGAAAATGCTGGGGAATGGAAGAAGTTTGCGCCGCAATCAGTTTTCTGCTGCGCAGCAGCATGAATACGACCGGCAGCACCAGATGCCGCCGCCGGTCGGGGCGTTCATCAGGACGCGGAAACGAACCAGACCGCGGATGGATTGGATGAAAGCGTAAAACGCAGAAAGCGCCGAGACATAGACGATGTGCCCCGGATAGGAAAAGCCGGAGTTGGTGCGCACCGTCGGCAGGATCATGCCGCCCATGGGGAGATTCAGTAAAAAGAGCAATAAGCCCGTGCGGCGGTAACGGCGAACCTCTTTCGGCAGCGTTTGACTGCGAAAACAGCGAATCAGATAGAGCCGCAGGCTGCCCGGCGCCAGATCATACAGCGCAATCGCCGGAAATCGGATGGAAGAATAGCAAATGCTTGCCACAAACTGAAAGACGACATAGAGAAAACTGAGCAAAACGCCTTGACGCAGGCGCATGGAAGTACAGGAATCTCCTAATGTGCCGGATTCAGAAAAAAGGCCGAAAAAAACCATTCATAAAACCTTCACTTGAAACTTTTGCGGAATCCGTTATAATAAAATCGATCGTCACTTGGAAAGGATGAGAGAAAAGGATGAAGAAAAAGGCAATATTCTGTCTGCTGTTGTGCTTTGTGATGCTGACGCCGGTCGTGGCGCTGGCGGCGGGTGAAAACCAGCAGGCGGCGGAAAATATTCTGCAAAACAGCATGGCCACGACCTTTGCCGTGATCCATACCGGCGATACCAACGGCGTGATGGAAAATAAGGACGGCGCGGTGGGCTTTGCCAAGGTTGCGGGCTTGGCCGACCAGACAGTAGAGGATTATGAAACCCTGCTGCTGGACAGCGGCAACGCGCTGACCGGCGACGGCGGCAAAAACATCAAGGTCATGAATGCGGCAGGGTATACTGCGGCGGCCATCGGCACGCGCGACGCGGCGCTGGGCGTTGACCGTTTGCAGAGCCTCAGCGCCATGGCGGATTTCCCGCTGCTGTGCGCCAACTGGCTGAAGATGGACGGCGATCTGTTCTTTGATCCCTATGCCGTTATCGATGTGGGCAATGTCCGCGTGGGCATCATCGGCCTGATTACGCCCGATATCGCGGAACAGTATCCTGATATCACCGAGGGCTGCAATGTCTACAAGCCCTCTGCAATCGCCAACATCTATTATGATGAAATGCAGGAGGCGGGCTGCAATTACTACATTGCGCTGACGAGCTTCGGCTACGACGGCTCCTACACGCCCCGCGATCTGGGCAAGGACTGCCCCTGGCTGAACCTGATCCTCGACAGCAATACCGGCGAAGCGTTGGAATTGGGTGAACTGGTGGACGGCACCAACGTCATCGTGTTTGATCTGCCGACGGATTTTGCCGCTGTGGGCCGTTTGATCGTCACCACCGGCACAGTCTCCGGCCAGAACACCACTCTGCCGGAAGAGCTGACCGTCAACGATCTCAAGAGCGTCAAGGCAAGCAAGACCGTACAGCAGGTGGTCGATACACCGGAGAGCGAGCTGTTCCCCGTGCAGGAAACCGATAGCACGGAAGAAACCGCTCAGCCCGCGCAGACGAGCGTAGGCATCCATCTTTCCAGCCAGACGATTTTCCTGCTGAGCTTTGCGGCAATCGTGGTCGTTGTGGTGGTCATCATTCTCGTCATGTCCCGCAAAAAGGCAGGCCCCAAGAAAAAGGACTGATGCAAAGAGCATCGTGACAAAAACAGCCGCAGCAAAATTGAAGTGACCCCCAAAAGTTAGACTAATATTTTCAATACAAATGGTTCAAGCAGCCAAAGGGCTTGCTGTCTGTGAATTGCAGGCAGCAAGCCCTTCAGTTTTGCCTTGATCCTGCGGTTGTTGTAGTCATCCAGATATTCAACGAGTTCCAGTTTGAAATGCTTCATAGATCGAAACTCCTGCAAATACAGCAGTTCACTTTTGAGCAGCCCGAAGATATTTTCTATCACTGCGTTGTCCGGACAGTTCCCCTTGCAGCTCATGCTGGACGGTGGCTGTTTTTGTGCTTTTTTAGAAGTCGAAGGTGAGCGGGTCGTGGCTGGTACGCTTGCCGCAGTTCATGACATTGAGCGCGGTCATGTCCTCTTTCGCAAGCTCAAAGTCGAATACGTCGATGTTTTCGGCAAGGCGCGCCGGGTTCTTTGATTTAGGGATGGGGATGATTCCCTGCTGGATATTCCAGCGCATCAGAATCTGCGCCGGGGTTTTGCCGTATTTTTCTGCTATTCTCGGGATATCCTCGCCAAAGCGGCCGCGCAGCAGCGGCGCCCAGGCCATCGCGCGGATGCTGTGTTCCCGCAGGAAGTTCAGCAGCGCGTCATCATGCAGCAGCGGGGTGTGCTCGATCTGGTCGATCATCGGCGGGATTTCGCAGTGATCCAGCAGATGCCTGAGGTGCGGTATTTCAAAATTCGATACGCCGATGCTGCGCACCAGCCCTTCGCGGTATGCGGTTTCCAGCGCGCGCCAGGTATCCAATGTGCGCTCCGGGTTTTGCCCCGGCCAGTGGATCAGGAAGGAGTCGAGATACGGTGTCTGCATCTTGCGCAGCGTCTCCCGAATACTTGCCAGCGCGGGGGCGTACCACTGACTGTCGTTGTTGATCTTGCTGATGAGGAATACATCCTCGCGAGGGATGCCCGCATCGCGCAGTGCTTCGCCCAGCGCGGCTTCATTGCCATACATCTGCGCCGTGTCGAACAGGCGATAACCCGCCCGATACGCGGCCTTTACGGCAGCGTTCATTTCGCTGCCCGCCTGCATTTTATAGACGCCCAACCCGATGGCGGGGATGGATACACCGTTGGAAAGTTCCATGGAGAGCCTCCTTTTTATTTGCACGCATTCAGCCGGTATAGGCGCTCTGCGCGGTGTTTTTGAAGTTCTGCTTTTCCAGCCATAACCGCTCTTCCTCCGTTTCCGGCAGGTCGATGCGCTCAATCTTGAAGATGACGGGGCGGGTGCCGTCGTTGCAGCAGGCGATCATCATGCGCTCGTCGTTGGTCCAGTTGTGCATGATGGAGCCGCCTTGCAGCGCGGTGTAGACATAGCGGCTGATCGCGTCCCAGGCTTCCCCGCAGAATCTGCCGTTCATCAGGTGATAAAAATCGTCCCGCTCCGGGGTGCGTTCCAGCAAAAAAACGTCGCCCTTTTTGAAAAAGGGACAGGGGCCGGATTTCGGATCGGCCAGATACTGCTGCTGGTATTCGGGGAACACTTTGGTATCGAGCACGGTGATGCGGCATTGATGCTGCATAACAAAAACCTCCTGTAACCTATGCAGAACGAATAAGAACGCCCGAAAAAGAATTTCCGGGCGTTCGGGTAAACGGAAAATCAAAGCTCAGCGGCGATACGGCGCAGCTTGGCCGCCGTTTCCGGGGGCAGGGAGAGATCGGGCAGCCCTTTCGGGTCCACGCCGAAAACGTCTTTGGCGATCATCAGCGCGATGAGGTAGGAACCGGCGGGCGACGCATGGTGGCGGTCGGTGAAATAACGGTCGATCTCCGGGCATTCCGCTTCGGCGCGAGCGAAGGCTTCGCCTGCGCGCGCAACGGGCAGATGCAGCAGACTCCCCGCTTCGCATACCGCGTCGCGCAGCGGAGCCAGGGGCGGCGTGCCTTTAGGCGACTCAAAGTTCATGTAGAGCGCAGCGCGGCTGCCTACCTCGTCGCACCAGCCCTTGAGCACGGTCACATCGGCCATGTATTGCGCTTTGGAGGGAAAATCGCCGGTCGCTTCCTGGAGAATTACCCAGTCGTAATGCCCGAAGAGTATGTTAAAGCGCGTCTGTTCGCTGAGAATATGCCCATGCAGCGTTTCGCCGCCGCGCGTGAGCATCGTCACTTCCACATTCTTGCCCGCCGCGCGCAGCAGCTCGGCGCAAAGATGAGGCATGTCGTTGAAATAGGTATGGCTGTTGCCGATAAAGAGGATGCGCATGAAAGATGCACTCCTTTCGGATCAGAATTTGTGATGATTCTGCACCGCGTCCACCAGACCCTTGAGATAGGAGGTGAAGAACGCTTCGCAGGTATAGTGCCCGCCCACCATGTCGATCAGGTGATCGTTCATAATGCAGCCGTCGAAGTTCACTTCGTCCAGCGCTTCGATGACGTCCGTCAGGTTGTAATATCCCGCATCGGGGAAAGTCTCGTTAAAGCCGCCCGGCGCGTACAGCGGCTGGGTGACGTTGCGGACGTGGAGCTTGAAGAGCTTCTTGCGCTCCGCCAGATATTTGATGAACTCTACCGGTGTGCAGCCCATCAGGTCGCCGCCCTCCAGCCAGCAGCCAACGCACAGGCATACGCCGATGTTGGGGCTGTCTGCGATTTCCAGCGCGCGCTTGTAGCCTTCAAAGTTGCCGAAGATGCAGCGCGGCACGCCCGCCATGGTGTAGACCGGCGGATCATCCGGATGGATGCCGATATAAACCCCGGCGCTCTCCGCCACGGGTTTGACCTTCTTGATAAAATATTCGTAGTTTTCCCAGATTTCGTCTTCGCCGAACACGCGGCCGTGGGACAGCGGCCACTCAAAATCGCCGAAAGCGATGGACTTGTTGGGCGCTTCCAGATCCAAACCGCCTGCTGTTGCACCGCCGCGCACCTCGCGCCGGATATTGCCGCGCCAGATGCCGTTGCCCATGTGGGCGTAGGTTGCGTAATGGATGCCCGCTTCGCCCAGATCGGAGATGTATTGCAGGTAGCGATCGATCATGCGGTCGCGATCGGGAAGTCCCAGCGTCACGGCCGACATATTGTGCAGCTGATAGTTTTGCAGGCGATAAATCTTGAGTCCGCGCTCTTCGAGCTGCTCGCGCACAGCCTTGTAGGTCTTGGCGTTGTGCTCCGGCACGTCGGAGACCATGACCCAATCCACGCCCATCTGCTTGAGAAAGCGGACGCCTTGCTCATCAAAGTTGTAGCGGCCGTCCTTGCCCAGCGTGATTTCGCCCTCCATCTTGGTGCCGACTTGGATGCCCGGACGCTCATTGTAATAGCCCGGAATGGTCTTCATGGGAATCGACATGTTCTGTACCCCCCTGTTTTTTGAAAGTGGTTTTGCGCATAAGGGTTGCCTTTATTATACTGCCCGTGAAGCGCTGCTGACAAGGCGAAATTCAAATCTGATCGCGGAATTCAACGCCGCAGCGCGCCGCGATATCGTCCAATCCCTGTGCGATCTCCTCCCGGCTGAAGTTCGCATGGGCAAGCGCTTCGTCACTCAAGAGATTCAGGCGCGAATAGAAGTCCAACGCAGCGCGCAGCCGGACGGATGAGGCGTCAAAGCCGTCAAAGAGAGCATCCTCCGCGGCGTTGATCTCGCTCGAAGCCAGCAGGCGTAAGATCCGCGCGTACCAAACGTCATCGTCTGAATAGCCGGTCTCCTGCTCAGGGAATTCGTAGACCACTTTTTCTTTTCGAAAGAAAATGCGCGCCAGTGCCTGCGTCAGCATCTCGATCTGTCGCAAAATGGTGTCCTGCTGGTACATGAAGGCCATTCCTCCTTTTTTATCAACAGTATAACAGAAAGGCGCCTGGGGGAGAAGCGAGGTTTTTCATTGCGTGCAAGGGTGTGTTTATGGTATGATAAAAAGAGATTGCATCGTGTTTTGAAAGGAAGAGACGAAAGCATGAAACTGGTTTTTGCTTCGGATATACACGGTTCGGCCTATTATGCGCGGATGCTGCCGGAGATTGACCGGCGAGAGGCGCCTGAGCGCATCGTGCTACTGGGCGATTTGCTCTACCACGGCCCGCGCAACGATCTGCCCGCGGAATACAATCCCAAGGAAGTCATTTCGATCCTCAACGGCATGAAGGAGCGCTTCCTCTGCGTGCGCGGCAACTGCGATGCGGAGGTCGATCAGATGGTGCTGGAGTTTCCGATCCTGTCGGATTCGATGGTGCTGTTCTTAAACGGCCGCATGGCGTTTGTTACCCATGGCCATCTGTTCAATACACAGAACCCGCCGCCGCTCAATCGCGGCGATTTGCTCATCCATGGGCACACCCATGTGCAGGCCTTTACGCCCTTTGGCAACGACAATCTCTATATCAATCCCGGCTCGACCTCCATCCCAAAGGAGAACAACGAGCACAGCTATATGACCTATGAGGACGGGCTGTTCACCATCAAAACCATGAACGGACGGGAGATTTGCAGCCATAGAATCTGACAGACACGGGCGGCGGAAAGGGAGGAGGCGGCGCGATGTACAAGCTGATGCTGGTGGACGACGAAGACGAGGTGCGCGAGGGCATCGAGGCGACCGTGGACTTTGAAAGCTGCGGCTTTACGCTGTGCGCGCAGGCAACCGGCGCCATCGACGCCATCGAAAAGGCGGGGCAGTTTCAACCGGATGTGGTGTTCACCGACGTGCATATGCCCTATATGGATGGTATGGAAATGATCTCCCGCCTGCAGGAGATGTACCCCACCATGAAATACATCGTGCTGTCCGGTTACGACGATTTTATCTATGTCAAGCAGGCGTTGCAGCGCCAGGTGCTGGATTATCTGCTCAAACCGCTTTCGGCGCAGGGCATCATGAAGGTGCTGCGCCGCGTCAAGGAACAATTGGACGAGCAGGCGCGCCAGCGCGTGGACCTGGAGCACTTGCGGGAAAAAGCCGCACAGGACGCGCAGATGGCCCGCCGCGCCGTCATATTGGAATATATCATGGGCGCTTCCGGCGGGGACACCCACGCACTGTGCGCGCGGCCTCAGCTGGCGGAGGACCTGCTTGAATTTCCGTTGTGCGTATCGGCGCTCTCGCTGGAGCGCAGCGAGGAAAACCTTGAAGTGCTGCGCCGTGATTTTGACAGCCAGCCCGCCCTGCTCGATGCCTCGGTGCAGGAGGTGCTCGACGAAGTGCTCAAGCGGCACAGCGGAGAGTATGTTTCCTACCGCGGGCAGTTCATCCTGCTGCTGCCGGGTCGGCAGGACGCGGCGCTGTCGGTTTGCGACGACGCAATCCAGTCGCTGCGGCACTATCTCCACCTGACGGCGACGGCGGGAATTTCCGCAGAGATCACCGGATATATGAACCTGGGTGAAGGATATCAGAACGCGTTGGCGGCGCTGGATAAACGGCTCATCGGCGGACAGGGGCGCGTCTATGCCGCGAAGAAGACCGATGCCGAAGCGCAGGTGATGGATGCGGAGCTGGGCGAGTGTATTCGCCGCGTCACGGCGTTGTGCCGCAGTGGGCAGAAGGAGGAGATCACCGCCTTTTATGCCGAGTTGGCGCAGCGCATTGCGCACGACGAAATCGGCCCGACCTCCCGCCAAATGATGATGATCCAGCTGCTTTCGGCGATCCTGGATGCGGCGGGGAGGTCCGGCGTGGACATTACGCAGGCGTTTTCCGCTTTCCGGGCGGAGTTGGTGTTCCAACCGGCGGAGCTTTCTGCCGGAATGGATCAGCTCTGCGCCCTGACGCTGTTTGTTGCGGACAGCGTCCGTCAAGAGGTTGCCACCAGTGGATCGGAGATGATCGCGCGGGCGGTGCAGTACGTCCGGCAGAACTACCCGGACAAGGAGCTGTCGCTCGAATCGCTCTGCCAGACCTTCGGCGTGAGCCAGACGCAGTTTTCACTGCTGTTTAAGCGCGAAACCGGCACCAGCTTTTTGCAGTATCTGCTCGATTTGCGCATCGAAAAGGCGCAGTCGCTTCTGGCGGAAAGCAACCAGAAAATCTATCAGATTGCCGAAGAGACCGGCTTTGGCGACGCGAGCTATTTCAGCTATTGCTTTAAGCAGCGCTGCGGCCTGTCGCCTAAGGAGTTCCGCATACAGAGGGGGACAACCGGATGAAATGGCGCCCTTCCATCCGGCTGGTGATGCCGCTGTGCATGGTAGGCGTGGCGCTGATGGTGATGGTGATAGTCTGCGTGATTTATTCCACCACCGCCACGACCATGTTCAGCCAGTTGGGCATGAGCAATACCTTGCAGGCGATGGATCAAGTATCCGAACGTCTGTCGGACTCGATTGGGCAGGTCAAGGATGTGTTGCGCGAGGTCGCCGATGGGATGGAGGAGGATCGCGGCCGCGCGGACAGCCGGCAATTCGACAGCAGTCTACGCTTGTCCGCCGGTGCGATGGAGAATCTTTCGGCGCTGCTGCTGCTCGATGAATATGGCAATTCCGTGCTTGGTTTGCCCAGCGCAGAGATCAAGAAGACTTGTCGCCTGACCTCAATGGACTGGTTCAATCAGGCGCGCACAGCGGGTTTGGGGGAGACGGTGTTTTCCCGGCCGCATGTGCAGAATCTTTATCCGGGCGAATATCCCTGGGTGGTGTCGGTCACGCGCAAGGTGCGCTATTGGCAGGACGATCTTCCCCATACCGGCATCCTGATGGCGGATATGCGTCTGGAGCCGTTGGAGGACATCTGCCGCAGCGTGACGCTGGGGGATAACGGTTATCTCTATATATTGGATGATAGCGGAAATATCATCTATCATCCTGAACAGAAGCTGATGTCGCTGGAATTGATCTCCGAGGAAAACATCTTAAGCGAGGATACACAGAGCGAGGACCAGAGCATGGTGCTGGCCCAAACCATCGAGGGCACGAATTGGAAGCTGACCGCCTCCGTCACATCTGATGACGTAGCGAAATATTCGACCGCATTCATCTCCCGCGTGACCTGGGTGGTCATCGCGCTGACGGCAGGCGTGCTGCTGGTGGCGCTGTGGCTGTCGATGCGCATCGTGCAGCCGCTGACCGATATTCAGGTGAGCATGCAGCGCATCGAGCGCAATCTGGATGACAACCGCATGAGTCTGCCCGAAGAGGGCTTTGCCGAATACGCTTCGCTGGCGCATTCCTATAACGTCATGCTGCACAGAATCCGGGGACTCATGCAGGAGACGGTGGATCGTCAGGAGCAGTTGCGGCGCATGGAGATCGGCGCGCTTCAGGAGCAGATCAATCCCCATTTTCTCTACAACACGCTCGATTCCATCGTTCGAGTGATGGAAACGGGTCGCACGCCGGAGGCCATCGAGATGGTGCAGGCGTTGGCCAAGCTGTTCCGCCTTTCCATCAACAACGGCGATTATTTCCTGACCGTGGAGCAGGAGATGGATTATGCCCGCAACTATCTCACCATTCAACAGGTGCGGTATAAGAAGAGATTCAAATACGAGCTCTATATGGACGAGAGCATCAAGGACCTGCCCTGCCCCAAGATCATCTTGCAGCCGCTGATCGAAAATTCCCTAAAGCACGGCATGAGCGATATGCCGGGCTGCACGCTGATCGTGCGCGCGCGGCAGGAAGGATATAACATTGTGCTGTCCGTTGAGGATGACGGTTTGGGCATTCCGCCGGAGAAACTCAAAAAATTGCAGGAGATGCTGCGTGACGACAGCAACATCATGGTCAAAAAATCCCGCTACGGGATCGGTTTGCGCAACACCAACCGGCGCATCAAGCTCCTTTACGGGAGCGATTATGGGCTGACCATCGAAAGCGAGGTGGAAGAGAGGACATGCGTCACCATCACATTCCCCAAGCATCGGCCCTGATGCTGGTGGTGCTGCTGCTCTTCCTTCCCCTGAGTGGATGCAATCGAAAAGAGCAGACGGCAAGGGTCGCGTTGATCCTTTCCGAAGGCGAAGGGCATTATTGGGAAAACATCGCGGAGGGTGCGCAGACCGCCGCCCAGCGGATGAACGTACAGCTGGAGATCTATCGCCCGGATCGTGAAAACGGCGTGCTGGCGGAGGATCTGCCAGAAAAAGCGCTGGAGGACGGGATGAACGTGATCATCGCTGCAACGCAGGGCGAGAGGAAGATCACCGCCGCGCTGGAGGAAACCCGGCTGCCCGTCGTGGCGGTGGGTACGGAGCTGGTGCTGCAGGAAAGAATCTCCACTGTGCTCAACGACGATGTGAAAATGGGCGATAACATGGCAAGGGCTCTGGGCAACCGCTTGCAGGAGGGAGATACCGTGCTGTTGCTGACGGACAGCGCAGAAAGTCTCTCCGGCGAAACGGAGCTGCGCCAACGGCTGGAGCAGATGGGCGTAACGGTGCAGGGACGCATCTTTTGCGGCGACAGCCGCGATTGGGCCTACCGGCAGACTCTTCAGCAGCTCTATCTCCTGCCGGATCTGGATGCGATCGTCGTGTTTTCAGCAAAAGCTACGGTGGGCGCGGCGGCGGCGGTGAAATACTTAAGGCGTGATGTTGCCATCGTGGGGACGGACGTTGTGACGGAACTGATCGAGTGCATTGAGGATGGCACGGTTAGCGCGACCATCGTCCGCAACTCCTTTGGGATGGGATATCTCGGCGTTGAATATGCCGCTGAGGCGTTGCGCGGCAATGCGGTGCCGGATGAACGCACGCTTGCCAGCGTGGTGGTCACGCGGGACAATTTGTTCACGGCAGAAATTGAAAAAATCGTTTTTCCATATGAATAAAAAAAGAGAAAGAAGGAATCAACCATGGCTCAACAGACCAATCCGGCGCTCAATTCACTCATCATTTATGAACTGAGCGTCATGAACCTGACGGAAAAACACAACTTTGACGGGGTGATCGACGAACTCGACCGCATCCGCGATCTGGGTGTGGATGTGGTGTGGCTCATGCCCATCCATCCCCGCGGAGAAAAGATGAAGTTCGGCGAGTGCGGCTCTCCCTATTCCGTGCGGGATTTCCGCGCGATCAACCCTGCTTACGGCGACTTCGATTCCTTTGGGCGGCTGGTGAAGGAGGTTCATGCCCGCGGCATGAAGGTCATGCTCGACATCGTCTATAACCACACCTCGCAGGATTCCGTGCTGGTGGAAAACCATCCGGATTATTTCTATCAGGATGCGGACGGCAAGCCCATGTACCGCTTCTGGAACGACGTTTACGATCTGGATTATTCCAACGAAGCGCTTTGCGATTACATGGTCGAAACCGCGCTGATGTGGGCAAAGCTCGGCGTGGACGGCTACCGCTGCGACGTGGCCCCGATGGTGCCTCTGAATTTCTGGAGCCGTGCGCGTGCGGAGATGGACAAGATCAATCCCGATTTCATCTGGCTGGCGGAAACCCATCATTATCCCTTCCTGACCAGGATGCGCGACCGCGGCTGGAATCTGCATAGCGACGCGGAGATGTATCAGGCGTTTGACATTACCTATGACTACGACGTGCACTATTTCTATGAGGATTATCTCAAGGGCAAGGGCACGCTCAAGGAGTATGTGGACGGCCTGAATCGTCAAAAGGCCATGTATCCCATGAACTACATCAAGATGCGCTTCCTCGAAAATCACGATCAGGTGCGCGTCTGCTCACTGGTGCACACGGACGAACAGCTCCGGATGTGGACGGCGTTCTCCTATTTCCTCAAGGGGCCGGCGCTGATCTATGCGGGGCAGGAGTTCAAAGTGGCCAAGCGCACCGACATGACGAGCAGAGTCGTCTTTGAGCGGCAGGAAGCGCCCTGGCTGGCGGAGCTGCTGCGCGCGCTGCGTCCCATCAAGAAGATGCCCATCGAAACGAGCGGCGCGTTCTTCCTCGACGAACCCAAGCAGGACAGCATCCTGACCGGACATTACGAAATGGGCGACGAACAGCTCTACGGCGTGTTCAACTTCCACCTGGTCACGGGTGAGGCCGACCTGCCCCTGCCGGACGGTGAGTACGAGAACCTGCTGGGCGGCAGCGTCACGGTCAAAAACGGCCGCATCCCCGCGCCGATGACCCCGGTGCTCGTCCACGTCACAAACCACAATCTGGAGCAGAAGTCCTTCAAGGAGCACGAGGGCTAAAAACAAAAAAGGGAAGCATTCGGAGATTTCCGAATGCTTCTTCCTTTTGGTTGCTGTTTGTAAGCCGAGGTTGTCCATCGCGTGCTCGACGAACCCAGCTTCTCCGCCGTAACGGTTCAGCCCATCGTCCACGCCGTACTTAATTGCATATCTCAGCCTGTTGCTTTGCGCTTCATACCCGCTAGTATCCGCCGCCACCCGGTCGAACACCTCTGCGATGGCGCGCACGTTCTCCGGCGTGAGCGCAGCGTCCTGACTCCAGCTCGCGCTCTGGGTGAGCTGTTTGAAGGTCTCCGCCAGTTCCTTGAAGAACTTGCGAATCTTCTCAAACAGGCTGTGCTCGTTGTTGTACAGATTGCGCACGAACTCCTCGTCCGTCAGCACCGCCGCTGCGGAGTTCGCCACGACTTCCTCACGCGCCACGTCCTCGGAGTAGCCGAACGTGTCCATCTGGTATTTGACCAGATCGTCCACATTCTGCCCATACACAAATGTTAGCACTCTTTACCGACGAGTGCTAAGTTTTGCTTGACATCCATTCTGCAGGTGCTATAATATAATCCGTAGCGAGATTTATATAACTGCGCTGACGGAGGTAATTGCAATGAGCATGGAAAAAGGTCAGTTATCCATTCATACGGAAAACTTTTTGCCCATCATCAAGAAATGGTTGTATTCCGATCGGGATATTTTTATAAGAGAGTTGATTTCCAACTGCTGCGATGCGGTGGCCAAGCGCCGCATGGTGGGGCAGATTCCGGACGATTATCAGCCGCGCGTCACCGTGCGCGTGGATAAGGAGCACCGCATTTTGTCCTTTACCGATAACGGCGTCGGCATGACGGCGGAGGAAGTGCGCAAGTATATCAACCAGGTCGCTTTCTCCGGCGCGAACGACTTCATGGAGAAATACAAGGACAGCGGTGAGCAGATTATCGGTCACTTTGGCTTGGGATTCTATTCTGCCTTCATGGTGGCGGATAAGGTCCGCATCGATACGCTGAGCTGTCTGCCCGATGCCAAGGCGGTCTGCTGGGAATCCGACGGCAGCGTCGAATACACGATGGAGGAAACCGAGCGCGAAGAGGTCGGCACCACCGTCACCCTGTACCTCAACAACGAGTCCGACGAGTTCCTGGATGGCAATACGGTCAAATCAACCATCCGCAAGTATTGCTCCTTCATGCCCACGCCCATCTACTGCGAGGTGGCCGAGGACGAGAAAAAGCATGAGCACGATCACGAGGACGGCTGTGAATGCGGCCACGACCACGAGCATGAGGAAAACTGCGAATGCGGCCACGACCATGAGCATGAACACGAGGAAGAAGTTCCCGAAATGCTCAATACGCCCAATCCGCTCTATATGCGCGCGCCGAAGGACTGCACGGACGAGGACTATAAGAAGTTCTACCGCGACACCTTCCATGAGTGGGACGAGCCGCTGTTCTGGATTCACCTCAACGCGGATTATCCGTTCAACCTGCACGGCATTCTCTACTTCCCGCGCCTGAAGAACGAGATTACGAATGAGGGCCAGGTCAAGCTCTACTCCAATCAGGTGTTCATTGCCGATAACATCAAGGAGATCATCCCGGAGTTCCTGCTGCTGCTCAAGGGCGTCGTCGATTGCCCCGACCTGCCGCTGAACGTCTCCCGTTCGTTCCTGCAGAACGACGGCTA